>Ga0209541_10006912_pt1 | contig 19184 bp, 17 predicted proteins | sample RifCSPlowO2_01_FD_184027 | JGI IMG/M metagenome (GOLD analysis project Ga0209541, IMG submission 184027) | Groundwater microbial communities from Rifle, Colorado - Rifle CSP2_plank lowO2_0.1 (SPAdes) (version 2) | ecosystem: Environmental > Aquatic > Deep subsurface > Groundwater | place... | reverse complement strand
CGCGCGTCACAAGGAAGCCCGGTCAAAGCGGCTGCCGCGGGATATATTGGTCGCGCCAAACGTTGTACGGTTTCCTCATGTTATAGTTATGTACTTATTGTTCACACCGGCAGTCTTTCATCTGTATATGGACATTTAAGTAAAATTACTGTAAGCGAAGAGCAATTTGTGAACAGAGGGGATATAATCGGATACTCTGGAGGTACACCGGGTACTGCCGGCGCCGGCCCATTTGTTACCGGCCCTCATTTACATTTTGAAGTGCGCTCCAATGGTATACCTGTGAATCCGATGGGATATTTAGTTCAATAATTATTCATATGAAAAAGAAATTACGTGTGGGAGTTTTGATGGGGGGACCGTCGGCGGAAAGAGCTATTTCTTTGCTGACCGGAGTGGCAATTAGCAAAAATTTGGACCCAAAAAAATATGAGGTTCTTCCAATTGAGGTATCCAAACAGGGACGGCTATCTTTGCATAAAAATATTTTGTTAAACGAAAAAAATCCGAAACATTTAGATTTAAGTACGGAAAAAGATAAAAATAGATTGGATATTGTCTTTATTGCTATGCACGGCACGCCGGGAGAGGATGGGACTGTGCAGGGGATGTTGGAAACACTCGGAATACCTTATACCGGTCCTAATGTTTTATCGAGCGCTTTAGCCATGAATAAAGTTTTTGCCGCACAAATTTATACCGTGAATGGTTTGCCAACTCCAATTTTTATTCATTTTAAAAAGGATGGTTGGAAAACGCAAAAAGAGAAAATTTTATCAGACGCAACACAAAAAATTGGATATCCGGCAGTTTTAAAACCGGTTGATCAAGGTTCGGCTGTCGGAGTTTTTATTGTAAAAAATGAAAAGGAATTAGTCACTGCTATAGATAAAACAATTAAAAAATTCCCTTGGTTAATGGTCCAGAAATTTATCAAGGGCCAAGAAGCTACTTGTGGGATATTGGAAAAAGAAGGACAGATTTTGCCTTTGCCGCCAACACGAATTATTGCCAACAAAGGCGAATTTTATGATTATAAATCAAAATATTCCAAAGGCGGATCCACCCACATCTGTCCGGCTGATTTTGCACCGGAAATTAACGAACAGATCCAAAATTTAGCTGTGCAGGCTCATCGCGCGCTTGGATGCCGTGGGATGTCACGCACAGATATTTTTGTCGCTGATGAAAAAGACGCGCACGGCCACAACAAACTTTTTATCATCGAGACTAACACTATCCCCGGCATGACCGCCACAAGTTTATTCCCAGAGGCAGCCGGTAAAATCGGGATTAGTTTTAGCGAGATGTTGGATTTGATTATCAAGGCGAGCTTATAAATATATGACTAAACGAGAAAAAATTATACTTTCCAAAAATTATTTAAACAACGGATGAAATTCATGATGAGTTTTCTCTGCATATCTATCCGAAGCATGCACATAGCGAGTCGTAGTATCAAGTGATTCATGGCCGAGCAAAATTTGAATAGCCGCCGGATTTGCTCCCTTTTCTGCTAAAAAAGTGGCAAAAGCATGGCGAAGAGTATGCGCGCTCACTGGTAAATTTATATCGAGCAATTCTCGATATTTTTTTATTTTAAATTGCAAATAATTTGTAGAAATTTTTTTATTTTTTTCTTGACTATTTCTGCCGCGATAGGGGACAAATAACATTTCCGACGTACTGTCCCTTTTTTCTAAATATTTTTTTATATGTTCAAAAGCTCTGGGGGTGAGATAAACAAAACGCTGTTTTTTTCCTTTTCCCATCACATAAATTCGTCCTGTCTTATCAATCTGTTTTACTTTTAATGATAAAAGTTCAGAGATGCGCATCCCGGTAGCAAAAAGGGTCTCCATCATAGCCCGATTACGCAGTGCAACCTTGATATCATCCTCAAATTTATTGGGAGCCTCCATGAGTCTCAAAATTTCTTCAAATTCAGGTATTCTAGCATGTTTTTTTTCAGTTTTGACCAGTTTTACAGCTGAGGAGGGGAGTGGGGTCTTATAATCGTTATCTTCAAGATATTTGAGATAAGAGCGAAGAGCTGACAAAACCCTATTCACAGAAAAACTACTTAAAATTTTTTTTGTGTTTTTAATTTTGGCAGTTTTACGATCTTCAGAATTTAAAAATGCTTTAAATCGTAAAATATCTTTTTTATCAATGTCGTCAAATTTTTTTTCTATGTCGTGACCCAAAAAATATTCAAATGTATTTAGGTCGCGTTCATAATTGTACGAGGTCTCCGCAGAGAAATTATTAGCGCGTAAGTTGAGTAAATAATCATCCAGGCAAGGTAATTGAACATCCATAGTTATTTATTAATTATTGATTTTCTTTCGTTCTTCCAAGAGCATTTTACCATGATTACACTCTCTACATAAAGTGCGCAAGTTATTTTCTTCAGCTGTCTTACCACACAAGACACATTTAAAATCGTCATGTTGCATTATTTTGTATCTGAGCCGTATGTTTATACCTTTCCGGAGCTCCCGTGACCTTATAGGGCGTTTTAATGCGTCGTATTAAAATTTCATCAGAGATTTCAATGGAAGACATTTCGCGTCTAATATACATTTCCTCTAATACTGCACTGAATTCCTTATGCAGAGCAGTGGATATATCACGAGATTTATGTCTTTGTTGGTTATTTGGCATATTTATATATAGTAACTGAGTGTAAGAGTTATTATACTCAATTATATAATATAACTAAAACGGGGTCAAATCATACTTATGCACAACTCCCTATTAAAGAAATATTACTTCCAATACACTCTCTCACCATAACGCAGGTCAACATATTCTCCGGGCTGTTCATTCTTTAGGACGGTCTTTAAATTTAATAATTGTGAATTTAAATCATTGTCCGGTTGAAAGTATATAGTAATGCCTTTATTGGTAACTGCTCCAAGTCCCGCTAGTGGATTATCGGTAATAAAATATTTAACGCTCCCTATCCCCTCTCTTTCTATCAAATCACGCCATAGAATTGTACCGGCAATTATTTTCGGCGATAAAATATTTATTTGTTTTTCTTCTACGTATAAAAACCTGGAATCAAAAATTATCGGATAATTACCAAAACTGTTTTTTATTTTTAAATAGTCCAGCTTGTGATTAACTGCTGTGGGAGCATTTGCCGGTGTGCCGGATGCGTTGTCTGTTGTTGTAGTCACGATTGTAATGATTGGTATTTTAAAACCTGTCTCCCCCAGATACTTTAAGGCTGTACCATGATCATCCAATAAAAAATATTTTTCTCCATTATCATATACCGCTGATGAAATTTTTTCTTTCAGATCCACCTCTAGAGTGTTTGGAAATTTTTTCCTCACTTCAACTCTTTCCAAGGAATAATTTTGATTTAGCATCCTCGCCATCTCTCCCGTACTTGATAAAAAATAATTGTCATGGGGTAATAGCGACCAACTATCCAAATATTCTAATTTTAAATAATTTTCCATCTCATCTTTTTGAATAATATCCAATCCGTAATAAACAATTTTATTCAGTCTAAAATATGGCAAGTAGATCACTAATGTAATCCAAGATAATAAAATAATTAATAAGAAAATTATTTTTATTAAAACAGGCAGTCTTCTTTTTTCCTCAATATGACGAAAAGGATTGGTGTGAAGCAATGTTTTATCTGTAAGAGATTCTGATTCCGTGTGGATTATTTTTTTTTCCTTTTTTTTAAAAATAACCAACAATCCTCGCTTCTTTGGCATCCTTGCTGACTGTTGACGAAAATTTTTTTCCGACGGAATATAACGAAACATAATTTACAATCAGGCAGTCACTATTCTCGGTAATAATGGATTAATTCTATCAACGATCTCATAATTAATCGTGCCTGCCCATTTAGCCAAATCATCAGCAGTAATTGTTGACTCTCCATCTTCTCCTATCAAAGTAACTTGATCACCGGCTATCACTGTAGATACATGATTTACATCCACTATTGATAAATTCATACATATTCTTCCTCTGATTGGACAATATTTACCATGTACCAAAACCCACGAGTTATTAGAAAACCTTCGATCATAACCATCCCAATAACCGACAGGTATGATAGCAATTTTCGTGGGAATTTTAGCAATGTATGTCCCGCCATAGCCGATTTTAGTCCCGGCAGACACCTCTTTAACCTGTATAATTTTAGTTTTCCAACTCAAGGCCGGTTTTAGTTTTATTTTTGATCTACTTTTATCATCCGGATAAAGTCCATACAGGCTTAGGCCCAGACGGATAGCATTAAAACCTTTTAGAGTAAAAAGAATGGTGGCGGCAGAGCAAGACATATGTTTTATGGGTGGATCAATCCCCTCCTGTTTTAAAATTTTTTCCGCTTCAATAAAATAATTATATTGTTTTTTTGTATATTCAGCATCTTCTTCACTGGAGGCAAAATGGCTCCATATTCCTTCAATTTCTAACTTTTTATAATTTTTAAAAGTTTTTATAAAATCTTTCAAATCAGGAGGAAGAATACCTACTCGTGACGCGCCGGTATCTATTTTTATATGCGCCTTGATAGGTTTTTTTGCCATCTCCCCTACTCTATTTAATAATCTCGCTTGTTCAAGGGAAAATAGAGGGAAAATGACGCCTCTTTTGGCTAATATTAGCAGTTTTTTGGCATCCAATTCGTAAAAACTAAGGATCATTATTGGTTTTTTTATTTTGTTTTTGATTAATTCCAACGCTTCATCATCACTCACTACACAAAGACGGTCTACAGCCCTATTTTTATCGCAAATTTGAGCCACACTTAAAAAACCATGCCCATAGGCATTTGATTTTACTACTAGCATAAGCAACCTATCTTTGCCGATGAGCTTCCTGAACTGCGTTATATTGTGCTCTATGGATTTTCTGGAAATTTCTAGCCATGTATGCATACTTGATAAATTGTATTTAGAGAAGGAGAAGGTGGTGTTGTTTTTGAAACGAGTATGCTTGCGGGTTCTGACCCTTGTGAGGGTGCGCATACGCAGTGAAAAAACAACACCACCTTCTCCGACGACGCTCTACAGAAGATTAAATCTTATCAAATCCCGTATATTTTCGAAGCACTTCCGGCACAGTCACTCCCCCATCTTTATCCTGATAATTCTCAATAATCGCAAGCATGGCCCTATCTGTAATTACCGTGCCATTGAGAGTGTGAACAAATTCTTTTTTTCCATCGGCAGTTTTAAATTTAATATTACTGCGACGAGCTTGATAATCTGTGGTGTTACTTGCAGAAGTCAATTCGCGATATTTTCCTTGTCCCGGGAACCATCCTTCACAGTCATATTTTTTAGCCGCAGGGAAACCCAAGTCACCAGAGCAAACATTAACTATCCGATAATGTAAGCCTAACGACCGTAAAATGTCTTCTTCATTTTTCAATAATTCATCGTGTATTTTCCAAGAATCTTCGGGTCTAGAGAACACAATCATTTCTACTTTATAAAATTGATGAACTCGAAAAAGGCCCTTGGTATCCTTGCCGTAACTACCTGATTCGCGCCTAAAACAGGGCGTAATACTTACATATTTTTTCGTAAGTTCCTTCTCAGATAATATCTGATCACTGTGATAATAAATAAGTGGAACTTCCGATGTGCCAATTAAATACAGTTGATCCGCATCCGGATTCACTTCATAAACTTCATTTTTATCAGCAGGAAAAAATCCGGTTCCAAACATGGCGCCTTCTTTAACCATAAGTGGAGGCAAAATTAATTCAAAGCCGCGCGACACAGTAAAATCTACAGCGTACTGCATCAGCGCTCTCTCTAAAATGGCTAATTTACCTTTTAAATAATAAAATCTTGAGCCTGATGTTTCGGCCCCTCTTTCTAAATCCATCAAAGGTTTGACACTGCCTACGTCAAAATGTTCTCGCGGTTCAAAACCAAAGTCGGGAGCTTCACCTTCTTTTTTTATTACTTCGTTACCACTTTCATCACTAGAAACAGGTACGCTTTCATGATTGATATTTGGTATACCCCATAATATTTTATTCATTTCTTCCGTTTTTTCATCAAGTAAATCTTCCAGACCAGATATTTCATCTCCCATTTTTCTCACTAATTTTATTTCTTCTTCACTCGGCTTGGTCTTAGAACGTTTTTTTCTTTCAGCTCGCAAATCATCCGCCCTTTTCATCAAAATTAAACGCTCACCGTCCACACTAAGAAGACTATCTAAATCAACATTGGCGTTGCGGCTTTTATTATTTTTTTCTACCAATTCTTTATTCTCTCTGATAAATTTAATATCTAACATAAGTTTGTTTTATTTGTCATACCTAACCACCGTGAGGGATCTCTGTCCATTGGTGACTGCGATAGAGATTCCTCCTTGCTCCACCGCTACCGACTTCGCCAAAGCTACGACGGTTGAAAAAAGCTAAGGCGGCACGCGGTCGTTGTCGGAATGACAAAATGATTATTTCATTTTTGAACTCTTATAAATTTCCGGTTTAAATGGAGACAATCGGACAATTTGCACATAATCATCTATGGCGTCAACTAAATTATCTACAAATTCCTTTTGGTCATATCCAAGTGCGATGATATCCGGTTTTTCGTCGGCTATAGCACTGTAATGATCATCAATACAGCCCAGACGAACCTTATTGGCAACATTTAATTTTTTAATATTTTCCAATCGAATTTCTTCAGTGAATTGAGCAGGCCGCTTTTTCACTTTACATACAGTAGTATCTCTTGCTACAACTATTACCAAAAAATCTCCATACTGTTTAGCCTGTTCGAACATGTTCAAATGGCCGGGATGGATGATGTCAAAAGTGCCAAATACCATTACCTTTTTCATAACTGCATATATTTTATTTCTGTTCAGGTTTTAATGTAGGAAATAAAATTACTTCTTTCAAATTTTGAGCGTCCATCAATAATTTCACCAAACGATCTATGCCCATACCCAATCCCGCGGTAGGTGGCATTCCATGTTTCAAGGCAGTCACATAATCTTCATCATATGGCATACTTTCTTCATCCCCCTCTTTGCCGAGCCTCTCTTGTTCTTTAAATCTATTTTCTTGATCTATAGGATCATTAAGTTCGGAAAAGGCATTGCAAAGTTCGTTACCTCCGACACATAATAATTGCATTCTTTCCACATAGCGAGAGTCTTCCGGTTTTGTCTTTGCCAGAGGTGATAATTCAGTTGGGTGATCAATCATGAAAATCGGATTGACAATATTTGGTCGAGCGTATGTTTTATAAATTTCATCAATCAATTTTCCTCGACCGGTATTTTTATCAACACCTTCTATTTTTAATCCTTTGGCTTTTGTAAATAAGCTTTTTTGATCAGGATAATCCTCAATATCTAATTTTGCGTATTGTTTAATTAGAGCACGCATTGTTTGTCTTGGATAAGGAGGCGTGAAATCCACTTCTTTTCCATCTGAAACGAATTGGAGTGGTAATCCAACCGCTGTAATTAATTCAGGCAACATATCTTCCATCAAATCCATCAGATTATTATAATCCGCGTAAGCCCAATAAAATTCAATCTGAGTAAATTCAGGATTGTGATTGTGATCAACTCCTTCGTTGCGGAAACATTTTGCCACTTCGTAAACTTTTTCAAAACCGCCCACAATCAATCTCTTTAGATATAATTCAGGGGCAATACGTAAAAATAATTTGAGATCCAACGCATTGTGGTGTGTCACAAACGGCTTGGCGTTTGCTCCGCCATATAACGTCTGCAAAACAGGTGTTTCAACTTCAAAAAATCCATGGTCATCAAAATAATTACGCAATTCTCTGACAATCAAACTTCTAACTTTTGCAATCTTCATTGACTCTTCATTTGCGATTAAATCCAAATATCTTTTCCGATATCTGATCTCCACATCGGCGAGACCATGAAATTTTTCAGGCATTGGTAATAACGCTTTCGAAATTACAGTATATTTTTTTACCAAAATAGAAGTTTCACCCTTATGAGTAACAAACATTTCACCTTCAACTTCCAGGAAATCCCCCATGTCTATATTTTTAGCAAAAAATTTGTATTCATCTTTTCCTAATTCTTTTTCGGAAAAAGCCATTTGCAGCCTATCGGAAAAATCTTTTAGATGCCCAAAACAAAGCTTGCCCATATCTCTCTTAGACACCAATCTTCCGGCTACTCGTACTATTGTTTTTCCCGGTGATGTTCGCGCCTCTGCTAAATTTTTGCGTTCTGCAATATGCGCCGGATAGGGATTAACTCCTTTTGTTTTTAAATTTTCTAAATGTTGAAGCCGAATATTAGCTTCATCTATATCATTCACCATAAACATTATTAAATCATTAGTAATACAACAATTTGGCAATATATCATTTTGCCTAGTAATTATACTAAACACAGCATAAATAGTCAAAACCCCCGATTCAATCGAGGGTTTCAGGTTTCTGTATTATTTTACAGCGATTATCCTATATTTTTGTTTTCCACCCGGCGTAATAATTTCCACTTCATCCCCTGCCTCGTGGCCGATTAGAGCTTCGCCAATCGGAGAAACGTTTGAGATGAATCCTTTGGTCAAATCAATTTCTTGCGGGCCAACAATTGTATATATACGTTCCGCCCCATTCACTTCCACCACTACTTTGCCACCCAAGGAAACCGAAGATGTGTTTTTATTCTTTTGAATAATTTGCGCATTCCCTAGAATTTGTTGAACTTGCATCAATCTTCCTTGCGCCCACGACATTTCTTCTCGAGCTTGATGGTATTCCGCATTTTCAGATAGATCGCCTTGTTGTTTAGCTTCATCAATTTTTTTGGCGATATCCGGAATTAAATTATTTTTTAATTCTTCAGCTTCTTTTTGTAAATTATCAAAACTTCCTTGAGATAAATATTGGATATCATCGTTCATAATCGAAATGTTTGTTTAAATAATTTCAGCTTTAATATTCTTTAATATTTATAAAGTATAACAACAATGAAAATCACTGTCAATATTAATTAAACCCTATTTCAAATACCTTTGACCCCACCACGCCAAAAAATCTCTAGCAATAGGCATTGATGCGACAAAACCTTCCTCACCTTCTTCCACAAGCACCGTTACAACCACCCGCGGAGTGTTAAAGGGTGCAAAAGCCGTAAACCAGGCGTGATCATCTTTATTGGAGCTCCATTGAGCTGTACCCGTCTTTCCTCCGGTTGTAAATGGCAAGGATCTCATATATTCTCCACAGCCTCCGGTGGTAACACAATCTTTCATACCCAATTTCACCACATTCATATTAAATGCGGATATAAAATTTTGATTCAATATTTTCGGTGGGACAAATTCTTCTTTTTTGGCATTAGGATCATAATAATGATCAACCAATCGCGGTTCATAGATTATCCCTCCGTTTGCCACAGTGGATGTCCAGACTGCGACTTGCAAAGGCGTAACTAACAAATCTCCTTGCCCAATCGACAGATTATATGTATCACCTACGTACCATGATTCTTTTTTTGTTTCTAATTTCCAATCCTTGCCTGGTAAAAATCCGGTAGCTTCACCCGGTAAATCTATGCCGGTTTTTTCACCCAAATTAAACAGACGCATGTATTTAATTATTCTATCAACACCCAAACCAACGAAGTTATCATAACCTCCTCCAACGTAATAAAAAAAAGTATTTACCGACCAGGCTATAGCTTTTCTCACATCAGACAATCCATGTCCTCCGGCCTTCCAATCCTTAAAATACCACTTGTTTACCTGTATACCGCCGTTGCTCAAAATGAGTGTCGTGGCTGTAATTACTTTCTCTTCTAAAGCCGCGGCGGAAATAATCATTTTTATGGTTGATCCTGATGGATATGTCCCTCCAATAACGCGATTAAATAAAGGGTGATCATTGTTATTAAGATACGCATTATAATTTTCAGTACTAATACCTCCGGAAAATTGATTTGCGTCAAATGCCGGCCAGCTTACCATTGCGAGTATGGATCCATTTTGAGGATTCATAACAATACCGGCGGCTCGTTTTTTTCCAATTTTAGCCAGATGTGTCTTTATCAACTCTTCAAGTTTATTTTGCATTTCCAAATCTAATGATAAGTAGATATTTTTACCCGGGTTTGGCGGATCTTCAGACAAAACCCTTTGCTCTCTTCCGAGTACGTCCATCTCTATTTTTTTAATACCATAAACTCCACGCAATTCATCTTCATAAAATTTTTCCAAACCATTCTTACCAATACTATCATTCAATAAATATCCAAGTGAATGTTTTTTTTCCAATTCAAGCGGAGTCAACTTTCCCAGATAGCCGGATATGTGTGAAAGGCCGGATGGAGAACTCTCCTCCTTTTCATTTTTTGTATTAACCGTCGTTAAATAATGCCTCTTCGTACTTTTTTCAATCAACAACCCGGGAAGATTAGCATTTTTTATATATAAATTTAAAGCCATGTCATAATCCAAATTTTCCTTGATGGTCAAGGATTCATAACTAAAATTTTTATATTTTTCCAACAATGTCTCAATATCTTCTTTTGGCACCCCGGATAATAACGCAATTTGATTTATGACTTTTTTCCGTTGTACCGGAGCATTTTTTAGTGATGGTAGATCCTGGGGCACAATAGACAAGAGAAAACTTGGCACATTTTCTACGAGCGGTTTGCCCATTCTATCAAAAATTATACCTCGTTCCGATGGTATGGATCTTACGCGAACGCGATTATTTTCAGCCATAGCTCGATAATGATCCCCGCTCCAGACTTGGAGATAAATAACTTTTAAAAAAATTATAAAAAAACCTAGCAAAGCAATAATAACCAGCCATACAATCTTAGTTGAACTGATACTAGCCCCCAAAAAATTATTTGTTTTCGGTCCGGCTATCTGAGCGCCTCTATTATTTTCAAAACTAAAGGACTCTTCAACCCATGTTTGTTTATATTTGCCGGGCATTTTACCGCCATGGGCGTTATTTTGTATTTCAAATAAACCTTTCGACGGCATAGGAATGATGACGACTTATATATTTTGGATTTAAACGTTTGAAAAAGATTCTTGTTGATAAATAAAATAAAAAAAACACTCCTGTCGTTAAAATAATTTCATAAAAAACATTTGTAAAAATCTCCGGCCACGATACACTGAATTCACTATTAAACAAATTTATTACCAGTAAAAAAATTATGAAGGAAAAACGAAATATTGTAATTCCTAAAAATCCCGCTAAAAAAACAATATACAAAGATCTATTTGTAAAAAAATTTACCAGCAACCGATGCATCACCAAAAGTGTTAAAAGCAACGCCGCGCTTGTTAAGCCAAAAGGAAAAGAAACAAACAATTCCAATAAAAAAGCTAATGGCAATACAAGCCACAATATTCGATCATTGCCATTGTATATGATAAACCACAAAAAAAGAATCAAAATAATATTAATGTGGTTAAACGGAAAAGGTAAAATAGTTAATATTAAAACATGAGCGACAAAAATTGATATAACGAGCAAAATATATCTAATCAACATCCATATTGAGCGCATATCAAAAAGAAAAAATAATAGTCGGATCAATCAATTTCTCCAAATTAGCCGCCGGTTCCAAGATTGCTTGCTGAAATGGCTGGTATGCTTCATTTTCTATAGAAGTAACTCTACCAATCAGAAGCCCCTTGGGAATTTCCACTTCTTGACCAGAGGTAATAATTTGATCTCCAATCATCACCACTTCATTTCTGGGAATAAATCCCATGCGAATACTGGTACCAAAACCAGCTTCAACAACCCCCAAACTTCGATCTTTGTTTAGCAAAGTTGCCAATATCTTACTTTGATTGTCGTTCAAAAGTCTCACCACAGATAATTCATCCTCTACCTTTGTAATATGCCCTACCAAGACTCCATCCCCCACTATCACCGGTAAACCTACTTTTACCCCTTGATTCAGACCGGCATTGACGATAGCGGTTTTTTCTATACTATCGGCATTACGTCCCACCACACTTACAGTCAGAGTTTTATAAGCAGTTCTTTTTACAAAATTAACTTGTTTTTTTAATTCATCATTTTCTTCTTCCAAAATCTTATTTTTTGCATCAATCAATTCTTTTCCTTGGACCAAACCGAGACATTGATTATAACTTTTAAAAAATTCTTCCTTATCCGTAAAAAATTGATAATTGTCCCCTAATTTAACACCTATCTGATTCGCGCCGGTAAAAATTGGCGTAAAAATATTCCTCAATAAAATCTTAATACCACCAAACCAATTAAAATAGTTAGCAATGACAATAATCAACAAAAAAAATACCAAAGCAATATAAGTTCTTCGAGAAGAAGCGAGAGCCATAAATAAAAATTAATTATTTGCTTTGGCGCCGGTTTGTGTCCCTACCTCCTTGAGAAGCTCTTCATCGTCTAATAATATTGCAGTCCCTCTTATCATAGCTGTTAATGGATCATCCGCGATACGTACCGGAATAGAAGTAGCGCGGGTGATCAATTGATTAATACCTCGAAGCAAAGCTCCTCCGCCTGTCATTAATATGCCCCGTTCGTGTATATCTGCCACTAATTCCGGTGGAGTGATTTCCAGTGTAGCTTTAATATTATCAACAATCTGTTTTAGGGATCGTGAAAATGCTTCTCGTACCTGGCTATCATTAATCATCACTTCCTTCGGCAGTCCGGTAACCATATCACGCCCTCGCATCGGATATTCCATGGTTTCCGTTAGCTCAATTGCCGATCCAATTTTAATTTTAATTTCTTCCGCTTGTTTTTCTCCGACCAACAAATTAAATTCTTCGCGCGCGTATTGCATTATATTGTGATTAAATTCATCACCGGCAATTTTTATTGATTTCCATAAAACAATACCGGATAAAGAGATGACCGCAATTTCACATGTGCCACCACCAATATCTACTATAATATTGCCTACAGGCTCTTTGACGGGCATTCTCGAACCAATCGCCGCAGCCATAGGCTCATCCACAATCCACACTTCTTTAGCGCCGGCATTAATTACGGCGTCATGCACAGCTTTTTTTTCTACCTCTGTTATATTAATGGGAGTCCCAACTACTACTCTAGGACGAGTCATAAATGAAAAACCACCATCAAATAATTTATCAAGATAATAAGTAAGCATTTTTTCCGTTACCTCAAAATCAGCAATAATTCCACCGGTCAACGGACGTGTAGTGAGAATATGTGGTGGCGTTTTGCCAAGCATATCTTTGGCCTCATTGCCAACTGCTAAAATTTGTTCTGTACGAGTATTGACTGCCACTACGGACGATTCATTAATAATAATTCCACGTCCTTTAATATAAATGAGAGTGTTTGCGGTACCCAAATCAATTCCAACATCTTTTCTCAAACGCTCATAAATCTTTCTGAACATAATCTTCATTGCTATACCTCCTATTTGTAAACATAATCACCTCGACTATTAAAAAAAATATGACTACCAATCCCCCATTCCACCAAGTCAAAAGTTCATTTTGTAATAATAATAACAAAATAGTAACTGCGCAAGCGATAAAAATTCCTTGACGAAAAGTTTTTTTAACATGTCTAAAAATTATCGCGTCATTTTTAATTACAACCTTACGCATGGCAAAACCAAAAACTGAAAAAGTGCCAACCAAAGCAAGAAATAAGGTAGAATAAAAAAATACAAAACCAATATTACCGGCAGTTTCCGGATTGATGTTTAATATAACAAAAATCCAAACTATCCAACAAATGGTCGTGCCTGCGGTCATCAAAAATAGATATTGGCGGAGAGACATATCATATATGATTTTAACTCAAAATATTGAGTTTGGCAAGGTGCTAAATTTATCTCATTTAAGCCAAAAATCGTATCTTTTCCACTACATATTCTCCAATTTTTCTATTTATATCATTAATAATTTCTTTTTCCCTCTTTTTTATATCATCTTCCAAAACAGAGCTCAGACACGCTATAAGCAATACACGATTTTTAATTGGCATAACCTGGCAAGTATTATTGGCTGTGCTACCAAATATACTAATCAACAATCTGCCGGCCTCTTCTACCGCCATCGCTCCGGATACACCCCGCATTAGCGTAGAATGATGGCTTTTATTTCCTATTATATTACTAAGAGAATGCATATTATACTCTATGTTGACAAATGTCTTTAAAATCACAAAACTTACAAGTGAATTCGCCGGGCGTAGCTTTGAAATCAGCTGAATAAATTTTTTCGATTACATTATTTATTTTTAATAATAATTTTTCTTTTTCCGCTTCCGTTCCCAAAAATGAAACAGAAGTATTACCTTCTAAATAATAGTATGTCAATTGACCGGGTACACCCAGGGTCTGATATTCCGGCAATTGCTCAGCCGCAATTTGGTAAATCAACAATTGATCTTTATCTTCACCAACAACTTTTTCTTTCACTTTTCCGGTTTTATAATCAATAATTTCCAAAGAACCATCAATTCGCCGATCGATACGATCAATCCGACCGTGCAGATGGTACTTTCCAACACGAATTGCAAACCATCCCTCTAGCGCTACCGGCACGGTCCAACATCCTTCATTATTTTTATAAAATATCCTTAGGATTTCTTTTCCTTTCGCGTAATATTTATTTTTTTGAGTTTTACTTTCATACCAATCATCCAGCCAGTGTTTTTCATACATTTTCAACAGTTCATCCAATGTAGGCACTACAAACTCCTTACTAGATGCTAGCGGTTCAACTGGACCAAAAAGGGATACCTGGCGTACTTCATTAAGCTCCTGCATTTTCTCATAAAACTCTTGGAGCGCGCCGTGCATGGTTTGACCAAAACTAAAACTGGCGTTTCCTTTTGTTGGAATTTTTAAAATATGAGATAATTTGTATTGATATGGACATGTCGCATAACTTTTTATCTGAGAAAATGAAAATTTATTGGGAAGTTCATACACAAATTGCCCTTTTTCCATTTCTTTCTTTTCCATGTCCGGATATAAATATTTTTTCTTTTCATTTTTTTCCTCACAAACAACATAACCTAATTCATGTAAAAAACGACTAATTTTCTTGGAACGTACTCCACCATAATCATTAGCGCTCAATAAAAATAATTTTTCCTTGGCACGCGTTATTGCGACATAAAATAAACGCCTCTCTTCCTGAAAATGCCCGTCCCCTTCCGGCAATGATTCCTTAATTAACTCTATGGGCATCTCTATTGCCTCCCCTCGAATACGAGTCGGAAATCTATCCTCAACCAAATTAACGACAAAAACATACTTAAATTCTAACCCTTTGGCAGAATGCACAGTTAAGACATTCACAGAATCCGCAACTTCCTTTGGCTGATACATTGCTCCTTTTTCCCCAGACTGAGAAAGCAAATCATAATGTTCAAGATAATTTCTAATTCCGGCATCAGGGACGTTATTTTCAAAGGAAGAAATGCTGTCAAAAAATTGTTTTAGCTGATATATTTGTCTTATTACAGAAGTATTATTATTTTCTTCCTCCTTAGTTAAATATTCTAAATATCCCACGTCATTTAAAAAACCATACAAGGTAACAGTTGGTTTTTCGGCGCGCCCCCGCTTCATTCCCTTGTTTAATATATTATAAATTTTTTCTACGGTCTTATTGCCCTCGGGAGAAAGACCAAACTCCATCACTCTTTTTAAACCTTCATAATACGAAATCGCCTTTTTCTTACATAAACCGGAAAATTTATGCAAATCATCTTCATTAAAATTCAAAAAGGGTAAATTGAGTATGCGAAATATTGCGGAAGATTCATGATAATTATCTATAATTTTAAAAAAACTTAGACAATCCAAAACTATAGGCTGACGATACAGTCCCGCCGAAGCCAAAAATTCATAAGGAATACCTTGTTTTTCCAGAGCGTTAATGAAAGGTTCCGCGTGATTGTTGGCGCGTACTAAAATAGCAAAATCATTCCAGACGGCATCGACGTTTATTTCTTTGATCTTTTTTATATTTTCAACTACTGTTTTAACTTCTTCGTCCAAGGTTGCCGAATGCAAATGCGCGACTCCTTTATTTGTATTACATATTTTGCTGATTAATCGCTTGTCAATTTTTAGTTTAACTTCCAGCCGATCGGGATTATTATTGATGATTAATTTGTATGCGGAATCTAAAACATCTTGATTGGAACGATAATTTTCTGTCAGCACAATTTCCTTCGCGTTGGGAAAATCTTCTTTAAAATGCATAATATTCGAAACAGACGCGCCACGAAATGCGTAGATACTTTGATCATCATCCCCCACTACGGTTAATTGTCCATCATCACCAACTATTTTTTGAACCAAAAAATATTGCGCCCAATTTACATCTTGAAATTCATCAACTAAAATATATTTAAAGCGCTTCCGTACGGCCTTTAATATTTGTGGGCGACCCTCCAGAAGCTTGATTGCATAAAAAACCAGGTCACCGAAATCTAATGCATTATTTTCCAGCAATAATTGATTGTATGAATGATAGGCATTGGCTACTTCATTTAAACGTTCAGCTTCACCCTCCACAAAATTAGCATTATCTGCGTCTAACCTAACTTTTTCAGCGTAATCTAAATAATCTTTTGTAGATATAAGTTCGTCCTTGCACTTCGAAAAATGTTTTAATAATTCATGAATATGCCGTACCGGGTTGCCAAGGGGGCGATAATAGTCCAAATTAAATCTATCTAGATTTTTTCTGACCAACAACCATGCATCTGTTTCAGTAAGAAGTTTAAATCTGTTTGGTAAACCTATATCCAAAGCGTATTTTTCTAGCAAACGCTGACAAAAGGCGTGAAAAGTGGAAATTTGAATTTCTGAATAACCAATATTTATAAGTTTATCTACCCGTTCTAACATTTCCGCTGACGACCTGTCAGTAAAAGTTAATGCCAAAATTTGCTCGGGAGTAGCGAGCTTGTTTTCAATAAGATAAGCGATTTTTTCCGTAATTACTGTAGTTTTACCGGTACCTGCACCAGCCACAATCAATAGCGGGCCGGAAACATACTCAATCGCTTGTTTTTGAGATGAGTTTAATGATGACATGGCCTCATTATATCTTAAAGATTGCGACTATTCAACTATTTTAAAAACCCCCCGGCCTGAAGCGTCCAGAGCTTGCGATAGAGACCACTTTTTTGACGCAATAAAGTTTCGTGAGTTCCTTCTTCAACAATCTTTCCTCCATCAATTACCATAATTCTATCCATTTTCATAATCGTAGACAAACGGTGAGCGATAACAATTACTGTTTTTTGTTGCATCAGATGAGCTAAAGCATCCTGTATGTATTGCTCAGATTGTGAATCGAGACTGGATGTTGCCTCATCTAATACCAAAATCGGAGCGTTGCGCAAAATTGCCCGAGCAATTGCCACTCTCTGACGTTCGCCACCGGACAACTTTACACCTCGTTCTCCTACATATGTATTATATTTTTCGGGAAAGTCTGAAATAAATTCATGGCAGTGCGCCAATTTAGCAGCGTCCAAAACTTCTTCGTCGGTAGCGTCCGGCCTGCCATAGCGTATATTCTCCATTAGCGAACGATGAAATAAGATCGGATCTTGTGGCACCATACTGATATTTTGCCACAAGCTATCTTGTGTTACTTTGGCGACGTTCTGTCCGTCAATAGTAATTTTTCCACTGCTCAATTCGAACATTCTTAACAATAATTTAATAATCGTAGTTTTGCCCGCCCCGGAAGGACCTACTAATGCCACTTTTTCCCGCGGTATTATATTTAGATTAAAATTTTTAAATATTGGTCTGGTATTATGATAATAAAAAGAAGCTTTTTCAAATTTAATTCCACCTTTTGAAATATTTAACTTCTTAGCTTTGGGAATGTCGACAATTTCATGTGGTGTATTCAATATTTCTGTCATTTCCTCCGCATCCGCAAAATCTTCATACACATGTTGCACGTTACGACCGAAATCCCAGACTCTCAACATGACATTTAAAACATAGGTCTGAATCAAGATAAAATCTCCGGGTGTTATTAAATTTCTCAACCATAATTGAATACCCAAATACAACATGCCTATTTCCAAAACAACCGCAAGAGCTCCCTGTGTTGCCTCAAATATATTATTTAAATTCCAGGTAAACAATCTTAATCCTCGAACATTATCATTCAGTTTGGTCATGCCAACTACTTCACGCGTAAATCCATTAAATAATTTTACGTTTGCATTATTTGTAACCGTATCAGCCAAGTATCCTGTAGCCTTAGTATCAGATTCGCTTCGTTGCAGATCAAATTTTAATTTATAGCGAACAAATATTAAGCTAACTGCGCAAAAAAATACCGACCAGAACAACATTACTACCCCCAACCAGACGTTAGTGCGGAATAAAACAAAAACAATTACGCTCACTTCAACAAATAATTGTAAAAAATTAAAAACAAAACGGTCAGTCATCGTTTCAAAGGAACGAGTAAAACGATTTATTCGTTTGACGAGGGATCCGACAAAGTTATTATTAAAAAAGGCAAATGAATGGCGGTGTAGGTAGCTAAAACAATAATTTGAAAGATCAAAAATTACTCTTGATTCTAAAGCGGCCGCAAGAAATGTGGCAACACGCCAAAGCACCCAATTAACTAAACCTATTCCAGCAATCAAAAACATTATATGAAATAATTGTGGCACAAGTAAATTTTTTTCACCACCCGCTGAAATTAAATTTATAAAATTTTTAAGATAAATTGGCACCAAAGCATCTAACAACCTGATCGCGCAAACAGAAAACACCATCACAAACAACATGCCCTTATATTTTTTAGCATGCTGCCAATATATTTTTAGTGTGAGACTAGTATGACTTTTCATTTTCTATTATAATCACGGTATGTAAAATATTATATCACATTTCTAAAAAAATATCCTGCGCACTATTAAAAAAGCCCCATCGTTAGGGGTTATATATTGGGACACAAAACAAATACATCTAAATATGTAGCGATAATTATTTTATTCTCTATAATCACAACCTTCATTTTTACAACCGCAACCACAACCATCATCACATTCACAGCAGTGAGTGCAGAGTGAACCATTACACGGGCATTGATCTTCATCAAGCTCGAATGGTATTTGACATTTAGAGCATGTTTCCATACGATTTTACTTATAACT
>Ga0209541_10006911_pt1 | contig 19186 bp, 17 predicted proteins | sample RifCSPlowO2_01_FD_184027 | JGI IMG/M metagenome (GOLD analysis project Ga0209541, IMG submission 184027) | Groundwater microbial communities from Rifle, Colorado - Rifle CSP2_plank lowO2_0.1 (SPAdes) (version 2) | ecosystem: Environmental > Aquatic > Deep subsurface > Groundwater | place... | reverse complement strand
ACGCCGCTTGTAAGCGTGATCTCTCCCAATGATCGCGCAGTCGAGGGGAGCAAAAATAAGTCGAGAGGCTCGCCGATGAGTGATTGCAAAAAACCGAGTCCGCACTCGAAAAGGACGACACCAAAGAGAATCATGGTGATGGTCTGAATGTATTTCTTCGAAGGCTTTAGATAAATCACGAGAAAAAATACAAGCATGAACCGCAAAATCTGACGTATGCCAAGAATCGCAACGCTCGGCTCGACAAGGTTGATGACCGCAGACGCAACAAGAGTGATGACGAAGAGAAAAAACGGGAGGTCGAGCGGCGTCTGAGGAATTTTGATTGTGCGGACGAGGACACGTGCGAGAATCACAAATGCGATCACATAAATCAACAACTCCGAGGCGTAACGTATGAAAACGTAGGCATCATCTGGCGTAAATTTGAGGAGGAGCGATTCAAACGGTAAATACAACGCAAGAAATCCAAGCATCCAGAGCGGACGGATGACAGTGAGAAAAATCGCCGCACAAAAAAAGACGGCCGCAATCACAATGGTTGGCGAAAAAATCGTCTGAAGCAAAATAAGAAACGCAAGAAATAAAAACAATCCCCCAATGTACAACTTGGTGTGTTCTTCCGCATGACGATATACAGTACGAAAGTTAAGCATGAGTGAATTATAGCAGGAAAATAAAAAACCCCGAAGATAAATCTTAGGGGTTGAGAGGTTTGCCTTTACGGCGAAACCGTGAACTTGATCTTGTACTTGCCGTTGGCCTTCGCATCGAGGACGATGTAGTCGACTCCGACCACACCACCAGACACCGAAGTGATTCCGAGCAACGCGCAGGTTCCCTGCTTGGCAACCGGCGTCACCGACGTTGTGCCTTCATTGGGCGAACAGCTGTTCTGCAAGCGCCCAAGAACCGCACCAGAACCCACAGGCAACTGAACCGTGAACTTGGTTCCAGACGGAGCCTGCGGAGCGATGAACACTTCATTGGCCGCAAACACCACTTTGAGCGCTGACGAGGACGAACCACACCAGTAGGACGTGATCGCGTTCTGCTTGCCCCACGTCGCGGTGTCGATTTCGACCCAGTCACCCGGGACAATCGACTTCACGAGCGGACACTTGAGATCACATGCCGCGGAGCCGTCCGACTTCACGTCGACCTTGCCATCGCAGTTGTCATCAACCTGATTGCAGACGTCCTTTGCGTCCGGATTCACGAGGGCATCCTTGTCGTTGCAGTCCTTGCCGCCACCAGAGGGTTCCTTGCAAGAACTGCCGCTCGAGACTTCCATGAGCGAATCGCAGTAACCATCCTTGTCATCGTCGCAGCCTTCGTCGGTCTGCCCGTTGCAATCGTCATCTGCGCCATTGCAGACTTCGCTTGCACCTTCGAACATCTTCGCGCCGTCTTTCGAGGGGTCGTCATTGCAGTCATTCTTCTTGCATGCGGCGCCCGTCGCGAAAACGAGGCCGTTGTCGCAGAAGCCGTCCGCATCATCGTCGCAGCCTTCGTCGGTCTTGCCATCGCAGGTGTCGTCCTTGCCGTTGCAAGTTTCCGTACCGGCCTGCTTCTTCACGGCAGAGCACACAACCGCGCCCGAACCGTTCGATTCGCAGATCTTCATGCCGTCGACCTTGCATTCGCCAAGACCGTCCGAACACGCTTCGCCCTTGCCAATGCCGTCATCGGTCTGGCTGTTGCAGTTGTCATCGACCGCGTTGCACAGTTCCTTGGCACCCGGATTGACCGTCTTGTCGGCATCGTTGCAATCGCCGCCGGACTGGCACGCCGCACCCGAGGTCACCGCCATCGCAAGATCGCAGTAGCCGTCGCTGTCGTCGTCACATCCTTCGTCAATCTTGCCGTCGCAGGTGTCGTCCTTGCCGTTGCAGATTTCGACCACGTTCTTGCCGACTTCATCACATTCAAGACCCTTCTTGTCGGCCGTGCAAACGAACGAACCGTTCGTGCACGAATCCGCATCCGAGCCGTCGCAGGCCTTGCCCTTGTTCGGGAAATCCTCGTCCGTCGACTTATCACAGTCGTTGTCGAGATCGTCGCACAATTCGACATCGTCGACAGACGGCTCGTTCGAGCACGTCTTCGACAGCATGTCGGTTGAACACGTAAACGTGCCTTCGAGGCACATGTCCGAGTCTGCGCCGTCGCACTTGTCGCTGATGTTGAACCCGTTGTCCGTTGCACCATCGCAATCGTTGTCCTTGCCATCGCAGACTTCCGTCTGTTTCAGGCTCTTTTTGGCCGTAGCCGAACAGGCGCAGGAACCGTCATAGCACGGAACATGACCGCTCGCCTCACAGATCGTGCCTTCCGCCGCCTTGCACTTCGCGTAGGGGTAGAAGCATTCACCGGCAGGGTCACCATCAGCACCAGCCATGGATTCGAACGTCACGATGCAATCGCCGCCCGTATGGGTAAGGCAATCGCTGTCTGCAATGCAGGTCTCAACCGTGCAGGTCTTCGACGTGCCGAGCAGACCAGTGTACGCACACTTGTCGGACGCTGTGTAGTACCGACACTTCTTGTCCGGATCACAGGCGAGTCGCGTGTACAGGCCGACTTCATTGCAATCGGTATCATCGGTCGGCGTGCAATCACGTCCAACCCAAACCGTTGCCGTCGGATCGTTCGGATCCTGTACCTGTTGCATCACGAGATGCGGAGTCCATTCGCCCCACGAAGAGGTGTCGGAACTTGCATCCGGGCTCTGTTCGACCGAATCGATTTCGGCACACGCCGAGACTACCAGCGCCGCGAGGCAACTGAGAAACAATGCGAAATTCTTACGCATGGTTGTAATTCTCCTTGAGGGACACACACGGGATACCGCCCGTGCATCGGTGAGGTTGAGAATCAACCCCGACAGCAGTTCAACTGCGAGATCTCTCGACAAGCTCGAGATGACAGCAGATGGACTCTTATCGAATTTGATTAGAAAAAAATGGGACGGGTGTGAGGGAGCGGAAGAGTACCACTTTCCTCACACCACGTCGAGTCACGGAATCACTGACAGACTGGAATGTCCTTCAAGGTCAGGTCGAACTCGATGCTGTCGCCAACGACGACGTTACCGGGGTTCTGTTTCTTGATCTCCGCATTCGTGAAACTGTCGATCAGCTTCATGAAGCTCGTCGCGACCCAAACGAACTTGGGATCGAAATCGATCTGGACGAAGACGCTGACGTGCAGCGTTTTGCCCTGCTGGAGTTCAGCACACACATCCGCCATGTTGGGCGAAGCTGCGGCCTTTTCGAACGTCATGACGATCTTCTTGTCGGCAAGCGCATCACCGTAGTAGTACGCCACGCCGCACGAGTATCCGTCCGATTCCTTGAACTGATCAGGGTTCGAACAGGTCATGAGGAGCTTTTCATCTTCATGCTTGCACCCTTTGGCGCCGAGACAGATGTCCTTCGTGAACAAGCTCTTGTCGTTGCACAGACCGTCATTTTCCTTTTCAGGACCTGCGCACGCGTTGAACTTGCCGTCGCAGAGCTCGGGCGCGCCTGGGTAGACGTTTGGATCTCCGTCGTCGCAGTCGGTCTTGTCGGGGTAGAACCCCTTCGGAGCCGTGCATGCGAAGTGTGGATTTCCTGCGCCGCCGTGGCCGTCGCCGTCATTGTCGAAGTAAAACGAGAGGAGCGCGCCATTGTCGGTTTGCCCGTCGCAGTTTTCATCGACGTTGTTGCATGTCTCGATCGCACCGGGATGAATCTTCTTCCCGTGCGGGTTCGCATTCGGATCGTCATTGCAGTCGGTGTTCGTGGTGGTTGCACCAACGGGCACGTCACATGCTTCGACCTTCTTCCCAGGATCGCCGTAGCCATCGCCATCGTCGTCCTTGAAGTAGATCTTCTTGACTTTGTCGCCGTCGTCGACGAGCTTGTTGCAATCGTTGTCGATGTTGTCGCAGACTTCCGGATTGCCCGGGAACATCTTCGCGCCATCCTTCGACGGGTCGTCGTTGCAGTCGTCCTTCGAGACGACAATTCCCTTCGCCGGCGTGCAAGCCTTCTGCGGCTTTGCGGCATCGCCACGACCATCGAGATCGAGATCTGTGTAGAACGTCGATTCGATATCCTTGTCGGTGTTGCCATCGCAGTTGCTGTCGACGCCGTCGCAGTCTTCTTTTACACCAGGGTGAATGGGAAATCCATCTTTCACACTGTCCTTGTTCTGATCTGCACTCGAGTCGTTGCAATCGTCGCCGACCGCTACGTAGTTCTTCGCGAGGCCCTTGCATGCACCCGGCAATTCACTTGCGGGATCGCCATGGCCATCGCCGTCGCCATCGTAGTACCAGGACTTCGTCGTGTCATCGACCAGCTTGTTGCAGTCGTTGTCGACGTTGTCGCAGAACTCCGGCGCGCCCGGGCGAATGCTGAAAGCGTCGTCGTTGCAGTCGTTCATGTTCGCGACATAGCCCGGAGTGGGCTTGTCTCCTTTGCAGACTGTGTCCATGACCGCAGGATTGCCGGAGCCATCCTCGTCCCGATCACGGTACACCGTCACCTCGACGCATGTTTGGGGCTGAACACCTTCGAGCTCGCTCGGATCGGCATTGTTACCGTCCACATGAGCGGTCGAAAAAGCTTCACAACCAGCGACGGCAAACGCCATCGCGAGGCACAGAAAGCGCTGCTTCATCGCGGTCTCCTTGAAAATGTGTACTGACGCAGGCCCGCCAATACGGAACAGTTGGACGTGATCATGGCCTGATTTCAGGGCATAAACAGCTCTAAAATCAACACACAATCGACCCGTAAAGGTATCACGATTTGTTTAAAATGTCAAGGAAACCGTAGAGGAAAAAGAAAAATCCCCCAGTTTCTTGCGAAACCAGGGGACGAGTTGAGGGTCCAGGGCTGCTACTTGCAGTCGTGGAGTTCGAGTTTGACCGAGCAGTCACCTTCGGGGGCGGACCACTTTTTGACCTGCGTGGTGACGTCGAGGATCGAGCCATCGGCCTTGATCACGAGGATCACAGCGTCCGGATTGATCTTGTCGTCCATGCAGAGCCATTCGGTTGCCTTCGGCTTGCCGTGGGCCGTGTTGAAGCGGACACCGCAGGCGTTGCCGTCGGGAACCAACGTGAAGATGATGCTGTTGATTGACTCCTGGAACCAGACCCAGGCGTTGCCGACGTCCGCTTGCGCGTAGTACGGCACTGCCATGATCTGCTGACCAGCCTTGTCGGACGGCCAGATGACCGAGAGGGCGAAGTTGTCGCCGGTCTTGAGGTCCTTCGGGATCACGACGCAACCCTCATCGGTATTGCCGTTGCAGTTGTTGTCGATGCCGTCGTCGCACGTTTCGGTCGCAGCCTGGTTGATCCAGTACCCATCGACCTTTCCGTCTCCGTTCGCATCGTTCGCCGAGTCATTGCAATCGCCGGCCTTTTCGACGGAGCCTGCGGGAATCTTTTCGCCGATGCAAACCGTTCCGAACTTGGTGTTGTCGCCAAATCCGTCTTTGTCTGCATCCGGGTGGAAGTAGACGAGGACGCCTTCGTCGGTCTCGCCGTCGCAGTCGTTGTCCTTGCCGTCGCAGATTTCCTTCGCGAACTTGTTGCTGTTCGCGTCGGTCTCGTCGCAGTCGTTGCCGAGCGCGGGCGAGAAGCCGTCACCGTCCAAGTCGCCGAACACGGTCTTGGTCACTTCGACCGGGACGTCGGCCTGGGTGGCGTCGGTCTGGGTCGCAGTGTCCGCGCCGCTCGTGGCGTCGGCCGAGGTGGTCACGCCGCTGTCTTCGCTCTGGTCGCCCAGGACGTCGATCTGCGCCGTTTCGCAGGCGCCGAGGAACATGATGGTCACGAGGATCAGGGGGAGGCGGAACGAATTCACAGGAACCTTCCTTTCCCTTGCGGGAAGTCTTATCTTGCCCTGCAGAACTCTCTGCCTGGCTTGACTCGACACTCCCCGCAGGGAGATTTTTTGTTGAGACACCGGAATCGAGGAGCTTTTGAGACCCCTACGAATGTGGGTTTGGTTCTAGATACGAGAATTTCTTTCGATTTATCATCTACGTCATCCATTTCACACAAACACACATTTGTAAGGACCTCTGCCGCTCGCGTCATCCCGAGCGAAGCGAAGCGCAGCCGAGGGATCTCCCCCGTTTTAGGCACTTCCTTCTCATTTGTTAACAGACAACTATACCATAAAATCGCACTTTTGTCAAGGGCTCCTGGATGCAATTATACATAAATACTGGGCTTTTTTGATTATTTGGTGGTTTTTGTCAGGGGGGATGAGACAGAAATAAGGGCGGAAAGGGCTGAGAAGGCGAAAGTGAAGGAAACAAGCCAATTCCCTGTCTTCCTCGCCTTTTCCGCCCTTTCAGCCTTCTCCGCCCTTTCCCCCTTCCCCTTCCAAAAAAAACGACCCCGTCTCATCAAAGAGACAGGGTCAGGAAAGGGGCCGAAATTGGCCGGGTTACAGGTTGCAGGGAGCCGCGGTCTTGAATTGCACGACGATCGCGCAGCCAACACCGTTTGGAGCTCCAAGGGCAGTCACGTCACTCTTGGTGTACGTCTTACCGTTGTAGGTGACTTCGATGGTCGCCGCCGGATCGATGGAACTTGGTCCACCAGAACCCGTGCACAACCAGAAGCTGGAAGTGGCCGGAGTGGGACCGTTGGCCGACTGGATGGTCAGGCCGCAGGCATTCTCGTCGACCGTGACGGTCGCCTGGAACACGGAAGCTGTATCGTTCACGACCTTCTCGTAACCGCTGAAAATGAACGCCTTGCTGCCGCCCCAGACGTGGACGAGCAGCTGCTGGAATCGGACCGTCGGGTAAGTGATCTTCACCGTCGCCGTGCCAGAGGCAGGTGCCGGTGCCGCGCAGGCTTCGTCGACGTGCCCGTTGCAGTTGTTGTCGACGTTGTCGCCACACTTCTCTGCCGCGCCAGGGTTGATGTTCTTGCCCGTCGTCGGATTGTCGTTGCAGTCGCCAGGCTGAGGACCTGTTGCACAGTAGCCGTCGCCGTCGTTGTCCACGCAGTTGTTCTGCGCGACTTCGGGGCTCTTGCTGCCTGCGTCCGCGTCCGGCTTGACCTCCACCAAACACTGCTTGATGAAGTCGCCGCAGCAATCTCCCTGCGCGACACACTTCTCGTCGCACTGGCAGGCCGCCTTGTCGTTGTAGTCACCGCAGCGGCTGAGGCATGAGGTGCCGGAAACGTCCGGCTTCGCATCTTCGCGGCCGGAGCTGTCACTCGCGGTCGAGTCCGCCGTGTCGCCCGCATCGTCGTTCAGATCGATGTGGGAGGGGGTGCAGGCGACGAGACCGAGGGCCAAGATCGCACAGAGGAAAACGTTGCGCATGAGAACACTCCAGTCAGGTGCGATGTCGCACGTGACGTTGGTTGCCCGGCCCTGATGCCGGAGCAGTTGCCTGCTTTCACCGAAACCATATCGGCTGCATCAGGACACACATCCCCAGAAACACACGTTTCTGCTGATCTGTTTCATGACGCACAGGCCAAAAATCCACTTGAATGAACGCTGAATCATACCAGAAATCAATCCTTTTGTCAAGGGCTTTCTTATGAAAAAAGAAAAGAAAAAGAGCCCCTACACGAGTTCCAGAGTGGAACCACGTGTAAGGACTTAAGAGGCCTAGTTGGCGGCGAGGCTGAAGCCACCCAGCACGTCGACCATCAGTCGGAGCACAGGACCGTCCTGGATCTCCTTCCGATAGGCGTCGGTGCCGAAGGTTTCCCAGGCGGCCGTGAGGCGAGCCTGGATGCCGATGTGCTTCTGGTCAGCACCGCGATGCACGAAGGTCAGACCCCCACCGAAAGCATTGCCGACGGCGTTGGTGTAGACGACGTTGCCGCCGGCGTTGTGACGCTGATAGAGCCCATGGAGACCCAGGTAGCTTTGCGAGCCACCCAAGCGCCAGGTCACTTCCGCGCCACCCGTTCCGCCCATGCTCGAATCGCCCGCGTCCCAACTGGGGGAGAAGGCGCCGAACAAGTTGTAACGGTTCGAGGCAGTCTCGAAGCCGATGTTTGCGCCCACTTCGGCCGTGGGCGCGAACTGATCGCGAACCACAACCGCCTTGGTTGCACCCTTCGGCGTCACGTCGAAGTCCCGCTGCGCAATGAAACCACCGCCCGCGTAGCCTTCGATGAAACCACCTTGACCTTTCAGGACTTCCACGGCCGCCTTGGCAGTGTCGGCAGACGCCTTGGCTTCGGCCGAGAGATCGAGGGCGCCCTGCGCCTTGTTGTCGAGTCCCTCTTCAGCTGCCGTGGCGCGTGCCGTTTCCGCCGCGAGCGCTTCCTTTTGCTGCGCGAGGGCCGTGTCGAACGCGGTGAGGCGGTCGCCATGATCCTTGAGCGCGGCGTCGAAGGTGCCAACCTTGGCCGAAGCCTCGGTCGCCGTCTGCAGAGCCTTCGTCGCATCGGCCTGAGCCTGCGCGATCGGAGCGCTGTAGTCGACTGCAGCACCGCGTGCACCCTTGGCCGGAGCCTTGGGGGCGGGAGCGGTCGGCGTCGCCTGGCCCGGGAGGGGCGCGGCGGGAGCCGGAGCAGCAGCCTTCTTGACCTTGGCCTTGCGGACCGCAGTCGCGATGACGGCAGCCTTGGCAGCGACCTTCTGGCACTTGGCCTGATCGGCAAGCGTCGGCGAATACGTGTCCGGAACGACGTTGATGACGCCGTCACAGTCCGTGTCCACCTTGAGATAGCCGGCCGAGGGGTTGAGCTTGCCGCCAGTGTAATCAACAGTGCAATTTCCTGAGGTCTTGCACGCCATGATGTCCTCGAGCAGCCGCAATTCGGCAGAGCTCTTGGGCGGGATGGAACGGCCGAGCCCACGCTCGAAACGTCCGCACATGTTGGCTCCGAGGGAGATGCGCTCGCCGTTCGAGTTCTCCCAGGGTTCCAACTTGCAGTCGTTGTTCAAGCCGTCGTCCCAGAGTTCCGGGGCGCCGGGGTTGATGTCGGCGTGGTCGTCGTCACAGTCGCCGCACTTGGTGGCGCCGGTGGGGAGGACGTTGCAGGTGGCGTCGCAGACGGCGTACTTGTCGCCATCCTTGTTGGCGCACTCGACCGGAGCCGCGAACGCACTCGAGGAAACCAGGAGGGCCGCGAGGGCCGCGAGGCACAAGCTGAACTTCTTCATCGGGAAACTCCTTGGGCAACGCCCAGGTGATGGGAACACTTCTGTCCCCTCGGGGTGCAGAGCCTGGGAAACCTATCCCCTGCTCTACTTACGTCACCCCGAGGGGTTGACGCATGGCTTTGGAGTTGTTCTTCTGAAGAACTCATCCACGACCAGTGCAAATAAACCAATGATTTACTTGAATTGATCGTGGACTCGAGTGGCTCGGCATCTTACCATAGCAAAGGAGGAATGCGATGGAAGAGGTCAAACCGCTTGAAAACACGAGATCAATTGAATTTGGTTGGAATCGGCCGATTTCTTTCTCATTACTGAACGGAGAACTATATCACAATTTGCCAATTTTGTCAAGGGTAGCACGACACCCATCCACAGGCCTGGGTTGACCAAAAAGCCATGATTCTTTATACTATTGGGGACTTCTGAAGCTCTTTTCCCAAAATAAAAATAGCCCCCTGGGCTACAAGAAAGAACGCTCCTATGGCTTGGGAGCAGCGGTTTCCGCGTCTCCTCCTCGCGAAAACCCGCCAGTCCCAAGCTCTAAGAGCGCTCTTTTGTTTTTGCTGGGTGGACACCTGCCTGCCGGCAGGCAAGGCGAGACCCACCCCCACAGATGCTAATCCTCATGGACAAATTGATGACGACGACGAATTCGTTCGAGGTGGAGGAGGACTTGGGCGACTCCTACGAGTCCTCCGAGGAAAAATCCGGAGGCGATGTTTGCGAGGATGTTAGGTTTAACGGGCCATTGAGAGTTGAGCGGAGCATCCACAATGCGCATTTGGACGTTGCCGCCGGATGTGTATTCTTTGACATGTTGGGTAAGCACAAACGAAACCGCTCGAACGAGTTGTTCGGCTTGTGTGACATCTGTGTGATACGCCGCAATGGTAAGGAGTCCTGTTCCGTGAGAAACCGTCGCATCAACCGTGCGTGCCCATTCTCGTCGGCGCTTTATGTCATCTTTTGGAAATTTTTTGGTATCAATTTGAAATCCACTTGAAAAAACCTGATCAAAAAATGTACTGGTGTAAATAATGGTTGAGAGATCTGCGGCAATACGCTCTTCTGAGCGAGAGGCGGTGTACGCATCAACAGACGACCCAAGATCTTGCAGAATCAGCAATCGAACAGTGGAAGAATATCGGAGCGGCTGAATGAAGGAGATGATGAGCGCGAGAACGAGACCAAGTAATCCAAACAAAACAATCGTTTGCCATCGACGAAAAAGTTCACGTGTGTAATTAAATGAAGCCATACGTTCCTTAGTATATCTTATTTCGTATATTCTCCCAAAACAACTTCGATCGTTATTTTTTCTCCACGGCGGTCAATGCTCAAAGAGATTTTTTCTCCTGCGCGCGCAGATAACAATCGTTCATTTAATCCACGCGTCTGATTCATCTCTTGTCCGTTTATCGCCGTAATAATATCACCCTCCATGATTCCAGCCATCGCCGCAGGACTTCCCTTTCGCACAGCCGGACGCCCTGTCACAAGCGCCCCTGCTGTGTATCCGCGACGAAGGGCATCTGTTAACCCAATCGTATGCGCAAGATCCACATACGAAACTCCAAGCGCCGGATGAGAAACGTCTTTTTTCTCAAGAAGCGCATTTAAAGAAGGAAGGATGTGTTCAAGCGGAACAATGGTTGCTTGTGCTTCTTTTTTGGAAACAAACCCAACGAAAGATCCAGACAGATCAAAAACGGCTGCGTTTGCTGTTCCTCCATTATAGGAAAGTAAAATGCGACGAGAAGGAACATCCGATGAAAGGATAGCGCCTTGTTGCCAAATTTGCTGGACAACGGAGGCGGGCGCAAACTGATTCACTCGCGAGCTCACAAACAGCTGGTCGCCAATAGATAAATCAAACGCACCCCCAAATCGAATGACCGACACATTATTCACCGAACATTTCAAAAAGACGGTCTGTGTGATTGGGTCTGTAACCACACGCGTCACTTCATAAACCTGATCTTTTATTTGCACAGAAAGAGCGTCCGCAGAAAGCAATGGGAGTGCGGGCGCCATAATCCATCCATCTGAAGTGACAATCACACCTGTCCCAATCGACGCATCTTCGGCAAACCCATACGTTGTTTTTGCCGATTTTGGAAAAATGGAAACAACACTCACAAGCGAAGCGTCTGTGAAATGTTTTGTTGCTTCCGCGTAAGAATTCGGAAAGGCTTTCGGACCATTCGTTTCCAAACTCAACGGACGCGTGAACTGATTGAGTTGAAGCGCGTACTCAGATAAATACGAATTTGTCATGGCAGTTGCGAGCACACCACTTGCGGCACCAAGTGCCACCGATAACACAACCACATGCAACACACGAGATTTCAACATTTTTTTCATACGCACGTTTTTTATAACCACTTTGAACTTAAAGCAACCACACACAAAAGGAAAAGCGAAACAAAGACATAACGCTTTACCACCTCTCGGGAGAGCTTATGTAACGCTTCTGTTCTCGTCAACCCAAAAAAGGCATAAGAGAAGATGGTCATGAACGCGGCGTTTGTATAGAAACCGGTTGGAAAAAATGTAATGGAAACAAATAATTCTGTGAGCACAATCGCCCCAAACAATGCGTACAGACGCGAACGAAAGGATTCTGCTTTTGTCACCCACAAAACTCCGTAGACCAAAAAGAAACTGAGCAGAAAAAATAAGAGCGCAAGAAATGAAAGTGGAAGTTGAATAAAAAGACGCGTCGCAAAGGCAAAACTACTAAAAAAGAAAATCGAAAGCAAGTTGAGCAGAGAAGTCAGGTGTTCTAAGGAGAAAGGCTGATACCGCGAAGGAAGATGTGTGTAAAGAAAAACAAATTCCGTAAACAAGACAAGAAGGGCTGTGCTCACAAGGGCAAGCACGATGCCCACCCATGGCGTTTCAAATAAAAAGAGCATGCCAAATGAGGAGAGAAAAAATAAAGAGGCGATGCCTAAGAAAAACCAAAAAGAAAATTCTTGCACATGAAAGCGCAATAATCTTGCCATGAGCAATGCCACACAAACAAAACTCAAACCAACCGCAACGAGTGGATGAACAACGCGAAACAAAAAGGCCGTATACCCAAGCAAGGCAATGATCGCAACCAAAAAAGGGGTGATGCGGTATAAAAGAATCATAGATTATTTTTTCACTTCAACTGTGAACGTTCCAGATGCTGTTAATACACCATCTTGCGTAATCAATGAATCGACATGCATATAGGAACTGAGTGCTTGATTCAGGGAAGCAAGCTGTTGATTCACGAACGGCTGCACAAGAGCGGCGACGAGCATGCTTGGAGCTTGGAAGGAGCCAAGTCTAACATTCAACAGCTTTAAATCAAAAAGACCTTTGTCTGCAACAAGGGAAACATGAGCAACGAGTGCCATTCTGCGTCCATCAACCTGTAGAGGAATAAATAATTCTAACTCTTGATTTGGAAGCACGACAATCTGCGCATGCGACGCATCAATATTTGTATTCGGATATTGTTTCAATGTATTTTGCAACGTTGCGGTTAAGGACGATTCTGGTAATCCAAGGGTGATTGATCTGTCGAAAAGCGTACCACCCCCTGCCTGTACGCGCCCAATCAGTATTTTTTTAAACTCAGACTCAGAGAGCTGTTCCGCAGGGATACCCGCTTTTACAACACGAACAGGAACAGATTCTGAAAATGCCATAGAGGAAACAACGGGGACATTCACCAAACCTGTTGCGGCAATTTCCCACACAATGAATCCAACAAAAAGAATAAACGCGATGAAAAGAATTCCGCAACAGGAAAACCGTTTACGCGTTTTTTTCTTGTGATCCCCAAACTGCTCCACCACCTCATCTCGCACAGGTGTTTGAAGGTCTGGTTTTTGAGGTTCATCTATTTTTTCAACGCGACTCATATGTTTAGCCAGGAAGTTTGTGAAATGAATGCTTTCATCTGTGTGTATGCTTCAAGAACATCTTGAGGATTGGAAACAAATCCTTGTTTTATTTTTTGCAGAGTAATCGCAAGAGAAAGATGGAAATCCTTGTGTGCTGCGGGAACACGCATGGACAACAACGTACCCAGTGTTTGATCTGTCACCTGTGCTCGCACAGAATCATCCGTTGTCGCGTCATACGATGTAACAAATTTCTGTAGCACAACCGCAAGGGCTGTTTGATACTGCTTTTCTGAAACGGCTGAGGACTCCGTTTGGACCGTTGTTTTTTTGGGAGCGGAAGAAAAAACAAATCCTGTTACAAGAATAAGGGTGAGGGCAAGAATAATGAATGAAAAAAACGATGGATGTTTCATACGTGTGTTTGTTGATCAAATAAATCTTCGACGATGACCGTGAGCATCATCGCAACAGGAATCGCAAAAAAGGCGCCGGGGACTCCACCCAATTTTACTCCGACGAGAAGTGCCACGATACTTACGATCGGATTTAACCCCGTTGCCTTTTGCATGACTTTTGGAACGAGTAAATGATTTTCGATTTGTTGAATGACAAGATACATTCCAATCACAATCAGTCCGAGGGTTGGCGATTGCGTAAACGCAATCATCGCGGCCGGAATGGCGGAAAAAATCGGTCCGATGTACGGGATCATTTCACACAAACCTGCAATCACCGCAAGCAATAATGCGTACCGAACATTCAAAATAGATAAGCCGATAAAGCTCACGATCCCAATGATGAGTCCAAGAAATAATTGTCCACGAAGCCATGCGCCAATTTTGATCTTCATTTTTTTCATGAGCTCCGAAAGATACGGCTGGTATTCAACAGGCGCAAGCGATTTGAAATACTTTTGCATTTTATTCCCCTCTGCCACCATATAAAATGTAAGTACGAGAATGATGAGACCTGTTGCAAGTCCGCCAACCAATCCTTTTACCGTTGAAAACAAAGATGTTGTGGATTGAGAAATGGCTTGTTCAATTCCACGAATCGTATTTGTTATGTCTTCTGACAACCCATGTTGGATGGAAAACGTTTGTAATTTTGCAAACGTATCTGTGAGCTCTGAGGAAAAGGTGGAAGCGTTTGAGGTGACCTGTGTAAATTGTTCTGAAATGATTGGAGCAAGCCCGACAAACACAAGAACAATCACGGTCAGCAAGACAACATAAACAATGAGAACGGAAAGAACACGTGGAATATTGCGTTTTGCAAACCACTCCGCAAACGGTTCAATTAAGGCCGCAAGGAGAAGTGAAACAAAAAAGATGATGACGACTTCGTGGATATACCACAGAAACCCCATCAGGATCATAACGAGCACCGCTTTCAGAAACGTGCCCGTCGAAATCGTGACTTGATAATTCGATTTCATAATGATGTCAGTATAACACAAAACCCATCACGTGCGTGATGGGTTCTCTGGTGGAATTGGGGGGAATTGAACCCCCGTCTGATAAGTGTTTTTGAACGGACGTTTGCAAGTTGAGTCTCGCTTGAATAATCCTATGTGTTTGAAGCGAGACGAAACACACACAAGATTATCGATCGCAATTTTGACGTGCAAGAGACCGAACACCTATGCACGCGAGCTCAATAAATATAGCACCCGCATTTCCCTACTGAGCATCAGGAAGACGAATGGGTTTTACGCAATTAAGCGAAAACCGGAGCGAATGCAGGAACACTGAAAGCGTTCTTGATCATCGCCATGACGTTTTTTGCATTTGGCGTCTGTGTGATGGATTCATGAGGTATCACACACCCTCAACTTGATCACGAACAAATCGACTCTCATCGATACCGATCAATCCCGGAGAAAGGCAAAGTGGTTTTCACTTTCTCCCCTTTCCGTGACTGATCGATGGCGGAAGGATATCCGAAAAATGCGTTTTTGTCAATCGATTGACGTGAGATGAATCTCTTGTTAAAGTCCCCTCTTCAACAATTTCGTTGGAGATTACTTAGGAGCTCTTTTCAGATGCTAGACATTCCCCACCGACTCGGAATCGACATTGGCAAAGTGATTGTGGATGGAGCACGCAACGACGGCACCGACACCGCATTTTTCAGCGACAACTTTTTGCGAACGACCGCGCTTCCTGGTGCGTTCGAAGTCATTCACAAACTCGTTGCGCAATTCGGACCCGAAAACGTGTTCCTTGTTTCAAAGTGCGGACCACGTGTGCAAGAAAAAAGTCTTACCTGGCTCGCACACCACAACTTCTGGAAACAGACCGGTATGAACCCACGCGCGTACAGGTTTTGCCTGCGCCGTCCGGAAAAAGCCGCGATCTGCAAAACTCTCGGCATCACACACTTCATCGACGATCGGGCAGAAATCCTCGTCTCCATGCAAGGGATCGTGACGCACCGCTACATGTTCAATCCAACAGATCGAGAACTTCAGCGCTACGCCGAGCACATGCAAGGCGAACAGGTCGTCCGTTCCTGGCAAGAACTTGAACCGCTCATCCTCAATACCCTTCGTTAACCCTCCTTTATCGCTCAAATGTGCGATTTTTTCTTTCTTTTGTACAAACGATTGACAAAAAGCGTTTTTTCAAGTATCTTTAGACGTTTCTTAGCCTGTTCAACAACTGGAGGTGAAGCTGATGAAACGCGTTCCTTTTCTTTCGTTTCTTTTCTCGATGCTCCTTACGAGCACATCCTACGCCCAACTTCCACCCCACATGAGTGGGGTGGGCATGTTCACCTGGCAGGAGACAGTGAAAGTTGGTGACACGGCGTTTGCAGAAGAAGCCAAACAACACGGACTCTCGCATGTGATCGTCAAGAGCCACGACGGAAGTACGTGGGGCACAAAAATGGATGGCGTGTGGAAGCCGGCAGTCGGACGTGGTCTGATTGCGGAACTCCACAAGCGCAACATCCGGGCCTACACCTACTTCACGGCACGACTCGCAAGCGACGACGCGAACATCGATGAATCCATCAAGCTTGCTGAACGCACTCTCGAATGGGGTGCGGATGGCGTCATCGTTGACGACCTTGGCCTGTTTGGAAAATCGCGCGAAAAGTGGATCCGGCTTTTTGCCGGACTTCGCACAGTCGTGAACAAGTATCCCGGAACCATCCTTGGCGCATCTGCCTTCCCGCATCTCATGCGGTGGGATGATTGTCCTTGGAACGTTGCCATTCAGTACTCCGACTACTTCTTGCCACAGAACTACTGGCGACTCTTCCGGGAAATGGAACCGGAACTTGCCATTGCCTACGGACAATCCAACTTCGACGCATTGCGTTCTTATACGGAATCCGCTTGCAAGAAGAATAAGTCCGCTTGCAAGAAGACGAAGGAGCCTTGCAAGCTCGTACCCGTTGGCATGTCCTACGGCGAAAAAGTAACAGCAGAACAGATCGAAACATTTCTCCTGTCCGCAAAACCGTTCTACGCCGGTGTAAGCCTCTTTCGATGGGGTACGGTTCCGGAAGGTGGATGGGATGTGATCAAGAAGATGGCTGCGCAATACACGCACAACCGTCCTTTGCGGCAAATCTCAAGCATCGACATCGTTCGTGGGCCTCAAAAGCCGACGCCACCTGAGACACAACCGCTTCCGCCAAAGAAACCTGGCGTGGCGATAAGTCCTTTTCCCTACAAGCCTGACACAACGGCACGTTGTGGCGCTTGTCCTCCCTGACCCTCTTGCACTCGAACCTCTCGGGTGCTTTTTTATTGGCGCATATGTTCTTTCATCTGACGGTCAACATCTCGCTTTTTAATCGCTTCTCGTTTTTCATATTTCTTTTTTCCCTTCGCAATCGCAAACACCAGCTTCACCAAATTGCCTTTTGTGTAAATCCGAAGTGGGACAAGCGTTAAACCCTCGGTCAGTTTTTTTCCGATCAAACGCTTCAGCTCTCGTTTATGGACCAAGACTTTTCGATCACGATCCGATTGGACTTCTTGATTTCCCGCCGGCTTATACGGACTGATAAACGCGTTCTTGAGCCAGAGTTCGCCATTTGAAATATGGAGAAACGCTCCCTTTAACTGGACGTGGCCAGCCTTTGCTGACTTCACTTCCCAACCGAGCAACACTAAACCAGCCTCAAATTCCTCTTGAAGATCAAAGTCGAATCCGGCTTTTTTGTTGGTAGCGAGACTTGGCATACAGGCAGAGTATAACGAAACGCTTGATATTTTGAAAGTTCTTTTGTATAGTAGCGACAACTTTTACTGACATTTCAAGGGTACCCACGAGGGGCACCCCTACAAACACAACATTTCTTCCCTATGCGTATTCACCGCCACAGAGCTCGAACATCTAATCTTCACGTCCAAAAATTTCGGATGAATGAAAAAATTACCGCACCAGAAGTGCGTGTTGTTGATGATGAAGGAAAACCACTTGGAATCCTGAAGACAGAAGACGCGATTGCGATTGCAAAGGCAAAAGAATTGGATTTGGTTGAGGTTTCTCCAAAAGCCGAACCTCCCGTTTGTAAAATCCTTGATTACGGAGCGTTTAAATATCAAAAAGAAAAAGAGGCTCGCAAACAAAAAGCCCAATCAAAGGAAGTGGAAACAAAAGGAATCCGTCTCACCTTCCGCATTGGAGCCCACGACTTTGACGTTCGATTGGCCCAGGCGGGAAAATTCCTTGATCGAGGTGACAAGGTCAACGTCGAACTTCCGTTGCGTGGTCGTGAAAAAGCCCACCGAGACGTAGCGGAAGCTGTTATTACTCGATTCGTTGAGAGCCTCAAGGCCAAATATAACCTGCGCATAGAACAAGCTGTCACGTATCAGGGTGGAAAAATCACAGCAATTGTTACGAAAGCCTAATGTTTCTATTCACAAGAGGCACCCCTACAAACCTTGACGCCTTCCGCCTATTCTTATATACTTCCGGAGACTTTCCTATGAAAACGAAAACACACCAGGCGACTGCAAAGCGCCTCAAAGTAACAAAAACAGGAAAAGTGATGAAGCGCTATGCAGGGCAGGATCATTTTAATAGCCGCGATCCAGGCAAAATCACCCGCAAAAAGCGCCGCGACACTTCCCTCTCTGAATCTTACACAAAGACGGTTAAGATGCTGATCCAGAAGCAAAAATAATATGCCTCGAGTAAAACGTGGAACCCAACATGTCAAGCGTCGCAAGAGCTTGCTGAAAAAAGTGAAAGGAATGATGTGGAAGCGCAAATCAAGCATCAAGCTTGCGCGCCCTGCTTTTTTGAAGGCGGGTGTCAACGCTTACCGTGATCGTCGCAACAAAAAGCGTTCATTCCGTGGATTATGGCAAGTGCGCATCAACGCCGCTGTTCGCCCATTTGACCTTAGTTACAGCAAATTCATGGACATGGTGAAAAAAGGAAATGTTGCATTGGATCGTAAGATTCTTTCAACCCTCGCAAAAGATCACCCATCCGTCTTTGCAAACGTTGTCAATAAACTGAAATAAAATGAAGTCACCTGGAAACAGGTGGCTTTTGTTTTATCTTGACTTTTGAGTCATTTCATGATAGTTTTATCCGTCCGTTGTTTTAGGACTTCCGACCGAAAGCCGGTGTGGAAATACATGTTGCAAGGAGGCCTCATGCCAAGGACGATTTTTCTTTCTCCGGATCCGCGGCCGAATCATCCGTTCACGGTCACGTTCGCGATCGAAGGGCTGGATGCTTCCGGAAAACCGCTTGCGGTTGTGGGAGATGAGTACTGCGTCACATGCGCGACAAGCGGTGTCATCTTGTTTGATGCGCATCTTGTCAAGATCGCGCATGTGGACGAGAAATCAAATCATCGCGCAGAAATTGCATTTGTCTCTCGTGATGGCTTTCAAGATGGAGGAAAAACTTTTTCGCTTGCTGTTACGCATTCAGAAGATCCTACCATTCGCGAAGAACGCGATGTGAGCGTTGCAGCTCCCCTCGCAGCCACCGCAGCAACCCCCGTTCTTCCGATTCCTCCCGTCGCGCTTCCTGCTCCGGCAGCACCACTCGCGCTCCCGGCCATTGCGACAGGCCCGGGCACGCCGCGACCTGGAGTCCCGCTGATTGGCGGCCCCGCGCCTGCAGCTGCCCTCGCAGCTCCTACAGTCACGCCCAC
>Ga0209541_10006910_pt1 | contig 19192 bp, 22 predicted proteins | sample RifCSPlowO2_01_FD_184027 | JGI IMG/M metagenome (GOLD analysis project Ga0209541, IMG submission 184027) | Groundwater microbial communities from Rifle, Colorado - Rifle CSP2_plank lowO2_0.1 (SPAdes) (version 2) | ecosystem: Environmental > Aquatic > Deep subsurface > Groundwater | place... | reverse complement strand
GCAGACGTCCCAAAAAGGTACATCGGAAGAAGAGCTTACGTAATAATCATCAAAGCTTAACTAATTCTGTCCCACACCCCCCGCCGAGGATACTTTTTTAAACCGTAACCGCTTATTTGTCGTTATGAGTGTAACTAATCAGGTCAAGACAGTGCTCTTGTTGGGCGTTCTCACCGGCCTGCTCCTGGCGGTTGGAGGGTTGATTGGGGGTAAGGGCGGCCTTATTGTTGCTCTTGCCTTTTCCACGCTGCTTAATTTTGGCGCTTACTGGTTTTCAGACAAAATCGTCCTGGCCATGTATCGCGCCAGGCCTGCGGACAGGAAGGCCAACGCTTCCCTTCACAAGGCTGTGGAGGATGTTGCGGCATCTGCTGGCATTCCGAAGCCAGCGGTTTACATCATACCATCTGATGCGCCCAATGCTTTTGCCACTGGTCGCTCTCCAAAGCATGCGGCAGTTGCATGCACAGAGGGAATAATGGGCCTTCTCACTGAGCGTGAGCTTAAGGGTGTGATTGCCCACGAGATAAGCCATGTCAGGAACAGGGATGTTTTGGTTACAACAATTGCTGCCACAATAGCTGGCGTTATCTCTTACCTTGCGTACATGGCGCAGTTTGCTGCGTTGTTTGGCCGGCGTGATGACAACCGCGGAGGGAACGCAGTAGGGCTCATTGTAGTTGCCATTATAACCCCAATGATTGCATTGTTTTTGCAGCTGGCCATCACCCGTTCGCGGGAGTTCCTTGCTGACTACACTGGTGCTAAAATGATGGGAGAGGCGGAACCGCTTGCTTCTGCCTTGTCAAAGCTTGACAGGGGAACCTTGCACCACAAGCTTGGGCTTGGGAATGAGGCAACCGCCAGTTTGTTCATCGTCAACCCGCTTAAGGGGCAGAATGTTCTTGCTTGGCTTAGCACCCATCCGCCAATTGAAGAGCGCGTGAGGCGCCTCAAGGCGATGAAATTCTAGTTACATCAGCTTTTTGCTCATGATGGTTTTCAGGCCTTTTGCCTCTTCATAGTCCTTGGGCACTACGAATTCAGGCATGTGCTCCGCTATTATGCTGTGCCCTGCTTCGTAGTAGGCCATTGCTACCATGTTTGAGCATGCCACGCTGCCTGCACGGTATCTGCGGGCCTGCCCTTGTGTCCTGCTTTCAGTCGGGTTTCTTTTCCAGCTAAGCGTTCTTCCAACCACAATTCTCGCGTATTGCATCCAGGAAAATTTCCTTCCATTGAAGCACCGGACCGCCGTCCGTGCAATGCCTTTTCTCTGTAGCAGTGTCAGCGATTTGTCCCTAAGGACCTTTATAGCCAAGTATTGCTTCTCGGTAAGGTCATGGAATAGGTCGCACATGTGCGAGCCGTTTCTCGGGGTTACTTCCATGGTATGCCCTTTTCCTATGTAAATCATCACATGGTGCCACCTGCTTCTTTGCAGTATCCTGTTTATTGCGTGCTTTAGCCCTTTTTCGCTCACCAGCACAATGTCCGCTTCTTTCAGTCGCCTTATGAGCGCCCTTGCCTTTGCGTACGTCATCATTCTGTGTTACCTGTATTCTGTGTCAATGACCTTTTTTATTTCTGCCGCTTTTTTCGGCCCTATCATCTCAACCTTCTGGAGATGTTCCTCTGTCGCGTTTATCACTTCAGCAACAGTTCCGAACTTTTGCAGCAGCGCCCTTGCCAGTTTTTTCTCTACGCCTGGGAGTGAAGCGATAACATACTCCTGCATCTGGCCAAGGGTTGCTGGCTTTTGCGGGTGCAGTGACGGTTTTGGCGCGCCAGCTTCTTTCTCCCTCTTCGCTATTGCAATAAGCATTCCTGCTGTGTCCTTCGGATTCCTCGTGTGCAGTATTGGTATGCCGTAGCTCACCGCTATTGCTGCCAGCATCCCCCTTATAGCGTTTGGGTGGATGCTCCTTGATGAAAAAAGGTCTTGCTCTTCAGTGCCTTCTATTATGAGCACAGGCCTTTCGAACCCCTCCTTCAATTCTTTGAGTTGCTGGAGCATCCTGCCGTCGATTATTGAGTTCAAGAAGTCGGCAGGGCGCTTGAGTTCTATGGCAACTCTTCCGCTGCAGAGGAAGTCGGCTGTTGGCAGCATTTTCAAATCTATCAGGGCACCTTCATCATGGAGCGCCTTCACCACCCCTGAATGCTTCTCCCGCATATCTGCAATTATCGTTATTTTTTCTGCGTTTGTCATCCTTGCCCTGCCAGCGTGAGCTTCAGCCTCGTCTTAAGCGTCTTGAGTATGCTGTGCATCCTTTTTTCCTTGTGGTGAGCCACCCACCTGAATGCCTCATCCCTGGTGTCTTTCGTGACAAGTATGATAACCTTTCCCTTCTCTTGCCTTCCCGTTCTCCCCCGCCTTTGAATTTGTCTTATTGCAGATGGTATTGGTTCATAAAACACCACAAGGTCAACCTTTGGTATGTCCAGCCCTTCCTCGCCTATTGACGTTGCTACCATTACATTGAAATCCCCTGCTGCAAACCCCGCAACAAGTTTTTTTTGCTGCTTTTGTGACATCCCGGTCTCGCCTTTTTTCATTTGGCCTACGAATACGCTCGAGTTTATTCCTTCAATCTTGTTAAGCTCTTCCTGTAGCTTCACCGCAGAGTCCCTGTAATGGTTGAACACTATTGCCTTGGCTCCCTTGGCATCGGCGATATTTTCTTTTATTATCCGCTTCAGTTCCCCAATCTTTGGGTGTTCTTCGCCCTTTTCATGAAGTTGTTCTGTCTTCTCAACCGCCTCAAGGAAATGAGTGTCTGAAAAAAGCCGCAATGCAGCTTTCGTCTTTCCTGCCTTGGCATCTTCCCTGAGCCGTTCAATGTACTTTTGCAGCACGGTTATTCCCTGCGTTTCAAGAAGCTCAAGCGCATGGCTGATTTTCAGGGCCTCTGCCAGCGCCGATATTGCCTTGAGAAGCGGGAAATTTTTCTTGTTTTCCGAAAGCTTTGAGCGCATCCCTGCTTGCAGTATCAGCAGGTCTTTTTTTGATAGCCCGGCCACGCCATTCAGGAAGCCCATGGCCTGGACCTTCTCAAGCTTATCCTGGAATGAGTTTTGCAGCAGCCCTTTAACCAGTCCGAACTCCGGCGGCAGGTCTACCTTGACCCAGCTGATTTCCACTTCCTGGACGTACGGTTTGACATCCGTGTCATTTTCCGTCCTCACTTCTATGTCTTCTATGTACAGGTTTTTGCACACCTCCATTATTTTTTCAAGGTCGCTTCCTGGCGAAGCAGTCATGGCAATTATCCTCGGGAATCTTGCTGTTTCCATGTAATGCTTTGCTATCCATACATAGCTGTATTCCTTTACTGAGCGATGCGCCTCGTCAAATCCGAGAAGGGCAACTGCCTCAAGCCCTATCCTGCCTGAAAGAAGGTCGTTTTCCAGTCCCTGTGGCGTGCTGAAGATGATGGTTGCATTATTCCATATTTCCTTTCTTTTTTCAGCGGGAACCATTCCGGTAAGCACAGCCATCATGTCCTCGGTGATTTCGAAGTGCTTTCTGAAGACTTCTTTGTACTGGTCAATCAGTGGCCTTGTTGGGCCTATCAGGAGTATCTTGCTGTCTGGGTATGTTTTGAGTCGCTGTGCCGCCAGCATCAGGAATATGTTCGTTTTGCCAAGCCCTGTTGGCAGCACGACAAGCGTATTTCGGGCTGAAGCGGTACTTAGGATGGATTCCTGGTAAAGCCGCGGAGTAAAACCCTTAATCATATCATTGCCCGCCATTTCTGGCATTAAAAACGTTGCTGAGTCATCTGCCAAGCTTCGGTTCAACATAACTGAAGTATGCATACGCCGTCACTATGCCAATGACAAGCGAAGTGGCTATCGCCAGCCATACACTCAGCCACGGCACCAGCAGTAGCAGGCCGCAGCTTATCACGGCCCCAAGGACCACAGGGTAGAACGTCTTGCTGGCAAACATTATGTTGGCGCCATCCAATGGGGGAAGCGGCAGCACGTTGGTTATTGCAAAAATCACGTTCACCAGTATTATCTTCTCAGCCAGCGGTTGTGGCAGGAAACCCATTGATTTTACTGCGGCAGCAACCAGGAGGTTGGCAAGCACACCTGCCAGTGAGACCTTTCCGAGGTCAAAGTATCCGAGCTGGTACCTGAAGTATCCAAGGCGGTGCTTTTCCATTATGTTCAACGCAACCCCACTGTACGCCAGAAATATCACCTTGCCATAAGTCATGAAGGCAAGGATGACTCCTGCCACCAGTCCGTACAGGGCTGGCTTGAATTCTGTCTTGTATCCCATGTTAAGCCCGAATACCCTGTGGGCAGATTCGTGAAAGAAAACGGCTATTCCAACGGCTGCCAGGCCAAGTGCCATGTTGCCAAGGAAGGTGTTGAGTGCAAAACTCTCCCCTTCGAACCTGAAGCCAACTATGAAAGCCATGACGAGTATGGAAGTCCCAATCCACACTTGTTCGCTCCGGCTAAACAGGTAATAACGCTTTATCCTGTCCAGCCAGTCGTAAAACGTGTATAGCGCCGGCATCCTCTTTTTCCTTGGCCTTTTTTTTGCTGTTCCTTTGTTTTTAAATCCTTCGCTTCAAAATCCCGGTTATCTCTTTCTCGTGTCCTGCTCCAACGACCGCAACAATCCTGGCGTTTGGTTCAGTCTCTGCCATTATTGCAAGGGCTTTTGCCATGTGCTCATTCCTGTCGGAAACAAGTGCCTTGTGCATCTTTGGGTATCTCTCCTTTAAGATTTTCATGGCGTGGGTTATGAAACTGCTGTCAGGCACTTTTGAGATGTCAACAACCGCTTTCTCTCTCTCGAGCCCGGTAATTCCCAAAAAAAAGTCACTTACCAGCTTCAGCTTTTCCTTAAGTCCTATCCTTGACAGGTTTCTCATGGTTGTGCCAAGTGGCTGGTCAATCAGTGCGACCCTTATGCCGTTTTGACGTGCAATCTCTACTGCTGCCTTCATATCCTCCCCTGGCACAGCGCCTATTGCCTTCCCAAGGCGCTGCTGGAGGAACCTGGCAATCACGAAGAAAGTGAAACCTGTGATGCCCATAGCCCTTATTGCTGCAAAGCCAGCTCTCGGTTTTTCCTTTGAGAAAAGGGTGTGCATCCTGGCATGGTCAAGTTCTACCGCTACGATATCTGGCTTTTCGGCCAGTATCGTTTCCCTGACCTTCCTTACGCTGTCAGGGGCTATGTGAGATGTTCCTACTACCGTCACGTTTTTCATTTGTTCACTGGGTTGATACCTTGCAGATTGCATCAGCCGGGATAATCCTTTTTTTTGTTTGCGGCGGTGACGAACCAGGGGCATGCCGTTCCAAAAAATTTATATATGCCGTGGAGGTCAATAACCCTGTTTGGTTTAAAGCATTTGCTGTTTTCCGAGGTGCAATGCCATGTTAAGGACAAAAAGGGTAACTGAATGTTATGATATGCGTGTTTTTACCGATACCGGCGACTATTTTGGAGATGTTGAGGAGGTTCTCCTGACCCAGACAAAGGTTTTCGGGTGGCGTGTCAAGGCATCAAGGAATTCTGTCCTCAGCAAGCTGCTTGGCAGCGCCAAGGGCGTTGTTGTTCCCCACCAGCTTGTCAAGTCTGTTGGTGATGTCATGATAATCTCAAAGGCGGCAATGCCCAGCTACACCGGCGAGGAGCCAGCCAGCGTCTAGACCAGCCCTGCCGCTTCCTTTCTGGTTGCCCTTTCGTAAATTCTGGCCTCTGTCGGGGTTATAAGCCGGCTGTCAGGCCTTGCTATGATTGCAATGACTTCCTTGCCTGTTCGCTCGTCAAACCCCCTGAATGGCCTGTCGGCCGTGATTGGGTTTCCTTGAAGCTCAGCTGCGGAATCCCCTCTGCCCATGTCCTGCCACATTTGTTTTGGGATGTTAAGCATGATTAACGGCAAGTCAACGCCCAGCTTGCTGTCGTACAGGACATGTACGCTTCTGCCGTCGTTTTTGGTAAGCACTACAGCTGTAGTCTGGTATGGTGTTGCCCTGAAGTCGGTTGCGAACCCACTGAACGTGTAGCCGTCCTTTTCCCTCTGCGTTCGCACGCCGCTTATTATCCCATGCGACCTCTGGTCAGAGTTCCTCTGGTGCTTTGCGACCTCCAATGTGAGTTCGCCATCGCTGATTCGTTTCAGCGTTTCCCCGGTGAGCGCTCCCTCCCGTATCAGATAGTCGTCAATTGCCGCTTCCTTTGCTGAACGGAAGACATCCATGAACATTGCCTCAAGCGTCATTATGTTTGTGAACTTAAACGGTAACTTATACTGGCCTGTTTCCCTGCTTATGTAAGTCAACGCTGCCGCCACATGGTAGCAGGCAAGCATCATGTTGAATGTTGGAAAACCGGCCACGTCAATTCCATGCATCGTCCTGCCGCTTGCCTGCTCGCTTATCCGGTCATAATTGCCTTTTGCTGTGTTGTGCCTGAATGTGGGGCACTGGCAGAGGTATTGCATGATGTCATAGTTGGCGTCGAGTTTCACAGTCACTTGCCTTGCCCTCTCGCCAGTTTCCCTCCCCCGCCTTCGTACGGAGAAATACCACACCCCTCCCCCTGACAGGGCTGCCTGCTTTATCGGCTGTTTCGTAATCAGCGCAGCGCTGTTTTCGTGGTGGGCCCTTACCTTTTCAAGGAGGTCGTCAAGATTTGTTGCCCTGCCAAGCCGTCTTTCAAACCGTCTGAGTATTGCCCTCATGGCGGGCAAGTTAATGGCCTCGCTGTTTTTTACAAGGGCCATGGCATCGTGCAGGCCTTCCCTGATTTCCTGTCTGCTCATGAATCCAATTTGGGCCTCTGAAAATGAGGAGGGCGGAAAAAGGTACTTGTCAATCCCATGGCTGATTGTGGGCCCTTCAAACAACTCGTTTATTCCCCGGTCCATGGGTGTTGGGAACTCTTTCTTTCATATAAACTTTTTTAAATTCCCTGGCCTTTCTGGCCTCATGTCGGCACTTTCAAAAAAAAACGTCCTTGCCAGACTTAAGCTGGTTGAAGACCCCGAAATACACTGCAACATCATTGACCTCGGCCTCGTATACAATGTAAAAATAGATGGTGGCATGGTGGTGGTTGACATGACGCTTACCAGCCCAGCCTGCCCTGTGGGGCCATTCATTATCTCAGAAGCGGAATCGGCTGTTAAGAAGCTTCCTGGTGTAAAAGGCGTTACTGTCAACATAATCTGGGAGCCATTATGGAGCCCCGAAAGGATGTCTGAAGAGGCCAGGGTAGCCCTTGGGGTTTAATGCGTGCATTCCGTGGTGTTTTCACCAGCGGTTCGCACACCAGCTTCATTAGGCAGTCAAGACCACCCATAGGAGAGGAGCCAGATTTTCGTAAATCATTTTTCCTCTCCTATATGCATCGGAGCGACTATGACTTGCTATCATTAAGCTCCGATGCTATAGCAAAGGGCACAAAAAGTTGAGCATGCAATATGCCCTTTTATATTAGTCAAGGACTGCTGTGTTGCTCATTTATTTCTGTCCTTGACTCATCAGGTAGTCAGAAGTGACTCTTGTTCATGCCACAAACCCTAGATGGTGGGATTGTGCATTCTGCCATGGGCGGAATTGCACAGGTCTCTGACCAGTGGTTCTTGACGCAGAACAAATTTTCATTCCCTTCTACTGTAATATATGCTTCAGATTTAAATATGCCTGCGCAATTGCATGCCTGATATGACCACACAAGACGCAGTTTCTTCGGAGCCTTTGGAGGAACGGCTTTCACAGCTAGTGGTTGGCCATGATGAGCGCAGCAAGGTTTTTGATCCTGTCAGTGGGATTGGCGGGGTTATAAGCTGGATATCTTCCCAACCGAGGGTGGAACCCGCATCCTTTTGCAGGGAGCTTGAAAGCCAGTTGAGTGGCGGCAGGGCCATTATGCCCGCTCCGGACTGGATAAGGTCGCACGGTGGTCTCATAGCGCACCTTGAGGTAGTCAGGTTTGAGTCTGGCTTGTTGGCTGCGAATATTCATACTGAAAATCACAGCACTATGTTTTACAACGGCACGATAACAGAATGCCGTGGCATGAGGAATGGCTTGCCCGTCGTAGATGTGCCGTTACAGCTCAGGGGGCTTATGATGGATGGGTTTGCCATTGACATTTGGCCTCAGGAGGTCGTCACCAATGTCGGCACGCTCTACGCTTACGCTACAAGGGGGGTGAAGACCATCAAGGTTAACGGAAGCGGATTGGTTCCTGGCGCAGATGCTACGCTTACTTACGGAATATTGCGGATGTCAACCCCTGATTTTGTCAGCGAATATGCCCCCAAGTTGATTGTTGCAGAAGTCGACATCAGCGATGGCTCCAGCAAATTTGGCATAAGCCTCACGGTGCAGCCCGAAGTAAAATTTCAGCTTGCCTACGGAGCAGCTCCAGCGCCGGTTCACGAATTTGATTTTGACGTTTCAGGAAGCCTGGCTGGGGTGGTGTTGGTTAAATTCAGGGAAGGCCTGCCTGAAAAAGCCCCTCTTGATGCCAAGAACTGGGCAACGGCCTTCAACGCATGCTTTGGCACAAAATCAAGCTATCCTGTGCCGCCCATAGATGTCGCGGCAAGCCTGCTTAAGATGATGGGACCATTTACCAACCCCCCTGCCCAACCGCCAGCGTCTGCAGCCGCTTCTCATGGGAAATCGCCATTGGAGCAGTTTATCGCTTACAAGCCGGCCCAATAGCACCGCAACATTTTAATTAAACCGGTTATTCTTTCCCTTTGCGCGGCAGTGGTCTAACGGTATGATCAAAGCTTCCCAAGCTTTTGGACCGGGTTCAATTCCCGGCTGCCGCATTTTGCAGCCGGACTAGGTTTTTTTTGGCGACTTTGCCCGGCTGCTGTGTTGCAGCTGGGCTCCAAGCTTTGCGCGGTTGCCCGGCTGCTGTGTTGTTGCTGGGCTTGGTAAAATTTATATTCAGGGCTGGATTGCCTGTTTGACATGGAATTGTCCAAGGCAGGGTTTGATCAGCGTCTAGTAAATCACATGCTGTTCCTATCGCTTGTTGGCATGTCGAATGTTGGGAAAAGTTTCATTTCTGGGCGTTTAGCTTCTGACCATTCCTTGAATTTTGCTCGTGCATGCATTGACGACCGCATTGAAGAAAAACTCAGCCCCTTTCTTGAAGGCAGGGGTTTTAGTGGTATTGATGGTGTTGCTGCCTGGATGGGCCAGCCCTATGATGCGCGCTACCCGGAAACACAGCAGCTTTACCTGGGTTTCGAGGAAGCATCCATGTGCGAAGTTGGTTATGGCGTTGGCAATCTTGTTGTTGACACTACCGGTAGCGTAATCTACCTGTCACAACCTGCGCTTGGCCATCTCAGGGAGAAAACGCTTGTCGTGTATCTTGAGGCCACAGACGAAATCAAGAAGGGCCTCTTTGAGCGTTATATTTCCAATCCAAAACCGGTGATATGGGGCAGCAGCTTTAATCTTCAGGCTGGCGAATCAGGCATAGAAGCCCTTAAAAGATGCTACCCGCAGCTTCTGGATTACCGGGCAGCTAAATACCGTGAACTTGCAGACGTTGCCGTCCCTGCTGGCGCACTTCGTAACGCGACAGGCAGGCAGTTCCTGTCTGAACTAAGATCGCGGTTGTAAACGTGCTATTATAGAGAACTGCGCAGGTTATGTGACAGACGAGGCGCAGTTCACTATCAGACAACTGCGTACAAGATATGACATAATAGCGAATCTCGTTAATTATCAAACATTTGCGAGATTCGCTAAATAGCAGATTGCAAGCGAAAAGTTTTGTTATTTCTGCAATCTGCTATAGAGAACTTTGAATAACCCCATCATTTATGACTTTTGTTCAAAGTTCTCTTAGACAACTTTGCTATAGAACAGGGATAATCAAAGTTGTCTATAAGCTACGCAGTTGTCTATGTCTCATCAACAGCCTATAACTTTTTATTTCAAGCCGTGCACCGATTTGCTTATGATAATTTCAGCGCCAGAATTTGATGCCATTTTCAAAGCTGGCCAGCTCCGCATATCTGTCGTTGGCATGTCTAATGTTGGCAAGACCAGGCGTGCCAAGAGCCTCGTTGCAGACCCTTCCCTGAACTTTGCATGGCTGTCCTGTGATGCCCTTATTGAGGCAAAGCTTAAGCCCTGGCTTGAGGGCAAGGGGTTCAGGGGCGTTAATGGCGTTGCTGAGTGGATGGGGCAGCCTTATGAGCCAAGGTATTCCGAAACTCAATACCTCTTCCTTAAATTTGAGGAAGAAGCAATGCTGGAAATTGACTATTCTGCGAAAAGGAACCTTCTTGTTGACACTACCGGTAGTGTGATTTACCTTCCGCAAACAGTCTTGGATGAGCTGAAAGAAAAAACCCTTGTTGTTTACCTGGAAGCCACTGACGACGTCAGGAAGCTCCTTTTTGAAAGGTACATTTCAAACCCAAAGCCCGTTGTGTGGGGGGAAAGTTTCAATCGCAGGGCAGGCGAGCCAGAGCTCGATGCACTGAAGCGCTGCTACCCTCAGTTGCTTGAATACCGCGCCTGCCGTTACAGCCAGCTTGCCAACATCACCATCCCGCATTCTGTTTTGCGTGACACTTCGGGCAGGCAGTTCCTTGAGGAAGTAAGGAAAATGCTGCCTTCCCAGTAAAATTTTTAATGCATCCTGCAATCTACGTCGCATGCTTAACATAAGGGAAGTAAAAGCCAGGATTGAGTCAATGCAGGATTATTCAGGGAGCCTTCGCGTTTTCAGGCTGCGCCTAGCCGATGATTTTTCCTTTGCCCCGGGCCAGTTTGTGATGCTGTCAATTCCAGGCCTTGTTGATTCAAACGGCAGGAAGATAGCAAAGGCATATTCAATATCTTCTTCCCCTGACGAGAAAACCCTGGAGCTTTGCATAGTCCATTACCAGAATGGCGCTCTATCCCCCCCTCTTTTCAAGATGCCTGCTGGCAGTGAGGTCACTGTTACAGGCCCGTATGGGTTGTTTGTGCTTAAGGAACCTGTTCCTCTCGGCGCTGTCTTCATTGCAGGCGGGACAGGCCTTGCCCCCATCCTGAGCATGCTTCGCTTTCTTTATTCAAAAGGCTTCAAGGGCAAGCTGTGGCTTTTCTACAGCATGAGCGAGCCAAGGCTTTTCTTGTTCAGGGATGAGTTGCTTGGCTACCAAAAGAATAACGGCCTTCAGCTTGTCGCCTCAACAAGCAACCCAGGCGCAAACTGGCTGTTTGAAAAAGGCCGTGTCACCGACGCTTTTCCCGGCCACGCAGCCAAAATCCCAAAAGACTCCGGATTTTACCTCTGCGGCCCCCCGGCAATGGTTATCGATACTGTAAAGATGCTTGAAGAGTTGGGTTATAAAAAAGAAAATATCCACAGGGAACAGTGGTGATGCTAAACCTTTTTCGTTACCCCTTCCTTCGGGCAAATCCCGTTCAAGACGCACCTGCTGCAATGTGGAACCGACGCCTTGCACACCGCCCTGCCGTGCCTTATGATGAGATGGGTGTAGCTGCTCCAAAGCCTTTTCGGGATTATTTTCATAAGGTCCTGCTCTATCTTGTCAGGGTCCGTCTTTTTTGTCAGCCCGAGCCGGTAGTTGACCCTCCGCATGTGCGTGTCAACGGCTATCCCCTCAAGCTTCCCATAGGCGTTGCTCAGGACTATGTTTGCCGTCTTTCTGGCAACGCCTGGCAGCTCCAGGAGGCTTTCCATGGTGTCCGGAACTTTGCCATTGAAATCGTTGATTATCATTTTGGCCGCATTTATTACGTTCCTTGCCTTGTTCCTGTAAAAGCCCGTTGGCCTTATCTCTTGTTCAAGCGCTTTCAAATCCGCCCCTGCAAAATCCGCAGATGTTTTGTATTTCCCGAACAGTCCTTTTGTGACGATGTTGACCATTTTGTCGGTGCACTGGGCCGAGAGCATCACAGAAACGAGAAGCTGCATCGGATTGGAGAAGTTCAGCGATATCCTGGCGTTCTGGTACTCCTTTCCTAAGGCGCTTATTATCTCCTTGGCTTTTGAAGCATTGGCTGCCATCGTTCAATAGCTCTCAATCCTTAAGCCTTTTACTCTTGAAAAGTGTTTTACATTCCTGGTGAGCACTGTTTCATTTTCCAGTAAGGCGGTTGCGGCTATCATTGCATCAATATCGTCTATTTCTTTTCCTTCTTTTGCAAGTATTCCGTGAATTTCTCCGGCTTTTTCAGCCATTGGCAATGACAAAGAAATTGTGCTTATTCCAGACAGGGCTTTCAGGACTTTAATTTTTTCATTCTCGCTTTTTCTTGAGTGGCCAACACCAGACCATAGCTCAAATATGGTTGCGCTGCTTACACGGTAACTTTCATTCTGCTCTCTAAGCGTTCTGTGCCTGCTTAGCGCGCCTTCATCCATTTCCATAATGTCAATTATGAAGCTTGTGTCTAGTATCATTCAACCCTCGCCCAGGTCTTTTTTATTCTTTCCTCTGTTGTTTCTCTGGAAGATTTGATATGCTCCCTCATTTCATCAGCTTCCTTTTTTGTCAAAAGCCCCACAAGCGCAGATAACGGATCATTGTTTGTTAAGCGTATTATGGTTTCAGTAAAGCTCTCATCTTCGCTTTTGGTGCTTTTAAGGCGGTTATAAGCCTCATCGGTTATGGTGATTGTTTTCGTGCTCATACATACACTTATATAAGTGCACTTATATAAATCTTTCGATTTTTGGTAAATTTGGTAAAGAATTTAAACGATCCAAACTTTCATTCTTTATGCCAGAATACGAAGTCCACGTTGACCGGAGGAAGTGCATTGGGGCAGGATTCTGCGTAAAACTCATGCCAGAGGTTTACTCGCTTGATGAGCAGAAGAAGGTCGTGCTCAGGGAAGGCGTTAAAAGTGGCGAAAATGCAATGTCTCTGGGTGTTGGCAAAAAATCCCTCAATTCAAGCGTCATGGCCGCCAAGGTTTGCCCTTCTTACGCCATTGACGTGATAGACCGGATGACTGGCAAGAGCATGCTTAATATAGCGCCTGGGGAGGAAATCCCCGTCAGGAAGATAAAAGCCGGTTACGATAGCCTGAAGGAGTGGAAGATGGATCCCAAGGGCTTTTTTACCGTCAAGCCTTTTCCAGATGAGGGTGTTATCAGAGTCAGGCATTACAATGCAAAGCACCAGCTTTCGGCTGAAATCGAGGGCAGAACAGCAGAGGAAATATACAACACAATCTGCCGCGATAATCTCATCTCAAGTTTAAGCCACGCAGCTTATCTTGGAAGCGAACTCCAGAAGGCAGAAATAGCTATGAGGAAAAACCTCCATTATGTGCAGGACGCCCCCCTGAAAATTTAGGAAATATTTTTTATGTGCTTTCTCAATGTCAGCCATGATTTGTGCAGGGCATCTCTTTCCTTCTCATTGAGCTTGAGTTTTATCTGCCTTGAAATCCCTCCCCGGTTTATTACGCAGGGCAGGCTCAGGCAGGCATTGCCAGCCCCGTAATAGCCGTTCACGAGCGTTGATACGGGGAAAATGTCATTCCTGTCTGACAGTATTGCTCGCACTATCTGCACAATTGCAAGCCCTATGGCGTAATATGTGGCTCCTTTTTTAGATATTACCTCGTAAGCTGATTCTTTTGTCCTCCTGAATGCAGACTTGAGGGCTTTTGCGCTGTATCCCTCAAATTCTGAAAGCGGCTTTCCCGATATGTTTGCCGCGCTCCAGACGGGAAATTCTGTGTCGCCATGCTCGCCCAGGATGAATGCATGTATGTGCTGCGGGCTTACCTTGAAGTGCTGGCTCAGCCAGTACCTTAGCCTTGCAGTGTCAAGAAGCGTTCCTGAGCCAATAACGCGCTCTTTCGAGAAGCCTGAATATTTCATTGCCGCGTAAGTCAGGATATCAACCGGATTGGTGACTATCAGGAGGATGCTGTCAGGTGCGTTTTTCGCTATTTTCGGGATTATTTCCCTGAAGATTGCGGTGTTCTTGCCAATGAGGTCAAGCCTGGTCTCTCCCTTTGCCTGGTGCGCCCCTGCGCATACGATTATGACATCTGAATCCCTGCAAAGGCCGTAATCGCTGCCAAATGATATCTTTGCTGTATGGACAAACTGGAGGCCGTGCTTGAGGTCAAGCGCCTCTCCCTCTGCTTTCTGCCTGTTCACGTCTATCAGGGTTATTTCGTTTGCGACGCCTTCTATCATCAGGGCATAAGCCGCCGTTGCCCCTACAAATCCTGCCCCGATTATGGCCACTTTTGATGGCTTGCACAGCTCTTTTTTCATCTTGTTCCGGTGCTTCCGAACCCGCCCCTGGATTTTCCCATCACATCAGTTTCATCCCAGTCAAACCGGTCAACCTTGACGAATATGCCTTGCGCTATCCTCTCCCCTTTTTCAACCTTGACCATATTATCGGTATTATTGTAAACCTGGACCTTCACTTCATCCTCTTCGCCGCAGTAGTCGTTGTCTATGACGCCAATTCCGTGCGGCTTTATTAATCCTTTCTTTCTCGGGGTTGAGCTTCTCAGCGCAACCAGCAGCATGTATCCTGGCGGCGTTTCAACGATAATGTTCCCGGGTATGAGCGCTATCTCCCTCGGTTTTATCTCCATGTCCTCCCTGGAATAGATGTCAAACCCGACAGAGCCGGGGGTCTGGTATGTGGGCAGTGGAAGCGACTTATCTATTCTCTTGATTTTGACCTTCATGGGAACAAAGAAGGCTTTGCAGGCGTTTTTAAATGTTGTTGCCTAGTTGTTACAATTCCTGTTCCCTGATTATCTGCTCGGCTGTCTTTGGAACTATTGTCTGCCTTGTGATGACCTTTTGCACTGGCACATTTTTCTTTAACAGAAATCCTCTTCGTTCCATCACCGTAGTTGTTCCAGGATGGTTTATCGTATCAAAAACTTTCGGGGCGCCTCTTCCAAATCTGGCATGGAAAAATATGTTCATGGTTGACTGCAGCTCGTTCAGCTCTTTATATTGGCTTTGCTGTGGGACTTCAATCTTGAGAAGCTTTTCTTTTAGCGTTTCCCTGATAATGTTGCTTGATGCAATCTGGCGTTCAGCTTCAAAACCCGCTCCAATGAGACCGAGATGCTGGTGTAGCTCAAAAAAGGCCATGCTTGCTCGGTGGCACCATTCCCAGTTTGGGCAGCGCCTGAGCATTTTAGCTATCTCTTCTGCCATGTGCATTCGCACGTCATGGCTGATGATTGTGGCGTCCACAAGCAGGCGGAGATGCGCTGCAAGGTACCTGCCAGGGCTGTTTGTAAACCCTGCAACATAGTAGCTAATGAGGTTCATTATGTATTTTTTGATTGTGCTGTCCCGCTCAACCAGACGGCCATTGTCCCACATTGCCCTTAATTGTGGAAATATATCAAGTGCATTTATGGTTGAATTGTCTTCAATCGCCTTTATGAATGCCTGCTCTTCCTGAGTCATGTTCTTAATTCTTTATCAGCTTCTTTAGCTCTTTCTCAAAGCTTTCAAGGTCGGCGAACTGTCTATAAACAGAAGCAAACCGGATGTATGCGACCTTGTCAAGCTTCTTGAGCTTCCTCATAACCAGCTCGCCAACGTGGCTGCTGCTTAGTTCCTTCTTCTCCTCGTTCCTGAGCTCGGCCTCAATCTCGTCTACTGCCCGGTCAATTTTTTCCTGCGGTATCGGCCTTTTCTCGCACGCCTTTGTCATTCCTGTGCGCAGCTTTTCGCGGTTGAACGGTTCCCTTCGCCCGTCCTTCTTGACAACGACAAGGTCAAACGGCTCTATCCTTTCGTACGTTGTGAACCGCTTTTTGCATCGCAGGCATTCCCTCCTGCGCCTTGTTGCCTCATTGGCTTCCCGCTTGTCAACTACCCGGTGTTCGGGGCTTTCGCAGTATGGGCAGTTCATTTTTGTCAGCAACTCTTGCAGTTTTCAAGCCCATTGCAGCATTGCCCTGTTTTTTCAACATGGCGTTTGCCTTTCCAGAACTTGTAATCCGGTTGTTTTTCCTGCACGCTATGCCTCTTGTTTTCAACCCTTGCCATGATGTAAAGTAGGGAAGAGATTCTATTCGCGTAGCTGAGAAGGTTTTGGCTGACCTCGGTTGTTTTTGAGAGCCTGACAAGGTTTCTTTCGGCTCTTCTTGAGACCGCCCTTGCCATGTGCAGCAGCGCAGCCGTCTTGGTCTCTCCTGGCAGCACGAAGTGGAAATGCTTCGGCTGCCCCACGAAGCTTTCGCACTCTGTTATCATCATTTCAACAATCTTCAGATGGCTATCGGTCACTATTGGCACACCTTCAGAGGCGCTGCCAAGTTCTGCACAGATGGTGTGCATGTCGTCCTGTAGCGACTTGAGCGCCTTTGCCGTGTCTTCAGATTCAGAAAAGGCAGCGGCCACTCCGATGGCAGAGTTAAGCTCATCATAGCATCCAAGTGCTTCTATTCTTGCATCGTCCTTGCCCACCCCTGTTCTCCCAAGAAGGCACGTTTCCCTTCGGTCTCCTTTGCCGGTGTAGCTTGCAGGCATATTCAACGCCTTCTTTTCAAATCTCGCACTTGCTGAAACCGCATTCGGAACTGAGGCACTCATGGCAGCCATTGTGTATCCTGAGCGTCTTCTTCCCGCAACTTGGGCACTTGCTCAGTTTCATGTCCGCAGCGCTCATGTCAGCCCCGGCGTCAGAATGAATTTTCTCAGCAACGGCCTCTTTCTGGGTTGGATGCGCTTCGGCTTTCCCAAGCACATACCTGCCTCCGTCTTTTTTCAAGGCGCCGCTTGCCATAGCATGGTATACTGTGGTCAGCCTTCCGTCAGGCAGCTCTATCACGTCATCTCCCCTTAGCAGCTTTTGCTCGCCTTCAAGCTCTACATCGTGCAGCTCTTCCTTGTTTCTCTCAAAGTCCGTCTTCTGGCTTTCAGTGCTCAGTATGGGATATCTGGAACCTTCCCTGTATACGGTGATGCCTTTGAGGCCGTGCCTCCACGCATCCAGGTATATGCTTGATATCGTTTCGGGATCTATATCTTCTGCCAGGTTTACCGTGCTTGAAATGCTGTGGTCTATGTACCTCTGCCAGAGCCCCTGCACAATAATCCTCTTGGCAGGGTCTATGAAATGTGCTGTCCTGAAGAAGTGCGCGGGCAGTATTTTCCTGAGGTCTTCTACGCTAGTGCATTTCTGTGCCTCCTCCCCAAGGTTGTGTTGCTGTATGTATGCGTCAACCGTGGAGTGGAACACCTTGAACATCTGGTTTCCAAAAGACTCTGACCTTCTTGTGTAGTACATTGCAAATACCGGCTCTATCCCGCCGCTTACACCGACGAAGTTTTTCTCCCCAAGCCTGTAGCCAAGGACTATGTTTGAAATTGTCCCTGTCGGGGCTATCGATAGTACTGCTATGTTCCTGAGTCCCTTGGTTCTTATCAGTTCCTTTGTTTCATCATTGAGTATTTCCTGGAAGAATCTCCCCTTGCTGTACGCCTCGTACTCGAATATCGGGGAGGGTGCCTTTTCTTCAGAAAGCTCGGCAGATGCCTTGTAAGCAGTGTTCGCAAACAGCCCTCCAATCTCGTCAAGGAGCTTTATCCCCTCTTCACTGTCATATCCGATTCCAAGCTGGTTAAGCATGTCGGCTATTCCCATGATTCCCATTCCAAGCCGTCTCGTTTCGTAAGCTGCCTTTCGCTGCTTCTCAAGTGGATTGAGAAGCTCGTTCCACGTTACAACATTGTCAAGGAATCTTACTACGAGCGCTGTTGTTTCCCTTATCCCTTCCCAGTCGACTTCTGCATCCTTGGTGTAGCCGTTCTTCACGAACCTTGAGAGGTTTACCGATGCAAGGTTGCACGCTCCGCCGTCTTCAAGCGGGACTTCGCCGCAATTGTGGGCGACTATGCCATTGGCTATGAATGAGTGAGTGGTTGGCTCTGTGATGTCATAAACCTCTTTTACGCCTTCATTGCTTACGCTGCAGATATTGTCAGTTATGCTTTCTCCATTCTTATTGACAAAAATCTCATCATTTATTGCAAGCCCGCGTGCCTCAACCCAGCCTTTAAACGTCATTATCTTGTGGTTCGGCGTGCATACAAGTTCAAAACCTTCCTTTGTTTGTATTTTTAGAGTTTCTTTTTCGCCCGTTTTCATTGCAGCAGCGATTGGAAGCAGTAGTTTGCCTTGAAGAATTAGCCCATTATTGGTTGGAAGCATTCTAGCATCAACAGCCACGCTTATGCCGCCCCTGCTATGTTTATCCGCGATTTCTTTTGCAGTCATTACTCCCAGGTTGGTTTCTATTTTCGTGTCAGAAGCCACGCACGGATTCGTGCTTGTTATTGGCCTTCCTACGTAGTTTGAAGGGGAATACCTTGCCATGGTTGACCAGAATATCAGCCCCGGCTCGGCTGTTCTGTAATTCCCTTCTACAAAAGAGTTCCATATTGTCCTCGCCTTCACAAGGCGCTTTATCTCTCCAGTTTCCCTTGCATTATAGTAAAGCATGAAATCTCCTGCGTATTTTATTGCAAGGTCGTACTCTGAGCTTCCATCTGCCAAGACGTAATCACCGAACATGTCCCTTTTGTTCTTGTCGGCCAGGTCGTTCTCATTCACCTGCTGGGCGCTGTGCGCCGCAAGGAAGTCATTGAGATCTTCAATAGTGCCGAGCACCTTGAGCAGCTTGTACTTGTCTATCGGCTTTGAAGGTATGCCGTACGAATAGTGTACGGTTCCTCCCTGCCTTATCCCAAGTCCCGAAACGCTCTTATCCTTCAGGTAAACCAGTATCTTATCTGTTCCGTAGCGATTCTGCTCCTCAACGGCCAGCATGAACTCGTCGCTCACCTTCAAGCTGATGTTGGCAAACCTGACCTGCGTGTTTTCCCTGACCTGTCGCTCTATCTCCTTGAGATGCCTTTCGTTGAACTGTCCAGACCACTTGCATTGTTCAACCACCTGGTTGGTCACCCAATTGGGTATTTTCTTGACGTTTATGAAATATGGGCTGTCAGGGTGCTTGATGTCAATAGTGAGCATCAGCGCCCCCCGCCTTCCTGACTGGCCTATCAGCCCTGTTGTCAGGGAGAAGAGTTCCATGAACGATACGCTGCCAGTTGAAGTGTCAGCAGCATTGTGCACGACAGAACCCTTTGGCCTAAGCGCGGATATGTCAACCCCAATCCCCCCACCATAGGAAT
>Ga0209541_10006909_pt1 | contig 19194 bp, 19 predicted proteins | sample RifCSPlowO2_01_FD_184027 | JGI IMG/M metagenome (GOLD analysis project Ga0209541, IMG submission 184027) | Groundwater microbial communities from Rifle, Colorado - Rifle CSP2_plank lowO2_0.1 (SPAdes) (version 2) | ecosystem: Environmental > Aquatic > Deep subsurface > Groundwater | place... | reverse complement strand
TGAAACTAAATTAAAAGAAAACCCCAATTTCTTTGAAGTTATGATACCATTGCTTAAAAAGAGGAGAGAAGAGGCTTTTCAGGGCGGTGAGTAGTTACTCTACGTACTATTGACGTAGGTAGATTTATATGATAGAATATGCATGATTAATATTGGCCTAATGTCTATGGGCCAATATTTTGTCAACGAACTTTAACAAAGAAAGAGAGAGCGAAATGAGCAACAGAAACCTCGGGATTTTATGGGTATTCTTTATGGCTGTGGCGTGTATTGGGTGCGAGGGTGAAAGCCCATTTGCACCTTCAACCGTATCTTCAAATTCGAGTCAGTCTCCGACTTTGGAAATTGTTCCAGTGGTAGTAACGCCTGAACCGTCACCAAGTCCGGAACCGCCAAAGGTTGAGCCTCCAAAGACTGAGCCACCGAAAGAGGAACCTCCTTCGGTACAAAAGCCGAATGTTAGGTTCTGTAATGTCAACGATCTAAAGATGCCGCTTAGCGGCAATCAGATGGCTGCCAGCATTTCAGGCGGTAAGGCGACTATTTCAGTAAGGAATGTGACCGACAATAAGATTTGTCAGTTGTTACTTTTATCCTGGCGTAGAAACGATCTGAAGCCGGGAGGAAATTTCTTCGATCAGACTCTTATCGGATCTAGTGCACATACATTGAATCCAGGCGAAGAAAAGGTATTCAGTGTATCTGTTGATCAGGGCTGTGCCCAGTTGGACATTATCAACGGTACAACTGTGCCGACAGATGCGAAAAGCATCGCTGGAACAACTGTCCGATATATGATTGTCGGCAATTGTAATCCTCCCGATCCGTGTCTTGGGGTTTCGGGTGACGTAGGTGCTATCCAGATAGGTAGCACAGCAACAACGACTGTTTTTCAGATTACGGCCAATACCGTGAAGGGAGTCGGAACTCTGAATATCGACGGCCAACCAAATAGTCTGGTTAGCGGGACATTCAAGAAGGAATACACCTTCAATCGTCCGTTTACCGACCAGCCCGACCTTTCGGTCAAGGGAAACTTGGAGATAGCAAATGAGGGAAAGGTTTGCGTAACCAAGAGTTTAAGCTTTGTTGTGAAGTCCCAGATTCCTCCAGTAGATCCATGCTTGGGCATTTCGGGGAAGGTCAGTGTTGTTTCGACCAGTCTCGAGAATACTATTGAGCTGACCCAATCTTTCAGGGTCACAGCAGAAGCTGTCGGTGGTACGGGCGTTATCAAAATTACTGGTCAGCCTGACAAGAGCTTCACGGGTGCCATCCAGTATGAACTTACTGTCAATCGGCCTTCGGCCGAGCAGGGAGATCAGAAGGTTACCGGGGCTATGGACTTACTTGTAGGCGGAAAAGTATGCAAGAGCGAGCTATTTACCTTTGTTGTGAAGGCGCAGATTTCTGATTTGTGCAAAAATGCCAAAGGCGGGTTAGTGTATAAGTCTGTTAGTGAGACACTGACCACCGAAACTTTCCATATGACTGCTGGCCTCCCCGATGGCTATGCAATCGTCAAAATCCCGGGTCTTCTCGACAAGCAGATACCTGGGGTGAATGGGGGGAAGACCGAATGGGATGTGACTCTCACGCGTCCAACTTTAGGCCAACCGGATGGTCAGGTCTGGGGAGTGATGGAAATCTATATCGGCAACGTTCTTTGTGCCGAGAAGAAGTTCCTTATTATCGTGAAGGCACAGGTTAGGTAAGTTTTGTGTTTTTTTGCCGGTATCCAATTGGATATCGGCTTTTGCTTATTGACCCATAATATTTAATACATAATACTTAATACATAATATATATTTCATGAAAATCGGTTGCCATGTTTCAATCTTGGGGGGAATTTGGAATGCGCCGAAGAATGCAGCTGATTTAGGTTGTGAGGTTTTTCAGATGTTTACACGGTCTCCACAGGGCGGTCCAGCCCCGAAGATAGATGGTGAAATTATTATAAAATTTAAGGAAGAGATGAAGAGGTGGAGCCAATCCGAATGCTATATTCATGCGCCGTATTATATAAATTTCGCTTCTGGGAGTTCAAAGGTTAGGGAGGCATCAATACGGATAATACGGGAGGAGTTGGAACGCGGAAGCCTTATCGGAGCTAAGAGTATAATGACCCATCTTGGAAGTTCCAAGGACTATTCACGCGAAGAGGCTTTAAAGTTGGTTGCTTCGGGGGTGAGCGAAATCATTAAAGGCTATAAAGGCAGTACCCAGTTTTTACTTGAAATATCTGCCGGTGCTGGCAATGTAATCGGTGACACTTTTGAAGAGCTGGAATATATATTAGGTGATAATGATAAAATTGGTATTTGCTTGGATTCAGCCCACATGTTTTCTTCAGGTTATGATATTAAGACTAAGGCAGGATTTAAAGAAGTTATCGATAAGATTGAAGATACTATAGGAATAAACAGAGTCAAACTTATACATGCAAATGATTCCATGGTGGACTTAGGTGAAAGGAAGGATAGACATGAGCACATAGGTGATGGTAAAATAGGAATAGGTGGTTTTAAAAATCTATTTAATATGTTTCCGAAAGTTAATTTTATTCTTGAGACTAAACCTGACAAGGTTACTCAAGATATTAAAGAACTTAAGGGACTTAGAGCCTATTAAATAAGCCCTTATTCTACTGCAATTACACAATTTCAGCTATAAAATCGTCATATTTCGTCTGAATAGCACCCACTATTCTTCCTCAATCTTCCGATTTTCTATCTCGAAATTCTGTAATTTCGTTACGAAAGAGACTTATTTAATAGACTCTCAAAAAATATGATGTATGGATATCGCGGATGGGACGGGTGGAACAGTATGATGGGGAGTTGGGGTCCCGGTTTCGGGCTCTTTGGGGGAATGATGTTCGGCTCTTTTATGCTGGTTCTGCTTGCCTGGACATTGTATTGGAAATATAGGGCTCTCTGGCAGGCCGCCAAAAATGATGAGCAGTGGTGGTTTATTGCCATGTTGGTAATAAATACTCTGGGAATCTTGGAGATTCTATATTTGTATCATTTTTCAAAGAAAACAGTGGGACATAATGAGAAGAGTGTTCCGATGGTACCTCCTCAGCAATAGATATTCAATATCATATCTTAATAAACACCCCCGTTTTGGGGGTGTTTATTGTCTGTGATCAAGCTTGAGCATTAAAATTAGCTATAGTTTTTTCTTTAAATTCTCTGAACTCGCCTTTCTTAAGCGATAATCTTATGTCTTTAAGTAACTTATTGAAGAACCACATATTATGCATCAAGCACCATCTTTGTCCGGCAGAATTAAGTATCCTACTCTGGCTTTTTATTAGTTCCCTGATTCGTAAGCGTGATATTTTAGAAGAACAAGTTGGACATCTGCATCCTTTTTCTATTATTTTTCTATCTTTCAAATATTTCCCTTTGCGGATGTCTAGATGGCCAGTCTTAGTATAGAGCCTGCCGTGTCGAGCTTCCCGAGTTGGAATAACACAATCAAAGGTATCCATTCCATTTTCGATTGCTTCGAATATATCAGCTATTTTGCCAACACCAAGAAGATGTCTTGGTTTTTCCTCGGGTAAATAGGGGATAACCCAACGAAGTATTTCTGAAATCTGCTTTTGGGTATAAGAACCGCCGATACCGAATCCGTCAAACTGCATGGAGCCGATACTCTTAGCACTTTTTTCACGGAGGTCTTTATATATTCCTCCCTGAACGATGCCAAATAGTATTTGCTTATTAATGCGTTTTTTTTGTAATTTATTGTGTTCTGCAATACATTCTTTTGCCCATTTATCAGTGTATTGAAGTGCACGTTGATTATATGCACGGTTATCCAGTGGACCCGTAATATGGTCAAAGGCAAATACGATATCGGCTCCAATCTTAGATTGCAATTGCATAGAAAGTTTTGGACCAAGAAAAAGATTCTTACCCATATATTTAAAGTGGACCCCTTCTTTTGTAATTCTGACATTTCTACGTTCGTATGCTTTTGTTATCTTGGCGTTATCAGTGATAAATTTACCAACTCTGTTATCCATACCGAAAGCTAGAGATAATACCTGAAAACCTCCGCTATCGGTCATTGTCGGGATATAAAGACCTAAACGATTACAAAGGGCATCTTTGTAATGCAAAGATGCCCTTTGTAATGCCCAATCCCATAAATGAAAAGTATTGGCGATAATAAGCTGGGTTTTTGTTTTTTTAATATCCGCCGGAGAAAGGTTCCGGAATCTGCCGTATGTTCCCACCATGACGTACGAAGGAGTTTCAATGGTACCATGTGGCGTAGTTAAAAGACCCAGGCGGGCTTTTGAATTTTTATCTCTTTGAATAATCTCAAACATAAGAATGTGTTAGAGAAGTCCATATTCTAAGCCATTATTTTAAAACAAAATCCGCCTTTTGTGAAGGCGGAGTAGTAATGTTTAAGGTTGCATTCGTTTATCTACATGTTCACCATATGTCTGGGTATTACGCTGATATGTTCTGAAAATACCCAAAACGGTATAGTCTATAGTCATAGTCATTCTTTTTGGAACCATAATCCCAAACTTTTCTTCCTGTTCCATCTCAAGCATAAAGTTGTCGAGTCTGAATACTCCTGCTGCTTTGCTAAATTTTTTCGTAATTTCGGCTGTCAGTTTCCAAATTTGGAAAGTCTCCATATCCACATATATTTGTCCCGACGATCTATTAATACCTTCATCGTATCTGTCGTTTGCCGGTAATTTATCGGGAGTGGTTCTGGGCTCATAGCGGATGATATAGTAGGCTCTATCGTTCTTTATTATTTCTCCAGTCTTATGAAAATTCATGCGTGGTAAATATCTGGTTGCCAGAGAGTCGGTAAAGTCCATCTCGCTTTGTTTACCCTGTTTTTTTACGGACTTGCCATCTTCCGATACGATACGTTCCATCGGTTTTCCATTTAGGCCATAAATATCATAAACAATTTCCTCAACATCCGGAGGTGTTTCTTTTAAATTCTCTATTTTCTTGTATTTCTTGTACGTCAGAAACTGTCGCTTTAACTTTTCGTTTTCCAAGGATTTTTCAATTGCATGACGCATTACCCAATCGGCAATGTCGGCATTAACCTCATTTTCTTGCTGAGATTGTATAACCTGGGATGGATTCGAGCCGGGTGTTTCTGCCCCCGTGGTCTCCATCAGAAATTGCGATAATAAGGGTATTAGAATTAAGATTGTGGTGATTCGTAATCTGTACACTAGATGCCTCTATTTTAAAGAAACTTTATCGATAAATGATACAGTATTTTGATTATTTGGCAATATAATCTAATGTAGTTGGTGTGGTATAATTAATTATGATTAAAATATATTCAACACAATCGTGTCCGTGGTGCAAAAGGGCAAAGGCATATTTGGATGAAAAAAGTTTCAAATATGAGAATATAGATGTAGCATTAGATGAGAAGGCGCAACATGAGATGATTGAAAAGAGTGGCCAGATGGGGGTCCCAGTCATTGATATAGATGGGAATATTGTTATTGGCTTTGATAAAGAAAAAATAAACGAACTTCTAAAAATAACTAACTAATTATTAATTTATGGCAAAAAAAGAATTTAAACCTTTAAATTACAGCCCGGAATCATTAAAGGTTATTTCGCAAAAGACGATCGAGATTCATCACGGGAAACTTTATAAGGGATATGTAGATAAGTCGAATGAGATAAAAGATAAGCTTGCACCGATTATTAAGAGTGGCAAAGCTGAGGGTAATCAAACATATAGTGAATTACGTGCATTAAAGAACGGCGAATCATTTGCTAACAACGGGGTGTATCTTCATGAAAATTATTTTTTGATTCTTGGCGGGGATGGAGTGCCGAGGGGCGAGGTTGTCAGTAAGCTTTCTGAAAAATACGGTTCATTCGATGGTTTTAAGCAATATTTTTCCGCTTGCGGTATGTCGGCGCGTGGGTGGGCTATTCTTGCCTGGGATATGCATGAAAAAGAATTAAGAATTTTTACTTGCGATGCCCAGAATCACGGAGGTATTTGGGGTACAGTTCCAGTTATATCAATGGATGTATATGAGCATTCCTATTTTATCGATACGGGTTCTGACCGTGCTGCATATATCAAGGCGTTCTTCGAAAATCTCAATTGGGACAAAATAGAAGAACTCTATCAAAAAGCGAAACGAGGCGAAGTCGAGTGAAGCCCCGTATCAACCCCGCAGGCGATTCCAGCTTGAGTTCCTCAGCGTGAACCTTCGCCTTGACCCCCTTTCTTAATGGCGGTCAGCGACTGAGCGTTGAGAGAAGAAGTACTAAAGCTCAGCAGAGCGTATGTGCGGATTTGGTTGGTGCTGGGGCTAAGAAATTTGAACTTGACTAATCTATTCAAATAAAAATAAAACTGGCTATAAGGCCAGTTTTATCATCTCCAGCTTGAGAACCATAATCTCAGTTCGTAGGCCGAAGGTGAAAGGTTTAATCCATAGCTTGTGGGTGCGAAGAATATGAAAGAGATAACTACCAGGATCAGCAAAGTCCAAAGAATGTTTCGGGAGTTATTTTGTAATTTAAAGCGAATTTCTAACCAATTTGCGAAGTGTTTATCGATAATATATATGAGTATTATGACCGCGAATATTAATGCAGAAAGATAATGATAAAGGAACATGATTCTTTTTATACCCACAAAAGGCAGGAGGTTTAGTATGTAGCCCATCAACAGTATTGAAAGTGTTCCAATCATAACCGATTGAGATGAAGTGGCGTGTTTGTCCGGTAAGATTTTTTTATAAAACCAGCACAGCATCAACCAAAGACCATATATAATTCCTAATGTTGATCCCCACCACACTATAGGATTGCCGATGAAATATATTCTTGCATCGCCGGATACTTGTGGTGAGCTTGTCGAATCCACCCAGTAATATATAGGTCTTTCCATGACTGGCCACGTATACCATGGGCTGGAGTATGGATGAGTAGCCGTGAGATTCTGATTAACTTCATACATTTTGAAATTAAGTTCATAAAATTTTTCGAATACATTTAGCGGCTTAATATCTGTTCGGTTATAATATGGCCCGCTCTCTATTGATTTTTGATACTCGGGGCTCATAAAGGCATCACCGGTTCCTGAGCGGTTCAAAATAGATGAGTAAGCGGTTATAATTAGAAAATAAACTGCCAGGGGAATAATTCCAAGTGCAAGAATAGTAAACCCAACTTTGTGCCAGTTAAATAACCGAAAGTTAAATATGTTTCTTATTTTCGCAAGAGTATCCAGTCCTTCAACGATGATGGCAAATCCAAGAAATGAAAGTCCGACCCACTTTACGGAGAATGCAAATGTAGCAGATATTCCTGTTAAGATGAGGAAGTACTTTTTCCGGCTATTTTTGTAGTGTAAATAAAAGAGTAAAGAAGTAAATCCATACAAAACCAAAAAGGCATCCATCAATAAAAGTCGGGATTGAGTTAGGAGACCGTTGTCAAATACCAATAATAGGCCTCCAACAAATGAGGCAAAGGGGCTTATACCAAGCTCCAGCATAATTAAGAAAACGATTACAGGTATAAGGGAGCCGGCAAGAGTTGGAAGTAGTCTTAAGAGCAGATATTGATTATCGGGATATTTCTCACCGATTGTTTCGAATGAAGAATCGGGTTCGTATCCAAAAACCTTTACAAATCCGGCGATTGACATTCTTGCCAGGGGAGGATGACCATCAAAATGAAATGTCCTGTTTATGTAGTCATTTACATGTTTTCCGTAGTGGACTTCATCAAAAACTACTTCACGGGGATTTCCAAAAAAAAGAAAATGAACGACAAGACTTGAGGCGAGCAATATGATAATATATAATTTATTATTCATAATCATTCTATTAGTGAAATTTAACTCTATCGGTAAATGTTATGCTGAAACTACTTTGGACAACAATTAAAGAGCATTGCCGTCCTCTACTGCTACTAATTCTAACGCTTGGTACTTATTTTTCAATAGTATTTTGGAAGATGCTAAGTTTTAAGCCCGACGGTTTATACGGCGGGCATGTAAATGTATGGAGTGATTGGTCTCTTCATATTGCTATTGCCAATACTTTTGCTTTTAAAAGTCCTCAATATTGGTTTTCTTATCATCCGCTGTATGCCAGTGGTAAATTTACTTATCCGTTTTTCACCGATTTTATATCAGGAATGCTAATGAGACTGGGATTGTCTTTAAAGCTTTCTTTTATGTTACCTTCAGTAATTTTTACTATTGTTTTGTTAGTAGGCATGTATCTCCTCTTCTTTCTTATAGTTAAATCGAGAAAATTGGCGGTTATGGCGGTGCTGATTTTTTTCCTTTCTGCCGGTTTTGGATTCATTGATTATATTAAGGATTTCATGGCAAATCCTTCCTGGTCTTTCTTGAAATATGTCCCTAAAGATTATGGGCGCTATGATAATTATCAATGGTATGCTGGTAATATGGCAGTTGGCCTGATGATTCCTCAGCGTGCTTTTTTAGCGGGTATGACTTTAGGTATCTGGGCAATTATCGGAGTTTTTTATACTACAATTAGGGATAAATATCTTTTAAAATCTACAAAAATAAAAATACTGGCGATTGCAGGTGTGCTGGCCGGTATCCTACCTGTAACCCATGCTCATGGATTTATAGCCGTGGTGATAATCTCCGGAATTTTGTGCTTTGCGCATATAAAAAAATGGAAACTACTTTCTCGCTATGTCGTTGTTGCAGGAGTTATCTCTTCTATTTTGTTTTACATTTTTATTTGGGGAGGTATTGAGACCGACTCATTTATCAAGCGACATCTTGGATGGTCTGTCGATGGAGATTTTTTTGATTGGCTACGGATGTGGGCTCTTATATGGGGTGCCATGCTTCCACTAGCCGTATTGAGTTTATATGTAAATAGAAGGACAATCCGATTATCTGCAATGGCTGTATATTTGAGCGGTTTTACTATTTTTACAGTTGCTAACCTTTATTTATTCCAGCCAATCGCATGGGATAATTCCAAATTATTCTGGTGGGCATATTTAATCTTCTCTCCGTTAGTAGCAATTTTACTTGAAAAGATGTGGATTAATAGGAATCTTATGTTTAAATTAGCTGCCGGATTATTATTCGCAGTCCTTATTTTTTTGGGAACAATTGAGCTTGTCAGGTTTATTCAGACAGATAAGCATTCATTCCAGATGACCAACAATGACGATATTAAATTAGGCCTAACATTAAGAGAGAAGACGGATCCATTAGCAATTTTTCTTACCGCTCCTTCACATAATCATTTCGTAATGATTTGGGGCTCGAGGCCTATTCTTATGGGTTTTACAGCTTGGGTCTGGAATTTTGGTTTTGATTATTATTCACGGGAATCGGATATGAAAAAGATGTTTCTTGGAGTCAGCGATGTCGAATCGTTATTATATAAATATAAGATCAGCTATGTGGTAATAGGACCAAGCGAAATTTATGACCTTAGGGCCAATGAAGAGTACTATAAAATAAACTTTCCGTTAGCTTTTAGTAATGATAGCTATAGAATTTACGATACTAGGGCTATTTGGAGGGGTGACACTGAGTGATTTTATTTGTTATCCCGTTCAGAACTTGATACTGTCCGGTCGGTGAGACGAAAGAGAAGTATTTCTTTTATCGCCCTCAAGATAACTTTTATACTTGCTCCGCTTTGCGTGCCGGATAAGCGGGGATAATGAGACACCGGAAGCTGTTTTATTCTATACCCTAATTTTTTGGCCCTAACTAGCAACTCAGTGTTAATAAGAGCGCCGTTTGATTCAAGGTCGGCTTTATCGACAACTTCTTTTTTAATAAGCTTGAAAGCACAATCAATATCTCGTATCCAGAGACCGAAGAGAATATTTACTGCTAAATTAAAAATTCCGGCATTAATTTTTCTTATCAGATGGTCCTGTCGGTTTTGTCTGTAGCCGATTATCATATCGGCGTCGTTCATGAATAGGGCAAGTTTTGTAATCTCCTTTATGTTGAATTGTCGGTCAGAATCCATAAAAAATACCCATTCTTTGGTAGCTGTAGCGAAGCCGCTTCTAAGTGCTCCTCCATATCCACGATTCTTAGGATGATTTACGAGTTTGATACGGTTGTCGTCACCTTGAAGCCGTTCGCTTACTTCTTTGGTTTTATCAGTGCTTCCGTCATTTACGATTATAATCTCATAATCCCACCCTAAACCCTGCATATATTCAGTCACTTCTTTAATAAGAGATGGAAGATTATCAGCCTCATTATGTGCGGGAAGAACTATGCTAAGTTGTATCTTATTATCCATGTTGTGTTATGTCGTATATTTTAACAAGGCAGACTTTTTGGAGATATTATAATTATGATATACTAAAAAGGATTTAGCTTCTAGATGTTAGGTTTTAGGCTAAAACCTAAAACCTAACATCTAAAACCTTGCTTATGCTTGATTTATTGATTATCGGCGGTTCAGCTGCCGCAACAACTGCTGGCATATACGGCATTCGCCGGGGTTTGAATTTGAAAATTATAACAAAAGAATTCGGAGGAGAGGTTGCAACTTCGGGTGAGATAGGCAACTGGCCAGGCGATGGAATGACAGATGGTATTGCGCTATCGGATAAATTCAAAAAGCATCTCGAATACTACAAGGTTGATATGGAAGAAGGTGTAACTGTTAAAAGTATTGTTAGGGTAAGCGACCCCGTAAAATCCTTCAACAAAGCTCAGGATCACGGGGCAAGCGGCTATTTCAATGTTTCAACTGAAAAGGGTATGGATTATACGGCTAAGGCAGTTATTGTGGCTACTGGAGTTCACCCGCGAGAACTCAATGTTGCAGGAGAAAAGGAATACCGAAACAAAGGCGTCAGCTATTGTTCAACATGCGATATGCCATTATTTGCCGGTAAGACCGTGGCTGTTATCGGTGGAGGAAATTCAGCCCTGGAGTCGGGTCTTATGGGTGTAGATATCGCAAAAAAGGTTTATGTTATTAATAAAAACGCTTTTTTTAAGGGTGAGGATGTCTTGATTAAAAAGCTTGAATCGGCTAAAGAAAAAGTCAGGATTTTATATGAAGCTAAGACAACGGAAATAGTCGGGGACAAATTTGTAACTGGTTTTAAATATAATGACAAAGATGGAAAAGAGCAGAAACTTAATGTGGATGGAATATTTATTCATATAGGCAGTATTCCTAATTCGCATGTTGTTTCCGAGGAAGTTGAAAGAGATAAATTCGGTGCTATTAAGGTCAATTTAAATTGCGAAACTAATATTCCGGGATTATATGCCGCCGGAGATGTAACAGATGTTTCATTCAAGCAAATAGTAATCGCTGCCGGACAGGGATGCATTGCCGCCCTTTCAGCTGTTCAGTATCTGAACAAATTAAAGTAGGGCGAGCCTCGCCTTTGGCGGGCCGCATTAAGTGCGGTACAACTGATAAATTAGATAAATAGAGCTACTTAAAGCCTACTCTGGTTTGAATTTTGCACCTTTAGAACGATTTGTATATTTTACATCAAATTCAAGAGAGCCATTGCTTTTGATTTTAGGTTTTATTGATTTAACTCCGGAAATACCGCTGGGAGCTATGACGTTTATGCCCATCGCCTTCGATAATTGACTTCCAATTCCGCCCGGTTCTCCCGTATTACATGCAATTAGTATAATTGTTGCATTATCCTCAAAAAGTTTATATTTCCTTTTTTGATAGCGGGTTAAATCTTCTATTAATACCTCTCTGCCTTCAGTGTCATGTACATTACCTATGGTTAATTCTTTTTTATTTCCATGTCCACCGACTATAGCGTAAGATATTTTGTGTTTTTGACCATACTTTAGTCTCATCCTTATGAGCAGACGCAAGAGATCTTTCTTGTTTCCAGCTTCCATTATCCGCATCGCATACTTATCTTTCAATTCATTTTCTATCTCTTCTAAGACATCTCCATTTTCGAAAAATGCCGCATTATGGTCATCTTCCGGAAATATGACTATTCCATAGGGGAGCTCATCATTCTCATATTCATCATATTGCCTTATTAGTAATTCTTCAGGATATCTTCCAAAATTATAAATATTGAATTTTGACATTAAAAACTGCACTATACCGGGACGCTTTTCTTCAATTGATTTCATCATTTTAATATTTTTTTCAACTGCAATTGGTATGTAAAATTCAGAACCCCCGCCGAATAACCATTCATCTATCATTTTATTTATTGTATCTTCGCTAAAGTTATATTGTTGAAGAACTCTTATAATCGCAATCCTCCCTACCTCCACGAGCCAGTCAGATTTTGAATTTAAGCAGGCTAAAATAACTTCATAATCATGGACATCATAAACATATCGCATAAGAGAATAAATACTTTCCTTAACCTCTGACAAATCTCCTCTAGAAAGTAAGATATCAAATATCATGATATCATCTCTATTAAATACGCCTTCCTTTGAGATTGTCTCGAGGTATTTATGGAGTGCTAACCGGGTTTTTTCTGAAAATTCGCCGGAAACTTTTGGAACATCTTCCCTTGGCTCATCTTTTGTGGATATATCATAATAAAAAGCTAAAATAAGTTTGGCGTAATTTCTCTGGGGGGTATTATTTTCAACTATGGCAATGGCTATATCGATATTTCTAAGTATAAGTTCATTCAATCGGGGACGTAAGTTAATATCGGTTAAAAAGGCCGTTCGAGCTAGGCAGAATAATATTTTTAATGCCCGTTCTCTTATTTCCTCGGATTCACTTTGTCTCATGGCCGTCTCCAAAATATCTAAATGTTCAGCTACTCCCTCATGTATCCTATTTAATTCTTTCAAGACATTTTTTTCGAGATATTCGTCATATTCTCTCATTCTTTCAATTATATCTGCAAGGTAGTCAGATATCTTCTCATCACTAAAAATTGATTGACCCCATTCAATCTTTTGTTGGTCAAATTCCGGTTCCCTACCTGTACTTACGGGATTTATAATTTTTGCTTCTTGATCTAGTTTTTCCATTTTCGTTTGATAGTTGATATGATATAATAAAATTAGTTTATTAGCTAGGATAAATACCATGGTTTTATTAGAAAATATTCGCTCTAAATTGATATGAGGGCGTGATATAATAAAATCAGATCTTTAATTGGAGGATTTCAATTATGATTTATATTGCATCTGATCATCGGGGGTTTATCTTGAAGCAATCTGTCAATGCATTATTGGCACGTTTGGGTTATGAGTATGAGGATCTCGGGCCTTTTGATGATAAAAGCGTTGATTATCCCGATTATGCTAAGTCGGTTGGAGAAAAGGTGGTTGCGAGCCAGGATAATAGAGGAATTCTTATCTGTGGTTCAGGAATCGGTGTTTGTATTGCCGTTAACAAAATAAAAGGAATCAGGGCCGGAACGATGGCCAGTTTGGGACAGACGAAGGCCTCTGTTGCCGATGAAGATACTAATGTTTTGTGTCTTTCTGCGGATTATGTAAAAGAGGAAATAAACCTTGAAATAGTGAAAACATTTCTTGAAACAAGGTTTTCCGGTGAAGAAAGACATGTCAGGAGAGTGGGCAAGATTACGGAACTGGAAAAATTATAATTATCCGACTTTTTAGTAAGCCGGATTTATTGTATAAATGAAAAAAGTTATCATTCTAGCGTTCGTCGCCGGTTTAATAATTAATACTCTAATATTTATTTATACAGTTGATGTGTCATTTTATGTAGAACAGAATCTGGGTACAAAATATACTTATTCAGCCGGATTTCCACTGAAAATTAACTCTGTGGTTGATACTCAAGTCAGAAACAACATTTCGGGAACCCTTTCGTTGCTTTCTGGTCCTAGTGCCTTGGCTATGTTCATGGCAGACTTACTGGTTTGGTCTGCTGTTATCTGGCTGATTATGCTCGGGATTAAACAGCTTATCGGAAAAAAATATCCAGTTATCCCGCCTCCAACAACCAATAATCAATTAAAGAAAGATATTAATTTTGTTCAACGATAGAAAAACCCCGCCGATTGCTCTTAAAAGGCGGGGTAAGGAGATATTAATGTCCCAGGTAGAATGCCAAATCCATAAAGCCGGCTCCCAGAAGGATGGCTACACCGAGAAACAAAAGACTAACAATAAAACTTACCCAAAAAGCTAACAGCCACTTTTTCATTCGCTACCTTATTACGGTTACAAATATCGAAATCATATTAACACGGAAGAAATAAAAAATATATGGTTGATATTATTCCTGCGATTCTTACCGATTCGCCATTAAAATTTAAAGAGCTGATGCTGAGAATAGAGCCCTATGTAAAAAGGGTTCATCTTGATATTGCAGATGGCGATTTCGTACCGAATAAAACAATAAATGGCTATGATGAAATAATGGATATCGAATCGGCTCTCGAATTTGATATTCATCTTATGGTCAGAAAACCGCAGGAAATTATAAAAAAATGGCTTTTTACGCACGCTGATAGATTTATTATTCATGCAGAATCGGAAGGGGATTTGAATACGATTATTGATGAACTTCATGCCAACAGAAGAAAGGTCGGCTTAACTATCAATCCCGAAATGCCTGTAGAAAAACTTGATCCGCATATAGCTAGAGTTGATTTTGTCCAGTTCATGACGGTAAATCCGGGATTTCAGGGAAGCCCATTTGTAAATGAAGTTGTGGACAAAGTTTCGGAGTTTCATCAGAAATATCCTGATATAATGATTATGTGCGATGGAGGGATAACCCCTGAAACAGCTTCTGGATTGGTTAAAGCCGGAGCTTCAGTCTTAGTGTCGGGGAGCTATATCATTAAAAGCGAGAGTGTAGAGAAGGCGATTGAGGAATTGAAAAATTGTATCAAGTAGCAAGTATTAAGTATTATGGGCAAGAGATAAAATCTTAAATCCATACTACATACTACATACTACATACTACTTTCTTGTTTGATATTATCAGCATCGGTTCTGCTACAAGAGATGTTTTTTTCTCAGCTGAAGAGCTGAGGAGTTTTAAATCGGCTGAATTTTCGACCGGAGAAGCAATCTGTTTAGGTTTGGGCTCAAAACTGGAAATGAAGAAGATTGTTTTAACTTCGGGCGGAGGAGGAACTAATGCCGCAGTAACTTTTGCTAGGCAGGGATTAAAAACTGCATGTATTGGAGTTGTTGCCGGAGATTCAAACGGAAGAGAATTACTGGAGGAACTTAATAAGGAGGGTATAGATACTGCACATTTTCAAAGACACGATGATGACCACACGGCTTATTCGGTCATTTTAGTTCATTCGGGCGGAGAAAGAACGATTTTGTCATATAAAGGTGAAGGTCAGCATTTCGATGCGTCAAAACTCGATTTTAGCGGGATGAAGGCCAAATGGATGTTTTTGGACAGTCTCGGCGGACATTTTGATGTTTTGGAAAAGTCTGTTAACTGGGCGGTTGAAAACGGCGTTAAATTGGTGACTAATCCGGGAGGAAAAGAACTGGCCCATGGTCTGGAAAAATTAAGGTCATTATTGAAGCATTTTTCGATTGTGATAATGAATCAGGAAGAGGCCGCGGGACTCTGCGGGATAGATTATAAAAACGAGAGCGAGATATTTAAGTTTATGGACGAGATCATAGGGGGGATATTTGTCATGACAAAGGGACCTGAAGGAGTGGTTGTTTCCGACGGTAAGAATATCTACAGAGCTGGTGTTCCTGACTCACCTGTGGTGGAAAGAACCGGTGCAGGTGATTCTTTCAGCTCCGGTTTTGTGGTAGAATATATTAGGTCAGGGGATATTTCAAAAGCAATTCAATTTGCAACGGCAAATGCTTCATCAGTTGTTACTCAGTTCGGAGCAAAGGCGGGGATTTTAAAAAAGGACGATTGGGGACCATGGCCATTAATCAAAGTTGATGTTCGGCAACTTTAATAAAAAATAAAAATTTAAAGTCAAAATTAAAGATGACAATGTAAAAGTATAAATTTTTAAGATTTCTTATAATTTTAAACTTTGATATTTACATTTTACATTTGAAACGTGAATCATAGCTATCAAACATTAGCACGAATATTAAGAATTACACCCGGAGATTTGCTGAATTTGGATACTAAAATGTCCGCCCTAACTGGTCAAAAAGGAGTTATTGATGCGATTGCCGAGGAAAATAGAATGTTAGTTCAAAAAAATCTGACCGCGTTAGAAATACCAAGTGATTCATCGGCTGAAGAGATATACGGCGCATTAGTGGGGAAATTAAATCACATTGACAGTCACTTGTTCGAGATTCTGGGAAAACCGGATCTTTCCATAATGTCAGTTGCGTGCGGTGAGCTGTGCGATATCGCATTTAAGGTTTTTACTCCACCTAAGGGATTGTTTATTAAACAAGACAAATTAACGGAACTTCTTGAGCAATATAAACCTGAAAATCTGCTCGAATATTTCGGATACAAATCAATAAAAGAATTAGTTGAAAAAGAAGGATTTGCCTCAGTTGCAAGCTCCTTGCGCTTTACTCAGTCAAAGGAATGGATGCATAAGTTTTTTGATGAGGCCTATAAAAATTTAAAACGTGAAGATTTTGAGGAAAGAGATGTAGAAATAAAGGTTTTAGATAAGAAGTGGCTCGATGTAGCGGAAAAATTTTTAGAAAAGAAATATCATAATGTAAGTCATCTCAAAGAGTTTGGTGTTATTTTCATTATTCCTCTTAAAATTGATACTCCGGGGGAAACGCTTAGGTTATTTACTTTAATACTTCATTATTTGCACGAGGTGCCTTTCTATTCCGGTCTTTTTAGGAGATTTTTCCACGATGATGATTTTATAGTAAAGTTCAATTCTTTACTTAGGGGTGATGTTCCATCCGGCCAGATGCTTGATGGCGGTAAGATTAACTGGCGAATAGTTCAGAGATATCTTGCCAAAGATAATGAATCTGATCCTAGATTATTTGAACCCCATGTAAATCCTGAAGCAGAACATTGGTTTAGAGCTGAGGGGGATTTGGGTAGATTATCCCGAATACTTGGAAAAGAAAATGAGAAGACAGATTTGAGCTATTGGACCGGATTGGATTTTGTCGGAGGTTACTTTAAGGATCGTAACGGTCAGGATCATTTAGTTAGTTTTAATTTTATTGATCTAATTATGTCGCTCGTTAAGAAGGGGCATATTAAATACTTGTATCATCATGAGGAGGCACTCTGGAATAAGATATTTTCTGAATATATGGGACGAGAGACAATGAATAGGATGATAGAAGAGAATATAATTAAGGGCTTTATAGAGCTGTAAGTAATTTTCAAGTATCAATTTACAATTTCCAATGAATTTACAATGACTTAATCTCTAAATTAATATTTTTTGTCTTAAGTTTGATAATTGATTAATTGGAATTTGATTGGAAATTGAAAATTTAAAATTGGAAAATTTTAAAGATTTAAACTGGTATTTATCTCAAGCTCGGGATGGTCATTATGCCATTGGTCATTTTAATTTTTCTACAGAGGATGTATTGAGCGGAATAGTTGAAGTAGCTAAAGAGTCCGGAGCACCGGCAGTTATGGTTGGAACATCTGAGGGTGAGGCCGAATTTTTTGGCATGTATGAGGCAGTGGCATTGGTGGGAGCGGCTAGGAAGCATTTTGATTATCCTGTTTTTTTGAATGCCGATCATTTTAAGAGTTTTGATAAATGTCGTGAGGCGATAGATGCGGGTTACGACACTGTATTAATTAATGAATCCAAAATGCCCTTCGCTGATAATATTGTTGCGGTAAAAAAGGTGGTTGAGTACGCCAAAGCTTCAGGAAGAGACGTTCCGGTCGAAGCGGAGATAGGATACCTACGTGGTTCTTCGGAGGTTCAAAAAAAAGTTGAGATTACCCGTGAGGATTACACAAAACCAGAACAGGCTAGGGAATTTGTCGATAAGACCGAAATTAGCCGTCTGGCGGTGGTTTTTGGTAATATTCATGGGATTGTGACCGAGCAGGAGGAAAAGCTCGATATAGACCATTTTAAGACGATTGTATCGGCTGTTCCTAATGTATTCTACGTTTTACATGGCGCTTCCGGACTTAGCGATTCCGATGTCTCTTCGGCGATTAAAGCCGGAGTGGTAAATGTCCATTTTAATACTGAATTAAGGGTGGCTTATACTAAAGGATTGCACCAAGCCCTTCACGATAAACCCGGTGAGACAACTCCTTACAAATATCTTAAAGTCGGCGTAGACGAAATGAAAAAAGTCGTTTCGTCGAAGATAAAACTCTTTATGGGTAGGTAGAGTTTGCACCATATCGGTTCTCATGGTTTAATATAGTGTGCTCTTTGCAAGAAAGGCCTAATGTATGCCGGGGATTGAGGTACCTGTTTTTAAACAGCCACGAGACAGTGTTCTGTGCGGACCGACTTGTGCAAAAATGGTATTAGCTTATTACGGTGTAAATGTGAGTCTTAAAAGAATCGCCGGCAGTATGCCCATGATAAAAACAGGGGTTCATCTTTCGGCGATAGGAACATTCTTTATTAATAATGGTTTTGAAACTTTGTTAAAGTTCTGGGAACCTAGTCTCAAACCTTGTTGGTTTGGAGTTGAGGATTCTGATGCGTCAAGAGGTATCCTCAGGAGTAAGCTATTTAATAAAACAACTATAAAGAATTATAGATTCAGGTTGCTCCAATATCTGGATGCGGGCGGAAAACTGGTATTTTCTCCTGTGATGGCTAGTGATATATCGGATGAGCTTAGGGCAAGACGTCCCATGATTATTAATATCAACAATATGCTCTGCGGAAGCTTCGGCGGAAGGTCTAATAGGGGTCACTATATTGTACCTGTACATATATCTGACAATGATTCACAGACTTCAAGACTGATGATGGGTTATCTGGATCCGGGCTATGGAGAGTGCCGTTTTAGATACGTGGAAGAAGTGATGTTTTATAATCATATCTGGGAAGGTGGAGGATTATTTATTCGATCAGTAAGATGAGCTCTGGTAGGGCTCTTTTTTTATTACGGATTAATGAGGTCTCGGTAATGGCCGATGTTTACCGGCCTTTTTCATTGTAACTACTCACCGCCCTGAAAAGCCTCTTCTCTCCTCTTTTTAAGCAATGGTATCATAACTTCAAAGAAATTGGGGTTTTCTTTTAATTTAGTTTCAATAATACTTGCGTTAACTGC
>Ga0209541_10006908_pt1 | contig 19198 bp, 18 predicted proteins | sample RifCSPlowO2_01_FD_184027 | JGI IMG/M metagenome (GOLD analysis project Ga0209541, IMG submission 184027) | Groundwater microbial communities from Rifle, Colorado - Rifle CSP2_plank lowO2_0.1 (SPAdes) (version 2) | ecosystem: Environmental > Aquatic > Deep subsurface > Groundwater | place... | reverse complement strand
CAACATCGGCAAAGGTTTTCAAAATATCCTCCTTTTCGGTCAAACCAAAAATCCGGAGCAAATTGGTTATCGGCGCTTTGCGGCGGCGGTCAATTTTTACGCTGATGACGCCGTCGGGGTCGGTCTCCAATTCCAGCCACGCGCCGCGGTTCGGAATCACTTTGGCGCCGAAAAACTTCCGGCCGCGATAAACGCTGGCGGTAAAATACGCGCCCGAAGACCGAATCAACTGCGGAACAACTACACGCTCAACTCCATTGATTATAAAAGTACCACGATCGGTCATCGTCGGAAAATCACCAAAGTAAACCTCCTGCTCCTTAGAATCCTTGGCTTTGTGATTAATAAGTTTGAGCTTTACGCGCAGCGGCGATTCAAAAGTTAAATCTTTGAACTTCGCGTAGACCTCGTCGTATTTCGGTTCGTCAAAATAATAATTTACAAATTTCAACTCAATGTCCTTGCTCGCGTAATCTTTCATCGGAAAGGCTTCCTCAAAAAGTTCCTTGAGGCCGGCCTTGGTAAACCAATTATAAGATTGCGTTTGAATCTCAACCAAATTTGGTTGAGCGGTCAACGGCCCCGGGTGGGATGAAAAAACTTTGGCGGGAAGTTTGTTAATCATTAGGACCAAATCCGCCTACCGGCAGGAAATGATGAAACGCAAAACAAGAAAAGACACTACGAGAGTAGTTTTGTGTCTTTTGTAATTACTTAGCATTGTACACAAGAGCCCCTTAACTTGTCAAGTGGCATTATCCCCCCAAGTACTTAAGCTTATTTTCCTTGTGCTCTTCAAAGGTTTTGCTGAAAATCGTGCGTTTGGTTAATGGATCGGATAAATAATACAAATAATCGGAGCTTTTGGGATAAATCGCGGCGCGAAGAGCATCCAGACCGGGATTGGCAATCGGCTTTTTTGGCAAACCGTAATTATTGTAGGTATCGGGCGCCGCATCAATCTGAAGCGGCATACCGATGGCCAGACGTTTGTAAATAATTCCGGAAACCAAATGGCGGTCCTCGGAAAACGGCACTTCTTTTTCTATCAGCGAGGCAACAATCAACGCTTTGTAAAAATCACCCGAATAAGTTTCTGATAACGCTTTAGTTTTGGCTTGAAAATTGGCCAAAAATTTTCTGATAACATCATTAGCGGGCGAATTCGGGAAAAAACGGTAGGTGTCGGGAAATAAAAATCCCTCAAGAGATTTTCCCGGAAATTTGGAAAGCCCGCCCGGTTTAATAATGCCTGCCTGTACCAATTTTTTTTCTATTTCCGCGAGTGTTTCGCCCTCTTTGACTGTGATCGCGATATCCTCTTCCGGCCCTTGAACCAATGCGGAAATTATTTCCGGCAAACTCATATCGTTTGAAAACGTGTAATTTCCGGCTTTCAGTTTGTGCGCCGAACCGGACATAAAACCGTAAATCAAAAAGGTTGCCGGCGATTTGATGAGCCCGGCGCCTTTCAAATTGTGCGCGATTTCCCTGAATCCGACGCCTTGTTCTATATTAAAACCAACCGCACGAACACTTCCGCCGACTGGAGCAAAAAAATAAGAAACAACCGCCCAAACAATGAGCACAAAGAATACACTAATTGAAATATAGATTAATTTTTCTCTAGACATGGTCGTTATTCAATATCTCTTCTTAAAAACGACGATCGGACGACGGTACTTTGGATTATGCCGATAAGCATGGCGTTGGCCAAAATGCTGGAACCGCCGTAACTGAAAAACGGAAGCGTCACCCCGACAACCGGCAAAAGGCCGAGCGCCGATCCGACGTTAATAGTAAATTGGGAAAGGAACATAATCACGGTCCCGAGGCATATTAATCTTGAAAAATTGTCATGACACTGAATCCCGATTTTAATAATCCGCAAAAGCATAAGAACAAAAACGCCGATTACCAAAAATCCGCCAAGGCTCCCCCACTCCTCAACGAACGCGGGGAAAATAAAATCGGTTTTCGCCTCCGGCAAAAATCCAAGCTGAACTTGCGTCCCCTGCCCGTAGCCCTTTCCAAAAAATCCGGCCGACCCGATAGCGATCTTGGACTGAATCACGTTGTAATTAGCGTCCAATGGGCTGGAGCTTGGATTTAAAAACGCGGTAATACGATTTTTTTGATAATTCTCAAGCATAAACTTCCAACCCAAACCAAACAGAAGCGAAAATATAATAAAACCGATAAACAAGTGCCGCCAGCGAATGCCGCTCACCAGTAATAGCCCAAGCCAAATGGCGAATAGTATCAAAGCCGAACCCAAATCCGGCTGTACCAAAATCAAGGCAGTCGGGATAATGAAATATAGAAATGATTTTAGTAAAACATTCCAGCGCGCGATGCCAACGTGCCCTCTGGCAAAAAAAGACGCCAGGAGAATAATTAAAGCGATCTTGGCTATTTCCGAAGTTTGTATCTGCACCGGCCCCACAACCAGCCAACTGCGGGTGCTGCGTATGACCGGGGCCAGAAAATAAGTAGCCACCAGCAAAAGCAGCGCGAAAAGATAAAATCCGAGAATTACCCACTTGTAGCTAGTCAACGGCCGCCAGTCTATTCTGGTAAAAAAAATAATTATGGAAAATCCTATCGCAAACCAAATCAACTGCTGCCAAAAAAGCGAACGGTTAATGCTTGAGAGTGTTACTAAACTAGCCGCCGCCAAAAATAAAACGGCTGCGTTCAAGAACCAGTCCTGCCTTTTGAGAAACGCAGTCATAACGGTTTGTTATTTACTAACTTCCGCGAAAACCGCGGTTTCAAGTTCGTTCAGCCGCACTATGGCGTTCAGCGGAATAATTATTTTAAACGCACGTTCTTCAAACGGCCGAATATCAAACAGAACAGTTTTGGAAGCTCCGGCCAATTTGCCGGTTGCTTTTTGGGCAGTTACGGCGCCGATTCCGGCGCGTGAAATTTTAAACGATTCACGATTTGCCAAAATTCCGGTAATTGTGGCTATAGATCCGCTGATTTCGGTTTTGACCTGGCGGAACTGGGTTTTCGGTTCGGAATATTCCTCGGCGGATTTATAGGTCGGTGCGCTTATAATAATTTCGGGAGTGCCGACAATTTTGCTAAAATCTATTTTCAAATTCGGCTCAATTACCACTTTTTTGGCTTCAGCCGGATAAATAAAAGATGTCTTAGTCAGGGAAAAAATTTTTTCCCGCGCCGCGCCGTAAAAATTAAGCGTGTAAGTAAAAGATTGGGCGCCATAAGTGATGTTGGGATTGGAAAAATTTAAAACCGCATTGGTGCTATCGCCAATGCCGAAAATTTCAACGCCAGCCTGTATCGGTTTTAATTTTTGCAATTCGCACGACGCGCAGGGACCGCCGCAATCAACTCCCTCCTCCCCCTGGTTTTGACGGTTATCAAAACAAGTCGGCGCCGGCTGGATAAGCAGGGAATAAATCCCGTAGCCTATCAAACCAGCCACTGCCAAATAAAAAACTGCGTAAATTGATTGTTTAAAAAATCTGGGCATTACTACTATATTATACCAGCACCAAAACTCATGTATACCGGCGTACCCTACTTTCCCGACCGCCGAAGCAGCAAGTATCATCGGGACTAGACGGTTTCACTTCTCTGTTCGGAATGGGAAGAGGTGGTGCACGTCTAGCTAAAACACCGGTAAGCATGAATCTTTGTGCTTAATTAAGTTAATTCGTACCGACAAGCGCGCAATGTTGAGGGCGCAGACGGTTTATTAGTACTCCTCGGCTAAACACCTTACGATGCTTACACCTAGAGCCTATCAACGTAGTAGTCTTCTACGAACCGCTGTCCGATTTGCACCGGACAGACACCTAATCTTGGGGTAGGCTTCGTGCTTAGATGCTTTCAGCGCTTATCCCTTCCATACATAGCTACCCAGCGCTTCAGTTGGTACCAAAGCTGGTAGACCAGAGGTATGTTCATCCCGGTCCTCTCGTCACATAATCACATATCACTATGTGTGTAGACTATATCTTCCTCCATTCGCTTTAAACGAATTAGGAGGTCGGCGTATTAGCTAGAAAATAATAACGTCGCATTTTCTAACTCCGTCCCGCGTTGGCGGGAACAAGTCGTTACGGGGTCAAATCTAAAATCTTTAGCAAATCTTTTCTGGTTTTCTTTTTCTTGGTCGCGTAATTGTTTTTTTGAATAACAACTATGCAATCCACTAGTTTAAACAGGTCGTTTTTGCTTAGATTGCCGCTCTTCTTTGTTAAAAGATCGGCCGCCTTAAGCAATGATTTCGCCTGTTCTTTCTTGAATCTGATAAACGGCAACAAATCCTTAATAATATCCCGGACTTGCTTAAAGCCATTTATTCTCAACTCACTCATCCCATCATTGCGACGCGATAAGTAGCCGATGCCAAGAATTCTCCTAATCCAGTAAAGCGGCTTCTCGTGGCGGCTATCCTGATAGAAACAGATAGTGCACATGAACCGTCGCTTTGATTTACCGTCTTTACGCTTCTTAATTTGAAGCATCAGACTGCCATCGCCGTCTAAAAAACCGGCGATATAAGCTAAATTAACTTTAGATTGACTTCCCACGGTATTGTCTTTGATAATCCTGGTCCTCAAGCCTGCCTGCCGGCAGGCAGGTAAATTGTACCACATATCGCTGGACCGCAGCAATAGATGGTTATCAACGGACCAAAACCATTCAAAGATTCCACCGTTATTAGCCGAATTGTCATCGCGAATTACTTCGCGAAGTAGCAATTTGTCGTTTACTAGGGACGACTCCCCTCAAGTGTCAACGCCCGTAACAGATAGAGACCAACCTGTCTCACGCATGTTTTCCACGTATTACTACGTGCATTGGACTATATCTTCATCCTTATTTCTATAAGGAGGCTAACGTCTAGTCTCTACGGACTTTCGATAGATATCGAAATTTCCTCGGTGTTGTCCACATAGGATTCCACCGATATTAGTTAGCATGGATCATAGAAATTACTTTCTATGGCCGCCGTGACTAATGTCTTGTCCTCGGATTCAAACCGTTCATGCGCCAATCTATTCGCGGTATTCGCATACATTCGTAGATTAGCATTATGGTGCGCGATTAGCGCATCAACGGTTTGAACCCAGCTCACGTGCCCTTTTAAATGGCGAACAGCCATACGCTTGGGACCTTCTCCAGCCCCGCGCTAGGGCGAGCCGACATCGAGGTGCCGAGCGAGATCGTCGATAGGAACTCTCGGATCTCACTAGCCTGTTATCCCCGGGGTAACTTTTATCCGTTGTCTCCGACCTTTCTATAAAGTGTCGTCGGGTCACTAAGTTCTGCTTTCGCATCTGCGCGACTTGTCGGTCTTGCAGTTAAGCTGGCATGTGCCTTTACACGTCCGGCCCGATTTCCATCCGGGCTAAGCCAACCTTAATAAACTCCTCCGTTACTTTTTGGGCACTTTGTTAACCTAATTTGTATCTCATTGATGGTATAACGTACGACTCGACAAGTTTTCTGAATTTTTCGGCAGAATCGCTATAGATATAGATTCGCCATTTGTCGTATTGTCTGTGAATGCCGGCGTTAATACCGAATTTTTTATTCAATACTTTCGTGACAAGAACTAATTCATTTTTACTGTATCCAAGCGAGTGAATTATGTACGTCTTGTGGTGATCAGATTTCCATGACCCATCGTCCATAAACCAAATCGCTAGAGCTTGTGGCGTCAACAGTTTTTCTATCCTAACCGGGATAATTTTCTTTTTACCGGCATAAAACTGCTGCGCGTAAAACCGCAGGGATCCAGTGGTATAAGTAGTGAATCCATAACTAGTTATGCTTTTACCAAAGGAATCTTTTACTCTTGCCTTAGGAGGTTGATTAACCCATTCGCGAAAGTTTTGATACAACCAATCAGCGTAATCTTTTTGCTTGATCGAATGTTCAACTTTCAGCCGATAGGTTCGGCCATTCCGGGTTTCTAGATGACCATCTCCCAAAACCAGCCCAACAAGCAATTCTCGCTGCTTATCAGTCAATTTTAATCCTTCTTTGTACTCTTCTAATTTCTTTATATTCATTGTTTAGGTTTTCTCCGATCGTTGTTGGAGAACTTTGCGTCGCCGCAAAGATCAGACTATATCTTCTCCGATTATCTAAATCGGGTTTGGCGTATAGTCGTTGAGGACTCTCCATCGCAACTTGGTAGATGTGATGGGTTGCCTGCTGGTTGTCCGTCGACTTGACGTGCCACTCTAAGATTTTCACCAGACATATAGATTATATGTACTCGGTACTTCAGAGATACACGGATGTTCCAGCATATAGCCAAATTGTTTATCGTTATCCCCACACGGTCTAACGGTAGACCACCTTAAGGATAACGCCCCATTAAAACTGCCCATCAGGCACTGTCCCGCGACGTTTTTGCCGTCGAGGTTAGAATTCAAAACTCAAAAGATGGCTGTTTCATTGTCGGGTCCATCCGCCCCAAAAGGCGGATTTCATCCCCTCACCACTACGCTACGCATTTAAGTTTTGAAGCCAATACCAAACTACAGTAAAGCTCCCGGGGTCTTTTCGTCTTGCTACGGGTATCCCGCGTCTTCACGGGAATCGCATTTTCATCGAGCTCTTCGTTGAGACAGTTCTCCAGTCGTTACGCCATTCGTGCGCTTCGGAACTTACCCGAAAAGGAATTGCGCTCAAATGTGTTACGAGAATCATGAATCAAGAATTATGCCTGCCTGCCGGCAGGCAGGAATCATGAATTTCGGATAAGTATTTCTACTTATCTCTGCATATCGCTATGCAGTTCGGACTATATCTTCACCGTTGCGTGCAACGGGTTTGGCGTATAGTCTCTGAGGATTCTAGAAACGTACTTTCTTCCGATTCGTTAAACTTGCGAGTTTAAGAATCTTTTCCCATCCCGATTCGGTCAAATGTTTTTTCCTGACCATCATCGCCACAACTCTCTTGAAAACAAGAAAGTCATTGCGCTTGTATGTTCGGAGTGGAAAATTTTTGAAGAAAGGAACTATTTTAGTATGCAATTCCGAAATTGATCTCACGCAATATCTGTAAAGATGTTCATTGTGATTGTCGTATCGTTTGTTTAAAACGATACTTCCACAATTGAAAAACTTTTTGATTTTTTCTAGCGCGGATAAACTTTTCGCGCCTTGCGTAATAACAAATTCCGGAAAAATCTGCTTCCTAAATCTCGTAGTTGGATTTTTGATTACAGAGATAGTGAAGCATCCTTCACCGTCGGTGAAACCGGTTATCCAATTACTAATTTCTAGCCTTTCCTGCTGATTATCTGCATCGGTCATATTTTCACTATGGTCGTATTATACCATAGTAATGCCGACTCTGAAGGATTTTATCCACAGACGTTCCAGCATATAGCCAAATTTTACTAAAGCAATTTAATTCACCTTAGAACGGTTATAGTTACCGCTGACATTGACGAGGGCTTCGGACACTCAGCGCTCCCAAAATTGCTTTTAGAAGTACCGGCATCGTTAACCTTCTCGCATCGGTCAGGCGTCACCCCCTATACATCCTCTTGCGAGTTAGCAGGGAGCTGTGTTTTTGGTAAACAGTCGCCAGAGATACTTTAGCTGCGGCCCTTCTTGCGAAGGGCAGGCCTTATTGCGAACTTACGGCCGCTTTTTTGCCGAGTTCCTTAACGAAGAGTCACTCGTTCCCCTGAGGCTTCTCGCCTCACCCACCTGTGTCGGTTTACGGTACGGTGTCTACAAACTAAACTTAGAAGTTTTTCTCGGAAGTCTCTTCACTTGAATTAGCCGGGTAAAACCCGACCTTACGCCAAGCCGCGAATTTCGCCATTGAAGGCAAGCACCCGGATTTTCCTGGATGCCAATTCTTAAACTCAGCGACGCCAAACCATTAAGGCGCTCAAGCTTATTTTCTCCGTCTCTCCATCGCGCGTTTATAGACGGGCCGGAATATTAACCGGCTTCCCATCAGCTGCGGCTCTCGCCATTGCCTTAGGATCGCCTAACCCGTGGATGATTGCCATTGCCACGGAAACCTTGGATTTTCGGGGACCCAATTTCTCATTGGGTTTGTGATTACTCATACCAACATTCTCTCTTCTTAACGCTCCAGAGGTCCTCGCGGATCCTCCTTCGCAGCATTAAGAATGCTCTCCTACCACTCCAACGCACCTCACTAAAGTTCGGTGCTCTGAAATTTTCAATTTCTAATTTTCAATTTTAAATGAATGACCAAATTAACAAATTTTTAAACATTTTGTCATTTTGATTTAATTTAAAATTAATAATTTAAAATTTGAACATTTAAGCATCTCACTTTAGTGAGATGCGCTAGAATCCGTGTCTTCGGCATTTTGTTTAGCCCTGATACATTTTCGGCGCTTCCGACCGTCGAATAGTGAGTTGTTACACACTCTTTAAAGGATGGCTACCTCTAAGCCAACCTCCTATCTGTCTATGGTTGAAAACTACCTTTAACACTTAACAAAAATTTGGGGGCCTTAGACGACGATCTGGGCTTTTTCCCTCGCGACCACGGAGCTTTGCCCCCGTAGTCTGACTAGTTGGACAATATATACGGTATTCGGAGTTTGACTCGAGATTCGAGCTTTCGCCCTATAATCTCGAACCAGTAGCTCTACCCCCGTATACAGATCTCCAACCGCTAGTCCTAAAACTATTTCGGAGAGAACCAGCAATTACCAAGCTCGATTAGCTTTTCACTTCTTACCCCACCTCATCCGAGGGTTTTGCACAACCCACCAGTTCGGACCTCCCCCCGATTTTACTCGGGGTTCATCCTGGACAGGGTAAGCTCGCCTTGGCTTCGGGTCTTACGCTCGCTGCTAACGCGCTATTAACACTCGGTTTCCCTATGCCTTCACCGCCGAAGCGGCTTAGACTTGCAACAGACGTAAACTCGTTGGCTCATTCTTCAATAGGCACCCTGTTAGCCATTCCGCCTTGCGGCGAACATCAGCCTTCAGGTCCTTGTAAGCATATGGTTTCAGGTACTATTTCACCGGCCTCCCGGCCTGCTTTTCACCTTTCCCTCACGGTACTAGTTCACTATCGATCACAAAATGTATTTAGCCTTGCCAGATAGTACTGGCGGATTCCCTCAAGGTTTATTGGCCTCGGGGTACTTAAGAATAAAAACAGAGGTTGATTTGCTTTCGTCTATAGGACTATCACCTGCTCTGGTTGGGCTTTCCATCCCATTCAACTAGCAAATCAATTTATAACCTCTTTTTAGAAACACGAAATAGGATACTATATTGATCCTATTTCATATCTCTAAAATGTTCTTACCTTACAACCCTTGTGTACATTTCTTGCGAAACATATACAAGTTTGGGCTGTTCCGGTTTCGCTCGCCGCTACTAACGGAATAAAATTTTTCTCTTTTCCTCCGCTTACTGAGAAGTTTCACTTCAGCGGGTATGCTGTCCCGAAACAAGTTCGGGACTTTTGGCGGTTTACGCCAAAGGGTTTCCCCATTCGGATATCCTCGGATCAAAGGTTGCTACACACCTCCCCGGGGCTTTTCGCAGCTACGCTACGTCCTTCATCGCCATTTTGTGTCAAGGCATCCACCATACGCTCTTATTACGCCCTCAATATTGGGCGCTTGTTGGTACGAATTAACTTAATTATTACTTTTCCATTAATAATGATGTATTTCGGATACATCACGTTTTTCAAAAAACCGTCTTTGGTAACGAAAAGCCGCTTCTCAGAGCGGCGGCAGACAACCACGAAAAAACTGGACAATCTAGGAGCCGCTTTTGCTATGTCGGATAATATTCATTCGCACATTCTATTATATATATGGCGAGATGCCTGTCAACCCCTGCCCACAGACGAGCCCAAAATAAAAACCCCTTCTATATATAGAAGGGGTTTTGTCGTTTTTTGATTACGGCTTGTTTTGGAGAGTAACTTTCACGGTCATTTTGCTGATCGTGCCGCCCTTTGCCACGCGGAGCAACTCAATCTCAAATTCCTTTCCGACGGAAGCTTCGGCGATAGCCAAACGAACATCCATTCCGTTCTTGACCGTTTTTCCGTTGACCTTGGTAACGATATCGCCCTTCTTCAGGCCCGCTTTTGCGGCAGGAGAAGCCATGTTGCCGTCAACGCTGGTCACCATAGACCAACGATCATTGGGGGAACGATTGTCATAAGTAAGTTTGCACAATGCAATCAAAGCTTCAGGATCATCAACGCCGGTCATGGTATAAACCCTGTCAAGATCCTGGAAGCGCGGTTTGTCCGCAGTTCCCATTCGCGGGAAATTCATAACCATCGCTTCGGCGCCAAACCACGGCATTTTCACGATGCCCGTCTTGAGTTGTTCAACGTTCAGCATGGTAATGGGGACGGCGAAACCCAGGCCGTTAGCAGAGCGGACAGTGAGATCAGCTAGGCCGATAACATTGCCGCGCGCGTCAATCAACGGACTGCCGGAATTCCCCGGATTGATCGGACAGTCGGTCTGGATAAAATCTTCCAGATACCAGAAATTGATGTAACGGTGCAGGGCACTAACCCTCCCGGCAGTCAAGCTGTTTGATAAACTGTACGGTGCGCCGATGGCGCAAACCGGCTCGCCAACCGTCGGAGCGCGAGTCTTGTCAATTTTGGCCACGTTGTAGTCGGCCGGATCAACATCCGGAACTACTAGCATAGCAAGGTCTCTTGAGGTATCCACGCCAACCAGTTCCGCCTTGTACTTGCGATTCTTGGACGGCATGGTAACGAAATAGGTATAACTGGCAATTTTGATAACCGCTGAACCAAAGGGCGTATTAACTTCAAGCTGGTCATCCTCGTCCTTCACGACGTGAGCAACTGTTACGATGTGCTTTTCCTTGTCCAGAAAAAATCCAGTGCCGCCGCCGGTGATCGTCTTGATTCCCAAAAATTCCTTGTCAAATTCTATAACGGTCTCAATGTCCACGACGCAATCTTTGTAATAGTCGTAAATCTTGACCGTATCCAGGGACAGTGCGTCCTGAGGACTGCCAGCGTTGTGCAAAACAGGACTGCACAACATCGCCACCAGCGCCGCCATCGCAAGAACGCGCATGGCACACTCCTATAAATGAACCTCGTTAATTATAGCACTTAAAAAAAAGTCAACAACCTTGCCCGCCCTGCCTGCCGACGAGGCAGGCGATGAGGCGAGCCTGCCCGCCGATGAGGCGGGCCCTAAAGCTCCGGATTTTTGACGCGATAACTGAACGCTTCAGCCAGATGATTGGCGTTGACTTTATCGGACATTTCCATATCGGCGATGGTTCGCGCAACTTTTAAAATTCTGTAGTAGCCGCGCGCGGAAATCATTGAACGGTCAAAAATTTCTTTCAAAAATTCTTCGGCCGGTTTTTCCAGCGGAATCATTTTTTCGGAAAGTTTTGACGGGATCTCCGAATTGGTCAAAAACTTGTGGCCCACGAATCGCTCCGCCTGAATTTTTCTGGCCGCTAATACTTTTTTTATCAAACCGTCCTCGCTTTTTTTCTTTTCGCCGCGCAGTTCGGAAATTTTTAGGCGCGGCACGTCAATTTGAATGTCAATTCTGTCCAGCAACGGGCCTGAAACTTTTTTCTGGTAACGAAAAACTTCATACGCGCTACAGCGGCAGGCTTTTTCGGCGTCCCCGTAAAAACCGCACGGGCAAGGGTTCATTGCCGCGACTAAAATAAACTTGGACGGCAGATTCAGGCTTTGCCGCGAACGGGAAATCATCACCTTGCCGCTTTCAAGCGGCTGACGGAGCGCCTCAAGAAGGTCGCGGTGGAATTCCGGCAGTTCGTCCAGAAATAAAACGCCGCGATGCGCCAGGCTTATTTCCCCCGGCCTGGGATTTTGGCCGCCGCCGACAACCGAAACCAAAGATGCCGAGTGGTGCGGCGCTCGAAATGGCCGGTAGTTTACGAACGGCTCCCCCGCCAGCTCGCCGGCCGAGCTGTAAATCTGGGTCATTTCAACAATTTCATCCAAACTGGGTTGCGGTAAAATGGAATTTAGCGCCTGCGCCAGCATAGTTTTTCCCGTTCCTGGCGGTCCGAACATCAAAATGTTGTGGCCGCCTGCCGCAGCAATGGCAAGGGCGCGCTTGGCATGTTCCTGTCCTTTAATTTCGGAAATGTCCGGAAAATCCCCGCCCGCCCTGCAAGCAATTTGAGTCTCCGGCTGGCATACAATCAAAGAACGCCCCTCTAAATGGTCAACAAGTTCGTTCAAGCTGCCGACCGCAAAAACATTTACCCCTTGCAAAATTGCCGCTTCCTCGGCATTTCCTTTCGGCACGAATAAATTTTTCTTTCCAAGTTTTTTGGCAAGACGCGCGATACTCAAAGCGCCGTTAATCGGGCGAAGTTTGCCCGACAGTGAAAGTTCCCCCGCGAAAATCTTATCCTCGGAGTCAAAATCTTTTATCTGCTGGCTCGCCAGAAGATATCCTATCGCGATGGCAATATCATACTGCGAACCGGCCTTCTTTATGTCCGCCGGCGCGAGATTCACCACAATTTTGCGATTTTCTTTATTGGGCGCTTTGACGCCGATATTTTTGAGCGCGGAATTCACGCGCTCTTTCGCCTCGGAAAGCGCCTTATCCGCCAGACCTACTATATTAAAAGAATGCAGACCGACGTTTATGTCAGTCTCCACTTCAATCAGCCGCGCATCAACCCCTTCCAGTTCAGCCGAAAAAATTTTGGAGATGTTGGACATTAACCAACATCATAATTACTTCTTGCAGTGTTTGCAATACCGAGATTCCGGGTCCACTTTCAAAACCTCCGCTTCAATTTCCATTCCGCACTTTTCACAACGGCCGTATTCGTTCTTAAACAATTTATCCAGCGCATTTTTAACATCCAAGAGCCGCTCTTTCAGCGCTTGCCTCAATCCAAGATTTTTCTGGTATTCCTCCGCTTCGTCGGCCTCTTCGTCAAATGTCTCTCCCTCGGTATCGCTTCCCATATCCGGCACGCCGCCTAAATCGGCAAGCTGCTTTACAATTTCCTTCTGCTCTTTGAGAAGGCGTTTGTGAAATTCGTCCAGTTCTTTTTTTGTTACTGCCATAAAAGGATTATACTCTATAACCCCAGCAGCGGCAAAACGGACTTGAGAGCATCGTAATTTGTGCTCACCACGAAATAGTCGCCGACAATTCCATAATTGAACGACGCCCCTGATTGGGTACCGACGGAATACCGAGTCTGATAACTTCCCACCTTGCCATTTTTGAAACCCGAAAACGTTCCGGGCGGCAATAAATACATATTACCCAATTCCAGAACCGGCTCTATCTCGCCGAATCCGCCCAGAACAGACTCCGAACTTACACCCGCTTTTAATTTCGCAACGTAAACCGGCCAGACTCCTTTGCTGTCGTAATAAAGAAGCGCGGTAAAATCGTTTTCAAACCAATTGCCCACGCTTAACGCCGTTGTGGCCGGAATTACACCAACCAAGTAGTCAGAAAACGGCACCTGCCCGTTGGCATCGGAAATTTTTATTTCCTTAAATTGCCCGTCAGCAAGCTGGTTAAAGGCTTCGTTTTGGAGAGCTAGAATAATTGTCGGATAATTCCTATCTGAAAGATTGAGTTGAGCTTCGGCGGCGGGCGGAGTGACAAGATAGCTCTGGTGCGCGGCAGGAGCGGGCGTAGAAACTTCATTCGCCGGCGGCTGTTCGGTGGCCGCCTCTTTTTTCTGCCCAAACAATGCCGGAAAAATTACAAAATAAGCAAGAGAACCGACAACACCGATAAAAGCAATCGCGCCGATTATCAAAATCGCCGTCTTTGGCTTAGCGGCGCCGGGAGCGGCAGGAGCCGCAGGAGTGGCTGGAGCTGTGGGAGTGGCTGTAGCGCCTCCGGGAATCGGCGACGGCGCAAAAGTTTCCGGAGCAAAAAAATCCGGCTGAGGCACAGCTTGCCCTGAACCTGCCGAAGGAGCTTGACTCGTCACGGGCGGAGGCACAACTGGCGGAACTTCCGGCGGCATCCCCTCTCCCGTAGTAACTTTTATATCATCGTCCATATCATTTATTTTAGCATAATAATCTCAACGCGTTATCCACAGCGAGTTCCGCTAATAAGTCACCAAAATAACTCACCAAAAAGCTACGCGGCGAGGCAACTACCATTGGAATAATATTAACGACATCGTAAGTCGTTAATTGACGGCTAAAGTTTAGTGCTTGGAGGCGTTGTAGAGTTGGAGGACCTCGCTAATATAACGACTTGCGATGTCGTTATATTAGAGTAAACTGATAAGAACCATGAAACGCGCATTCTCGGCCAATGAAATTTACCACGTACTCAACCGAGGCGTGGATAAGCGAAAAATTTTTATTGATGACGGGGACTATTCCCGATTCCTGCACGACTTATTTGAGTTTAACGACACGGAACAGGTAAATAATACCGCCTACTGTTTTCGCAATCGCCCCAATTTTAACGACATCGCAAGTCGTTATATTGGAGTTAGGGAAAGAAAACCGAGGAAATTATTGGTGGACGTTTTGGCTTTTTGTTTGATGCCCAACCATTATCATCTACTGCTAAAACCGAATTTTGATGACGGCGTAACTCAATTTATGAAAAAATTAAACATCGGCTATGCAAAATACTTCAATGAAAAATACGAAAGAAGCGGCGCTTTGTTTCAAGGAAGATTTAAAGCAATACAAGTTACCGAGGAGGCTCATTTTATCCATCTCCCCTACTACATACACTTCAACCCGCTTGATTTAAAAACACCGGAATGGAGGGAAAGAAAATTACAAAATTCTGCAGTGGCAATAAAATTTTTGGAGAAATACCGCTGGAGCAGTCACTTAGACTATTTAGGAAAGAAAAATTTCCCATCGGTAACCCAGAGAGACTTCCTGCTGGAATTTTTTGGCGGGACGAAAGGATATGAGGATAAAATAAAAAATTGGTTAAAGAATTTGGACGTGAATGATCTTGGAAAAACGACCCTTGAGTAGTTCAATATAACGACTTACGATGTCGTTATATTGACGGTAACTGGAGGGTTTGCGGTTGCCGAGCAAAGCGAGGCAACTACCATTGGAATAATATTAACGACATCGTAAGTCGTTAGATTAGCGGCAACTGCTCTCTGCTCTCGGAGGGCGTTGAGAATTAACGACTTACGATGTCGTTATATTGACGGCTAAAGTTTAGTGCTTGGTGGCGTTGTAGAGTTGGAGGACTTCGCCGGCAGAGAGGGCTCTATCATATACGCGGACTTCGTCGATGGAGCCTTGAAATAAGGTAGAAGCCACCCCGCTCTGAAAAGAGCCGATTTCTGTATTCACCGCTTGGGCTGTAATCGTGGGACTGAACGTACTTCCGATTGGCAATCCATCTGCGTAGAAACGCGAGCTTGAACCGTTTATAACCACCGTTGCTAAATGCCAACCTCCGTCGTCTATTGTATTAGTGGGTACAGCTGTATAAGTGGTGCCGGTGAACATAGCAAGCCTAGAACTACTGTCTTTCATGAAATCCCATTGTGTACTCGCCCCACTACGCCTGGCTATAATTCTATCATTTTGAGTTTTTATTGACGTTTTAATCCACGCGGAAAGAGTAAAATTATCCGTTAATGTACTTCCCGCGCTTCCCGCGTTTATCCAGTCGTTTGTCCCGTCAAAATTGAGGGCTTGGCCAGCGATACCAACGGCCGGAGCGGTAGTCGTTGCCATTCCGGAGACCACGCCATTGTTTCCTGACGGACTGACGTCAGTTGCGATTCCCGTGCCCCAGTTCATGTATTTGCCGTCAAAGGGCCAGTAGCCGACCAAACCTTCTTTCATAAAAGTGTCTTGGGAGACGTTGGCTTTGGAGCGAAACTCCGGCGCGGCGGATTCGTAGAGCTCCTTTACTTCGCCGGCGGAGAGGGCTCTGTTGTATACGCGGACTTCGTCTATTTGACCCCTGAATAACGCCGCTGGACTTGCCGCGGCATAGCGTCCAATACGCACTGTATTTGCCCAAAATGTGTTGTTTATACTAAAGGAATCTGTTCCGTCACTACCAAGAACGCCATCCAAATAACCCCACATAGAGGTGCTATTCCACTCCATGACAACGTGGTGCCATGTGTTTTGAGAAACCGCGGATGCGCTAAAAAAATAGGTATTCACCGAAGTACCGTTTCCAATATTAAAATCCCAAGTCGTATGAGAAGTGCCCATATCAAGATATATTCTATTATTGCTGTCTATGACGGAAGAGAAAGGAACCGCGTCAGTTCCTGTATATACACCCGCTTTTATCCATAAAGATATTGTTCCGGTATTACTCAAAAACCCCGTCGTTGCGGCATCTATATAGTCATTCACCCCGTCAAAACTTAAGGCTTGGCTCGCGACGCCAATGGCGGGGGCGGTAGTCGTTGCCATTCCGGAGACGACACCATCGTTGCCTTGGCCGGAGACGTCGGTTACGATTCCCGTGCCCCAGTTCATATTGTTCCCGTCAAAATTCCAGTACCCGACAAGACCGTCGTTGGGCTGGTTTTTTTGCTTATTGAGCGTAGTTCTGTTTTGCGGAGCGTTCTTGTTGTATAGGTAGGCAACTTCGCCGGCGGAGAGGGCGCGGTTATATAATCTAACCTCGTCTATTAGGCCGTCAAAAAAATACGTCCCAGGCCAACTACCAATCGTCGTACCTCCAGCGGCAACATTGGGAGTGGATGCCGAGCCGGTACAGGATACCGCAACACCATCAACATAAATTGTGCTGGTCGTATTAATAGCCCCGGCTGTTTTGGTTCCAACCAAGTGATACCATCTTCCCGCAGTAACCACACCAGCGGCAGTGGCGCAGTTATTTCCACCAGCATACGTCAGGCTCACCACCCCCGAACCGGTGCTATTCAAAAATAGACTAAAAGCCCCAAGAGCTGCCGTACTGCCGATGATGGCAACTGGACTGTCATAGCCGACATAGGCCGTGCTGTTGGCCTTAATCCACGCCGACCAAGTGGCCGTGACATCACCGGTTAAACCCGTAGCACCCATCGCAACTTGATCATTTACGTTGTCAAAACTTAAGGCTTGGCCGACGACGCCCGGCCTAACTCCTTCTTGGCCAAAGCCGCTGATGTTTCCGGAGTTGCCGGATGGGCTGGCGTCGGTTACTTCATTGGAAGAATCGCCCCAGTTCATATCTTTTCCGTCAAAACTCCAATAACCAACTAAGCCATCATTCAATGTGCTGGCGAGGCGGAGTTGGTTGACAACCTTCCTGGTCGCCGCGCTTAAAGGCGACCAGCCTAGGACTATGATGAGAGCGAGAGCGGAGACTATGCAGAAAATTATGATTTTTTTGAACTTCATAGCTTTTTAAATTCCTACTTAATTTTCAATTTCCAATTTACAATTTTCATTGAATGTTTCAATTAGTCAATTTCTCATTTAATGACGAGGTGATTTTTTGAAAAATCATAGTTAATTCCTGCGCTTCTTTCCATAACTTTTTTAATTCTTCGCTTAATTCGGGTACGCATTTGACCAACATTCGCAACCAATGCTTTGTTTCTTGCACTTCCTTCTTACATATAAAAATCTTATTTCTGAAATCCTTTTTAGAGCTAGCGCCATTTGCTTCCATATAATTGGCACCAACGCTAGTGGCCGATCTCACGAGCTGGTCTATTATTGATCTGGTTATGAAGTCTTGTTTGATGGCTTTGCATAAGACAATTACCGCCTCTCCAAATTTCGCGGTTCGCTCTTCCAAGTCGTATTTGTTTGAAAATTGTGTCATTAGTCATTGATTGTAAATTGAAAATTGAGAATTGTAAATTTTATTGTAGGTCTGTTTTTATTATAGCATTTTTACGCCTTGCCGCCCGCCGGAGTAGTTCCTCCCTTATTGATACTTTTTGTAAATGTTGTTGTGATGGTCAAAGTCAAGAAGACGAATTTCTTGTTGTTTGATTTCATAAATTAAAACGTACGGGTCCACGTGAATGCGGCGATAATTTCTCAAATTCAAGCGGAACAACCAAAACATACTTAGGCCCCTCTTTCATCACACTACAACGATTTCAAGTATTGCTGAAACTTGCGATAAGAAAAAAATCGCTTACCGCGCCCCTTATCCAGTTCTTTTGACACTTTTTCTAACATCTTAACCTTTCCTTCCTTCAGCCCTGCCACAAACAACTCTCCAATGATTTGCTCCAGGGTCTCTAGTCGGTTCTCTAGTCTTTTATAGTTTTTCTGCAGAATAGCGGTGCTCATATTTGTCAGTATATCATAACAAGAATACCCCCGACAATATAAGAGGGACTACGGGGTGGGTTCCGGGGTTTTGGTCTTTTATGAGGATAAAATTAAAAACTGGCTCAAAGATCTAGGCTTTGATTCAATAAACGAATTAGCCTTGGAATCTTAATTTCTAAGGAAGTCCGACTTCCTTAGATTGGCGACGAATGCTTTATACGGTCGCCGAGCGAGATGAAGCGAAACGAACGAGGCAACTACTCTAGAAAGTAAGCCCAAGACGTTGCGAACGCCTTAGATTTGGAAGTAATTCTAGTGAAGTCGGACTTCCTTAGATTGGAGGCAACTACCCTAGTGTTTGGCGGCTTAGTGCTTACTAGAATTATATAGCTGGAGGACTTCGCCGGCGGACCCCCACACCAAACGAGTTTCAAGATTCTGTTGATTTTTTAATTCTATTGAGTAATTGACGCAGGGCTCTGGCTCTAAGTTTGAGATTATGTTCACGATGTCGTGCTTCCTCTTCATTGGCGTAACCCTCAAAATAGACTAACTTGAATGGCATTCTTGGCGTGGTTGACGGAACAAGACCGGAATTATGTTCTTTGAGCCTTCTCTTTAAATCTGATGTCGAGCCTATATAAAGCTTGGCATCTTTCAAGCTTTTTAAAATGTACATAAAGAACATAATTCAAAAACTCGTTGTGGTGTGGGGGCGGAGAGGGCTCTATTGTAGATGCGAGCTTCGTCGATGAGTCAGTAAGCTAGTGAAGTCCGACTTCACTAGAACTTCATAACGTCATCGCAAGACGTTATATTGACGGTAACTGGAGGGTTTGCGGTTGCCGAGCAAAGCGAGGCAACTACCATTGGAATAATATTAACGACATCGTAAGTCGTTAGATTAGCGGCAACTGCTCTCTGCTCTC
>Ga0209541_10006907_pt1 | contig 19200 bp, 31 predicted proteins | sample RifCSPlowO2_01_FD_184027 | JGI IMG/M metagenome (GOLD analysis project Ga0209541, IMG submission 184027) | Groundwater microbial communities from Rifle, Colorado - Rifle CSP2_plank lowO2_0.1 (SPAdes) (version 2) | ecosystem: Environmental > Aquatic > Deep subsurface > Groundwater | place... | reverse complement strand
TATCCAGATAAGGCACGTAATAGTTTTTATTTTTACCCATCAACTGCATAGCGATTTGGGAGGAAATTCTTCCTAAGATTTGATCTTTAGCATCGATTAGATGCCAGCTTCTTTTTATATCCTGCGCCTTGATGCTCTTCATGTAATTATTAATTTTTATTTTTAGTTTTAGCCACTTTGACGCCAGCTTTTGCCGCGCCTTTCTTTTGGACAGTCGCTTTTTTTTGATTTGGGGATTTCCTTTCCCACTCAAGAAACTCTAACCGGGCCATTTGCGCAGAGTCCCCACGTCTTGTTGAAAGTTTAACGATTCTTGTATAACCTCCGTGTCTATCTTTAAATCCGGGTCCTAGCTGTTGAACCAATTTAACAAATGCGTCTTGTGGCAGGGTTGAAGCTAACCATCTATTGGAATTTAACTTGTTTTTTTTGGCCAAGGTTACTAATTTCTCAACATATGGCATGGCGAATTTTGCCTTGGCCAAGGTAGTAGTCAATTGACCATGAGTCACAAGCGATGCGGCCATGTTAGCAAGAAGCGCTTTGCGCGCCTTAGTATCTCTTGATAGCTTCTTACCGAATACTTGGTGTCTCACTTTACACTAATTCCCCTCTCTTTAAGTTTTTCTTCAACGAGGCCTATGGATTTAGGACCCAAGTTTTTCATCTTCATTAGATCTTTTTTATCCTTTGCTAAAAAATCTCCAATGGTTTCAATTTTTCCAGCTTTAAGACTATTAGTTAATCTAATCGGCAAGTCCAGTTCCTCCAGTGATGTGTTGAGAAGATCTTCAGTCAACTGAATTGAGGCCGGAGCTTGGGTTTTAGGTTTCTTGGCAGCTATTTGAGGTTCGTGAATAATTAAAAAGTGATCCACCAGTATCTTGGCAGCCTTCTTGAGCGCTTCAGATGGCTTGAGAGTAGCATCAGTTGTAATCTCAAGCGTCAATTTATCATAGCTAGTTAGCCTACCAACACGAGTAGGCTCCACCGTATAATTGGCCTGGGTTATAGGTGAGAAATTTGCATCTATTGGCATAACTCCAATTTCACCGGTTTTTCTTTCTTCGGAAAGAGAATAGCCAGTTCCGGTTTCAGCAATAAGAGTTGCTGCTAGTTTTGACTTTGAATCAGCTAGGTTAGCCAGAGCTAAATCCCCATTAACAATTTCCACACCTGCAGCTTTTGAGATATCTTTTGCTTTTACCTCCTTCGGGCCTTTTACGTCCAGGGCAAGTTTGACAGGTTTATCGCTTGTAATATTCAATCTGATTTTTTTAAGATTGAGAATGAATTCAACAATATCTTCTGACATACCACTAAGTGAAGTAAATTGATGTCGGACCCCGGCGATTTTAACCTGAGTTATGGCTGCACCCGGTAACGACGTCAAAAGAATTCTCCTCAAGGAATTACCAATGGTGTGACCGTAACCTTGGTCTAAGGGTTCGATAACAAACCTCCCAAAATCCGGAGTTTCTTTTTCTATCCTAATTTCGATTTGCGATAAATCAAGCATTATCTTTCACCTCCTTTTACAATCCCACAACTACCATGGGAACTTTGTTTAGATTCTAAAAATTTGCTAAGTCTGCTCATCCTGTTCTCTACCGAGAATAATATTCAACAATTAAGCTCTCATTGATATCAGCATCAATGTCTTCTCTTGCCGGTAATGACTTGATTTTGCCGACGATAGCTTTTTTTTCAAGCCATGAAGGTAACAGTTTATCTTTTGTTTCTTCAGCTATTTTACTAACAAAATTAAAGTTCGAGGCTTTTTCAGACAGTGATACAATGTCACCAATTTTAACATTGTAAGAAGGGATGGTCACTTTTTTGCCATTGACAAAAATATGGCCGTGGGAAACTAACTGTCTTGCCTGTGGTCGTGAATTAGCTAAATTCAACTTATAGACGACATTGTCAAGTCTTGTTTCCAAAATTTGCAGTAGAGCTTCACCAGTTGCCTCCTTTTTGGCAGAAGCTAAAAAGTAATAGCGTCTAAATTGTCGCTCAAGTACACCGTATATTCTCTTGACCTTTTGTTTTTCTCTAAGCTGAATTCCATACTCCGAAAGTTTCCTTCTACGCTTTTGACTATGCTGTCCCGGAGGCCCAGCATTTTTGCGAATAACGGGACACTTGGGGGAACCACAAATGGCTACTCCTTCTGCTCTGCACAGTTTGTGCTTTGGTCCGGTGTATCTGGCCATTAGACTCGTCTCCTTTTCGATGCTCGCGGCCCATTATGGGGAATCGGCGTAACATCGGCTATCATGGTAATGTTGAGCCCAGCGGCTTTAAAGGCTCTTGTTGTGCTGTCTCTACCGGGACCAGGGCCTTTCAAATAGATTTCGATGCTGCTTATTCCGATTTCTTTCGCTTTTTTGGCTATATTTTCGACAACGGTTGTGGCTGCGTATGGCGTTGACTTTCTAGCTCCCCTGAAACCTGCGCTACCTGCGGATCCCCATATCAGTGCGTTGCCATTTTGATCTGTAATAGTAACTAAAGTATTATTAAAAGTCGCCGTCACATATGCTCTGGCGTGACTTAAATTCTGTGCTAAATTTTTTTTAGATTTTTTCGGCTCTTTTGCCATTTATTTTATTTAAAAATTAATAGTTTATTTTGCGAGTGGGCCAGATCTTGTGACAACCTCTTTTCTAACAGTACCTATAGTTACACGTTTACCTCTTTTTGTCCTGGCATTGACTCTGGTTCTTTGTCCTCTTGCCGGCAGGTTTTTAGTGTGTCGAATGCCGCGGTATGCACCGATTTCCTGCAGTCTTTTGACGTTACCCTGGATTTCTCTTCTTAAATCCCCTTCGACTCTGTATTTTTCTATTTCTTTTTGGAGCTTGGCGACTTCCTCCTCGGTCAGATTCTTTGTTCGCTTGTTGGGATCTAGATTACAATCGGCAATAATTTTTTTAGCCAAAGACAAACCTATGCCAAAGATATAAGGCAACGCTGCTTCCAGCCTCTTTTCATTTGGTAGATCAATTCCGACGATTCTAGCCATCAGTACTCCTTGATTTGATTTATCCCCTATCCCTGCCGTTGTTTTAGGCACAAGTTAAAATTATTTCTCAACTTGTGGTGCAAGCAGGGTCAAGTTAACCTTGACGCTGCTTATGGCGAGGATTGTTACAGATTACGTAAAGTCTGCCTTTGCGTTTAACTATCTTACAATTAACACATCTTTTTTTAACGCTTGCTTGAACTTTCATTTTGTCGTTTATAATCGCTTGCAGAAAACTCCACTTTCCTAAAGTGGGGATGAATGCAAGCGAGCGATTACATACTTCCGAGAGTATATTATCATTAGTTGTAAGTGTTTTCTGCGCTCTTGTAAACTTAAAGACAAAACCGTGGGTTTTTAACCCCCGGAAGTTTATTAAATCAATTTTAGTACCTATAAGTTATGCGACCTCTGGTTAGATCATAAGGTGTGGTCTCCAGTTTAATTTTATCTCCAGGTAAGATTCTGACATAATGAATTCTCATCTTTCCTGAGAGATGACAAAGTATCGTGCTGTCTACCTCAACATTGGGCAGTTGTCCAGCAAGTACCTTAACCCTGAACATGGTGTTAGAAAGCGCTTCAACTACTTCTCCTTCAGCTTCAATAACCCCTTGTTTCATCTATTCCTCTTCCTTTTAGTTGATTTGATTTTTGGCAATTTTTGATATATTTTCATTGAATTGGCATTCTATCAAATTTAAATCAGCCTCGTCCATTTCTTGGACTCCCTGATATAATTTTCGTATTATCTCAAATTATAAATAAGGAGTCAACACTATAGGGCCGTTTTTGCCAATTGCAACAGTCTGTTCGAAAAGACCGCCTAGCGAATGATCTTTGGTCGAAATAGTCCAATTATCGTTTCCTAAAACCACCTTTCCTGAACCTTGGGCGTAAATTACTTCAATGGCCAAGACCATATTTTTTAGAATCTTAGGACCAGTTTTCGCCCTGCCAAATCCTGGAACCATCGGCTCCTCATGAAGACTTTTGCCAACGCCATGCCCGGTAAGACTTTTGACAATTGAATAGCCCGCAGCTTCGATAGAGTTCTGAATAGTTGATGAAATGTCTCCAATAGTATTACCTGCCTTTGCTTTCTCTATTGCCTTTCTTAAAGTTTTTACACCTACATCTAAAAACTTTTTGGTGGTTTCTGACACTTGGCCAACCGGAACCGATATCGCAAGATCACCGTGAAACCCTTGATAGAATGCACCGATATCGATACCCAAAATGTCACCATCTTTTAAAACTCTTTGCGTTGGTATCCCATGGACGACTTGTTCATTGACAGTTGTGCAGATAGTCCACCTGTAATCTTCAACCGTCTTGAATGAAGAAACCGCTCCTCTTTTTTTTATTTCTTGTTGGGCAATTTTATCAAGTGCCGCACAAGTCATCCCCGGTTTGACATGTTCGAGAACTTTTTTTAGAGCTTGTGCACAAATTTTGCCTGACTTTTTCATAATTTCTATCTGGCGGTCAGTTTTTGTAAAAGTGTTGACCATTTGTGATTTACTTATTTATTTTTTTTAAAACGTCCCGATGAGTTTCTTCAATTGAATGCTCGCCATCAATCTCCTCAAGCACTCTCCTCTTTCTAAAATCTGCCAGCAGCGGTTCAGTCTGTTGGTGGTAAACTGCCAGTCTCTTTGCCAAAATATATTTGGTGTCATCTTCTCTTTTGCGAAGTGAGAGCCTTTTTATTGCCTCACCATCGGATATTTTTATATAAAATACTTTATCGATATCTTTATCCAAAGCTTCAAGTTGAACGTAGTTTCTTGGATAGCCATCCAAAATATAACCATTTTGAAATTCGGACTGGGCGATTTTCTCTTGCAAGATGCTGATAGTAATTTCGTCGGTAACAAGATCGCCTTTATCTAGGGCTGATTTAATTTTTAGCGCCAGTTCATCATTCTGGTTTGCACGGTCTCTTAATAGTTGACCCATTTCAAGATAAGGCAAATTAAGCACACCCGCTAGTAATTTTGCCTGTGTCGATTTTCCCGATCCTTGACTGCCTAAAAATATTACCTTCATTTTCGTTGATGTTTTATTTTTTTGATTGTGATTTCCTAAAATACGAATCATAATCACTCATTACAAGCTGGGATTCTATCTGCTTCGTTGTTTCTAGTACAACAGCCACAACTATTAATAGCCCTGTACCACCAATTAAAAGAGTTGTGACACCCGTCAAGCTTTGGCCAATGGATGGCAAAATAGCGATAATTCCTAAAAAGATTGCACCAAATAACGTGATTCTGAGTGAAACATAATCTAGAAATGCCTTTGTAGGGGTCCCGGGGCGAATACCGGGCAAGAACCCGCCTTGTTTCATAAGCATTTCTGAAATTTGTTTGGTGTTGAAAGCTACGGTTGTATAGAAATAGGTAAAAGCAACGACCAGTAGAAAATAAACCACATTGTAAATTAGGCCTTCAGGACTGAAAAGTCTCTGTATATTTTGGGCGAGATTGGCCATAAAAACGTTAGGGGAAGTTTCGAAAAACCTGGCAAAAGTTGTCGGCAATAGAATTAGGGATACAGCAAAAATGATTGGTATAACTCCAGCCTGATTAACTCTAAGAGGTATATAACTGGCCTCACCCTGTGGCGCCCCTTGAATAAACCTTCTTGAGTATTGGACCTGAATTGGCCTTCTGGCCTCGGTAACGATTACGATCGAGACAACCACTAAAAGCGCCACAACTGCAAATATAAGAACATTCCTAATTTGTGATGGGTCGAACACCGATGCTTGTTGAAAGATACCAACAGGTAATCTGCCAACAATTCCTGCAAAAATTATCATGGAGATCCCATTGCCAATTCCTTTTTCGGAGATTAATTCCCCCAACCACATCAAAAGGATAGTCCCAGATGTAATAGTGACAACAAGAGACAACAGTGTAAGTGGAGTTACTGAACTGATTATTTGAGAGTTTCTCAAAAGAATATAAATACCAAATGCCTGTATTGTAGCCAAAGGGACAGTAAGATATCGCGTATATTGATTTATTTTTTCTCTACCTGCCTCGCCTTCCTTTGCAAGTTCTTCGAGCTTGGGGAAGACTAATTGGAGAAGTTGTATGATAATGCTGGCATTAATGTAGGGATTTAAACCCAGTGAAAGAACTGAAAAGTTGGCCAATGTCCCTCCAGAAAAAATATCCAGAAGAGAAAGCAATTGATTTTGGGAAAAAAGTCGTTTTAGGGCAACAACATCAACTCCCGGGACAGGCACCTGAGCAAAGACACGGAATATGAAAAAGATAAATGCGGTGAAAATAATTTTGCTCCTAAGGTTTTTCACTTTAAAAACTTTGATTAGCAGTTGAAAATAGTTCATTTGTTTTGGGTATTTGATATTTGTTTTTCTAATATTACTTTGCCCCCGGCTTTTTCGATTTTTTTACCTGCACTTTTAGATATTGGTAAACTAATTATTAACGGAATTTTAAGATCACCGTCACCTAAAATTTTTACTCCAAAGTTTTGCGCATCATCTTTTTGGACAATACCAAATTTAACCAGAGTTTCTAGATTAACTGTCTGCCCGTTGGGTAAGATATTTAAAGCTGCTAAGTTGATAACAAGTGGTTTTTTTGAAATTTTAGGATTGTCTTTGCCCCTTTTGTATGGGAGTCTTTTAAAAATCGGTCTCTGCCCACCTTCAAAATGAGGATGGGTTATCGAAATTTTTTCTCTGGCTTTTTGCCCTTTTGTCCCACGTCCTGCAGTTTTACCCTTACCAGATCCCTGACCACGACCAACTCTTTTAGCGCTTTTAGTTTTTATTTTTGGTAAATTATTAAGATTCATTTTACAAAGCTTCCCAGTGCCTCAAGTGTTGCATAGATATTTGAGGCCGGATTTTTAGTACCCAAGATTTTGCTTGAAATATTTCTGATCCCAGCTGCTTCAACAACAACCCTGACTGCACCACCAGCAATAACTCCGCTTCCTTCAGGAGCTGGTTTGAGAAGCACTTTGGCAGCTCCACGCTTAATCAAAACATCATAGGGAATAGTACCATAAACTGTTGGCACTGAAACTAGACTCTTTTTGGCTCTGTTGACAGCTTTTCTAATAGCAGAAGCTACATCTTTGGCCTTGCCTAGCCCCACTCCAACTTTGCCTTTTTTATTGCCAACAACGACAATTACAGAAAAACCAATTTTATTGCCTCCTTTTGTTTTTTTGGAGACGCGGTTAACCTGTACTACTTTTTCCTCAAATTCTTTTGCTTCTTCCATAAATTGCCCAACGCTTGCCATTTAAAAGTTTAAGCCTCCTTCCCTAGAACCATCGGCTAATGCTTTAACACGTCCATGATATTTATATCCTGCGCGATCGAAAACGACATTTTTAATGTTTTTCTTGCGAGCTAAATTTGCCAGGTTTAAACCTACCTTTTTAGCTAATTCGATTTTGCTAACTTTAACTTTTGTCAATTTCTGGTCGGAGGCAGCAACGATTGTTTCCCCGTTTGCATCATTAATAACTTGGGCATAGATATGTTTATTTGATCTGAAAACAACAAGTCTTGGCACTTTTTCCGTACCAGTTATTTTTTTTCTTACTCTAATGTGTCTTTTTGCCCTTTTGATTCTTTTATTAATCATTTTAAGCAGCAGTCTTTAATGACTTACCTGGTTTTCTTCTGATAATCTCACCAAGATATTTAATACCCTTGCCTTTATAAGGCTCGGGAGGCCTAACTCTTCTGATTCTTGCTGCAGTTTCGCCAACTTTGGCTTTATCTGCACCTGAAATAACAATTTTGTTATCTTTTGTCTCAATTTGAATTCCAGCAACTTTTTCTATTATCACCGGATGCGAATATCCAACATTTAAGACTAAATTTTCACCTTGTTTTGCTGCTCTGTACCCAACGCCAACTAGTTCTAAAGTTTTCTCATGTCCTTTGACTGTGCCAATTACCATATTGGCGATAATGCTGCGAGTTAACCCGTGCAAAGCCTTGGCAAACTTAGTCTCGTTTTTGCGAGACAACCTGACGTTAGAACCATCAATTTCAACTTTGACTTCAGGCCTAAACTTAAAAGTTAGTTCTCCTTTAGGACCACTAACTTTTACTTCATTATCAAGTATGTTAACGGCAACGCCGTCTGGTATCTGAACTGGTTGCTTGCCTATTTTTGACATAACTTAACTTTTTGATTTTGTATTTTTGCTTTTTAAATTAACTACCAAACCTGGCAAATTACTTCTCCTCCTAAATTTTTCTTTTTAGCATCGTGTCCTGCCATCACTCCTTTAGGAGTTGAAATGATGGTGATGCCTCTGCCACCTTTGACTTTCTTAATATTTTTACTTTTTATATAGATCCGCAGGCCAAGTTTTGAAACTTTTTTAATTTGATGAAGTTTTGGATTTTTATTGTCATAGATAATATCAACCAAAAGTAGATTGTCTTTCTTTTGGGTTTTGCCCACAAAATTTTCCTTTTCCAAAACTTTGGCAATTTCAAATTTAAACTTAGAGTATGGCACTAAAACCTGTGACTTTTTAGCCATATAACCGTTTTTAATAGCAACTAGCATATCAGCGATAGGATCCATAATTACCTCCAATGATTTTTACCATGACGCTTTTTTGACTCCGGGAATTTCACCTTTATGCATTAAATCCCTGAAACAAATTCGACACAATCCAAATCGCCTCAAGTACCCTCTGGGTCGACCACATAACTTACAGCGGTTTCGATGCCTGACTTCAAATTTTGGTTTTCTGTCGTTTCTAACAATCAATGATTTTTTGGCCATTTCAATTTTATTTCCTAAAGGGCATTCCTAAAAATTCTAACATTCTTTTTGACTTTTTTTGGTCACTTTTTTTAACAACAACCGTTACAACCATTCCTCTAACTTTATCTACTTTAGAATAATCAAGATAGGGGAAAAGGGTCTGTTCTGTAATTCCAAAGCTGTAATTACCCATTTTGTCGAATTTATCATTCTGCATGCCGCGAAAATCTCTCATTCTGGGAATAACAATGCTAATCAATTTTTCCAAAAAATCCCATGCCTTTTTGCCTCTTAATGTAACCATTACCCCGATGGGCTCTTTGGCCTTAAGCTTGAAACTTGAGATCGACTTTTTAGCCAAAGTTATTGTTGGAGTATGACCGGTAATAATTGCCAATTGTTCCTGTATCTTTGCCAGTACTTCCTTACTTTGAAGTGCCTGGGCAGCTCCAACATTGAGGACAATTTTTTCGATATAGGGAAGGGCAAGCTCGTTTTTAATTCCAAGCTCTTCTTTAAGTTTTGGTATAATTTCTTCTCTATATGTAGACTTAAGATTTGTCACTTATTAATTCCTTTGTCTTCAAGACGGCCATTGCATTTTTTGCAAATCCGGTATTTTTTGGGTCCCTCTATTCGGAAGCCAATTCGAGTTAACTTTGAGCATTTAGGACAAACTACAACTACATTGGCCAGAGGGATAGGTCTTGCGACCTCATAAATTCCAGATTTTTGGTTTTTGGTTGCTTTTTTGTGTCTTTTGTAGATGTTTATCCCCTCAACTACTACTTTATTTTCGCGAGTTATCACTTTCTGGACTCTACCTTTTTTGCCTTTGTCTCTGCCAGCTGTTACCAAAACTTCATCGCCAGCCTTGAACTTGAACATTTTAAACAACTTCCTTTGCCAGGGACGCAATTTTGCCAAAGCCCTTGGTTTTAATTTCTTGGGCGACGGGGCCGAAAATTCTGGTGGCACGAGGTACTCCATTGTTATCGATAATCACTGCTGCATTGTCTGAAAACCGGATATAGGAACCATCCCTTCTTCTTCTTTCTTTCTTACTTCTGATTATGACTGCCTTAACAACCTCATGGTCTTTTACCTGACCGCCGACTGCAGCGCCACGGACAACACCGGTAATGACATCGCCAATAGAAACATTATGTCTGCCGGTTCCTCTACCAAGACCAATAATCTGTAAGCTTTTGGCTCCGCTGTTGTCGGCAACTGTAAGGTTTGAACGTCTTGCAAGCATTACTCTAAAACCTCCTGAACCTTAAAGTGGATATTTGCCGATATTGGTCTGGTTTCGATAATTTTGACTTTTTGGCCAACTTTTACTCCCAAATCATCATGAGCCTTTATTCTCTTACTTCTTTTTATCTTTTTTTTATAAAGAGCGTGCGCTCTCAATGATTCAACTTTCACAACAACACTTTTTTGCATTTTCGTTGACACAACGACCCCGATTTTAACTTGTGGCATGTTGAGTCTCCTTTTTTAATTCATTATTTTCTTTTGCATATTCTTGGGCTAAGGTTTTGATCCTAACGAGCGTCTTAATTTGTGCGATATCTTTTTTGATCTTAGAGACAACATGGACGTTCTTTGTTTTACCCATTTTAAGATTAAGTACTTGCTCAGTTTTTTCTTTCTCAAGCTCTGACAAGCTCTTTTGAAACTCGGCAACAGTTTTGGATTTTAATTGATCTAAGTCTTTTTTCTTCATCTTGAAATTATTTTTGTTTTTAGAGGCAGTTTGTGTGCGGCAAGTCTCATTGCCTCTAGTGCAACTTTTTCTTCGACAGACCCCATTTCAAATAGAACCGTGCCAGGTCTGATAACGGCTACGTAATGGTCTACGTCGCCTTTACCCGAACCCATCCTTGTTTCTGCCGGTTTTTTAGTAACCGGTTTATCAGGAAATATTCTTATCCAAATTCTCCCACCTCTTTTTGTGTAATGGGTCATTGCTCTTCTTGCTGCTTCAATTTGTCTGGCTGTGACCCAACCGGCTTCTTGGCTCTTCAGGCCGACCGCGCCAAACGACAAGGTATTACCACGTGTTGCCAGACCCTTCATCCTGTTCCTAAATTGTTTTCTATATTTAGCTCTTTTGGGTGCTAACATCTATAATTCTCCTTTTAGAGATTGGAGCACTACTGAAAAAACTACTTCGGTAGTTGCGAAAATCTCACAAGGGTGAAACTATGTTTCACCCTTATATATCCAGACTTTGACACCAACAATTCCAGACTTTGGTACTTTGGCATCGACTTTAGCAAAATCAATTTGAGCTCTGATGGTATGAAGCGGAACGGCACCTTCTTTGACAACTTCTCGTCTGGCGATTTCCGAACCACCAAGTCTCCCCGCAAGGGAGATCCTGGCACCTTTTGCTCCAGATCTTTTTATTCTCTCAAGCGACTGATTCATCACTCTCCTAAAAGGGATTCTTCTGGTCAGTTGATCAGCAATACTGGTTGCAACCAGATACGCATCTAAGTCGGGCATTTTTATTTCTCCAAATTTTATTTCTAATTTATTTGAATCTTTGATTTTAAATTTCTTGATTAGAATTTCTTTTAATTGTTCTACTCCACCACCACCTCTGCCTATAGCAACACCCGGCCGAGATACGTGGATAGTGATTGTTCTTTTGTCAAAGAACCTCTCTATTTCTACCCTAGAAACACCGGCTGATTTCAGATAAACCATCAAGAATTGCCTAATTTTATAATCCTCCAGCAAATTTTGAGCATAGGTTTCCTTGGTCCCAAACCACCTTGAACTCCATGTATAGACACCACCTAATCTAAAACCTATTGGATTAACTTTTTGTCCCATTTTTTACCTACCTTTTCCTCTGAAATTTTTAATGGTTTTTCCTGAGAGTCTTTTACCTGATTTTGTGATTCTTGACTTTGTTTTTTAAGTTCTTGTTCAGGTTTCCCCTCAAGTACTACCCTAATATGACTAGTTCTTTTTAAAATAGGGTGAACTCTGCCTCGTGAAATTGGTCGATACCGCTTAAAAGCCGGCCCACTTGCGACTTCGATTCTTTTAAATAAAAGCGCATCCTCTTTTAAGTTATGGTTATTCTTGGCGTTGGCAATTGCTGAGGCGATAACTTTTCTTAAAACAAGTGACGCCGATTTATTGATAAAATCAAGCATAGTAACTGCTTTTGACGGTGGCATTTTTTTTATTTGGTCCACAACAAGTCCCACCTTTTGCGGCGATATTCGAACATATTTTGCTGTAGCTGTTACTTCCATACAATTTACTTTTTGGCTGATGATTTTTCGGTTATTTTGCCGTGTCCCCGAAATGTTCTGGTCGGTGCAAATTCGCCAAGGCGGTGACCAACCATCGGTTCTGAAACGAAAACGGATATAAACGTTCGGCCATTATGGACGGCAAAAGTGTGATTGACAAAATCCGGCGGAATTTGACAAGACCTGGCCCAGGTTTTGATGGCTTCCTTTTTGCCAGACGCTTTTTGGCTCAAAACCTTTTTTAATAGTTTTGGATCCACAAACGGACCTTTTTTACTAGATCGTGACATTACTTTCTCCTTTGCAAAATATCAGCAGGTCGCATTGCGAGATTTCGTCCTCGCAATTCGCGCTCCTTTGATATTTTCTCTAGTCGTCATTTCATTTCCTCCTAGATAAAATATTAGCCTTGCTTCGCAATCTCATATTTTACTTCCTTCGTTGTAAAATGAACCTGCTTGATGGTTTGTTGCGATTTCGGGTTTTTTTGAATGCCGGTTTGCCGGTCGGCGTTTTAGGATTCATACCAGTACCGGATTTCCCCTCACCACCACCGTGGGGGTGAGATCTTGGATCCTGCGCCACTCCACGCACTTTCGGCCTTTTACCCATATTGCGAGTTCTACCTGCTTTGCCGATAGTTGTATTTTTCCAATCTAAATTGCCTACTTGGCCGATGGTAGCAAAACAGGCGACGTGAATTTTTCTAACTTCTTTTGAAGGTAACTTAACATGAACCCATGTGCCTTCACGGGCAGCAACAACAGCGGCAGTACCAGCGCTTCTAACTATTGCCCCACCAGCACCTGGCATTAACTCGATGTTGTGCACCAAGGTCCCAATTGGCATATTGCCCAGTGGCATAGCATTGCCGGCTTTAATTTCTGTTTTCTGGGCAGCTTGGATTTTATCGCCAACCCTAAGACTATCCGGTGCCAAAATATATCTTTTTTCGCCATCTTGAAAATGCAAAAGGGCAATGTTGGCGCTGCGATTTGGATCATATTCGATAGCAGCTACAAGGGCCGCAATATCTCTTTTGTCTCGTTTGAAATCAATAACTCTTAAATTTCTTTTGTGGCCACCACCTCTTCCCCTTGCTGTAACTCGGCCTTTTGATCTGCCAACTGTTTTTGTAAGTTTTTGAAGAAGAGATTTCTCAGGTTTGGTTTTAGTAATTTCCCCAAAGGAAATTTGAGTTCGAAATCTTTGCGCCGGTGTATTTGGTTTAAAAACTTTAAGTGGCATAGTTACTTCGTCTTTCTGCTGTCCTCATTTTTGTCTTTTGACTTATCTTGGTCAACCTTTGCTTTTTTATCTTTGGCGGCAGTCTTTGGTGAGAGCATTGTGATACTTTGGCCCTTTTGTAAATAGACTACGGCTTTCTTGCCGCTTGCAGTTTTGACTGTTTTTCTCGTTCTGGCGATTCTTTTCGTTTTGGAAGCTTTAGTCAAAACATTGACTTTTGTTACCTTTACCGAAAACTGATTTTCGACAGCCTTGGCGATTGCCTTCTTGTCGGCATATCTGTTAACCAAAAAAGTGTATTTACCATCTTCCATTTGCCGATAGGTTTTTTCCGAAAGAACTGCTTGTTTAATTACAAATGATCGCTTCATGATAACTGTCTATCTGCCAGCAGGTAGATTGGCCAGGGCCTCCTTTGAGAGAAAAATATTCCGATTTTTGGCGATTTCATAAGCATTAAGGTTATTTGCAACATTGACTGTTACACTTTCGATATTACGTGTTGCCAATTTGACGTTTTCATTTTTTGAAGATAGAACAAATAGGGTTGAACCTTTTGATTCCAGTTTTTTTAAGAAATTAACAACGACTCTTGTTTTGGGTCCGATCTTTTCAAGATTGGAAATCACTTTAATTTGGCCATCTTCGGCTTTTTCGGAAAGTGCTGTCACAAGCGCTAATCTTTTCATTTTTTTAGGCAAAGCTAGCTGAACATATCTTGCTTTTGGGCCAAATGTTGTGGCGCCGCCGACCCACAGCGGAGAACGCCTCGATCCTGCTCTTGCGCGGCCTGTGCCTTTCTGGCGCCAAGGTTTGGCGCCACCTCCACGAACTTCGGAACGGGTTTTGGTTGAGCCGTAATGTGCAGTACTGTTGGTAAAATAGACATGAAGCGCCTGGGCGATGAGTTTTTGATTTGGCTTTTTGGCAAATATTTCTTTGGGCAAGCTGATAGTTCCTTGTTTTTTACCATTAATGTCATATACCTGGGCAGTCAATGATGAAATTTTTGTGCTTGTTTTTTGAGCAGCAACTTTTCCGCCAGGTTTGGTTGCAGCAGCTGACTTCTTTACGGTTTGGGTCGCAGACTTTCTATCGACCTTTTTAGGTCTGGCTCGTTTAGTTTTTCCAGTCTTTGCTTTTTTCGGCATTTATTTTTCCTCCTTTTTTTCAACAGACTCTGACTCTTTTGGCTCCTTGGTTTCTTCCTTTTCTTCTTCCTGCTCCCGTCCTTCCTGGCGGGGCTCGCCTTCGGCGGCTTTTTCTTTGGGTGGCGGTGGCGGTGTATAACCTTTAACCTTGCCGGTTTTCTCAATTATTAAAAGTCCATTTTGGGTGCCGGGAACAGAACCTTTAACAACTAATAAGTTCTTCGCTGTGTCAACCTCTATTACTTCCAAGCCACGAATGGTCAATTGTTGGGCGCCCATGTGACCAGCCATTTTTTTACCCTTAAAAACACGGCCGGGGGTAGTACCAGCACCAATTGAACCTGGGGCTCGATGACGGTCGGATTGGCCATGGGTCTTGGGGCCACCGGCAAAACCCCAGCGTTTTACAACGCCTGCAAAACCACGGCCCTTAGTTACACCTGTTACCTTAATCTCATCACCGGGAGCGAATATAGAAACTGTTATTTTGTCGCCTACATTTATTTGGGGAGTGGTGTCTTGCGGTGTTGGAGTTTGGAGGGTTGGGTCTTGAAGTGTTTGGTCTTTTGGTGTCTTAAGCTTTATTTCTTTAATAAATCTTGGAGCAAAACCCACTGCCTTAAGGTACGCATTTTCTGTTTTCTTGGCTTTCTTCTTCTGGCCATAGCCCAAAATAACTTTATCCTGCAAAATACCCACTACGACATTGGAATCGGCCGCGATGAAAGTAACCGGAATTTGCTGGCCGGCCTGCGTAAACCTAGATGACATTTCCCTTTTAGTTCCAAGTATTGTACTGATCATATTCTTTCCTACCTCTGTCTGTTAAACAGCAAAAAAGCAGGGCTCCTTAGATGTCTTCAGGTGCCCCGCCTTAACAATCGTTTATTATTGATTGTTAATGGCTTATTGTTTAGGCCCACAGTCCTGAGCGAAGTCGAAGGACGAGGACCGCAAGCTTTGCTTCTTTAATTGTTTTTAATACCTCCGGTTTTCTAGATTAGAACGTTTAGCGTTAATCGGTTACGAAGCCAGTGTCGTCTATCGTGGGCGTTAGCTGTAACCGCTTGACGAAACGGGCTCGCCTCGCGAAGCGGGCATCGTTACCGTAACCCAATCACGCCTAACGTTTACATTTTGAGCTCGATATCCACCCCTGCCGGAAGATCCAAATATGTTAAAGGGTCAATTGTTTTTAGAGAGTGGAGCGCTATCAAAACACTCGATTTTGATAGTTGCGCAGCTCTCGCAAGACAATAGATTGACCCATCGACTGTTATCACATCTTAAGTTCTATATCCACCCCTGCCGGAAGATCCAAGTGTGTTAACGAATCTATTGTCTTATTCGTCGGTTCGATAATATCGATAAGCCTTTTGTGAGTTCTAATCTCAAATTGCTCACGAGCGTCTTTATCGGTATGTGGAGACGTTAGAACCGTAAATTTTTCGATTCTCGTCGGCAGAGGAATCGGACCGGAAATTTTGGCACCTGTTGAAAGTGCCGTATTGATAATGTCACGGCACGCCGCATCTATTACCCGCGCGTCGTAAGCTTTAAGTCTTATTCTGATTCTTCCTTTAGGCATGATATTAAGTTCACCTCACTCACTGTCATCCTGAGCGTTAGCGAAGGATCTAGATTCTTCGGCCTCGATAAACTCGGGATCAGAATGACGAGTTGGATATTCGACATAAATATTTAATTAATTTAAAGTGCAAAGTTCAAAATTCTTAGTTTATTCTTCTGGCTTAATAAGCCCTAATGACTCCAGTCTGCTAATTTCTTGCTGGATAAAAGCCACTTCCTCCGTCGCGGCCAAGGGTTCCCCAATGATTCTTCAGCTAAAAATAAAAGGGTTCCCTTGAAAATCAATGTAACCATCGCAATTACCCTCAATTACCGCAAAGTTTTCTCCTCTGTCCATCCTTTGTTGAATTTCATCTATCGCTATATCTGGCATTTTTCTTTCCATTAATAAGTCACCTCTTCCTGGACAGAAACTGATTTTTACAATAAACCCAAAACCCGACTTCGCTAAAGCTACAACGGGCAGGCAACTAATGACTAAAGTCTAACGTGAATGAATTTTTAAGAAGTTTGAGGCTTGGAGGCTAGAATCTTTTGTGAAAGTTGATAAGCATACGACTTTTCATTATCAATCTAGCTTCGCAAACAACGCTTCTTACTTCTTTTAAATTCATGCGTTAGTCGCCCGCCTGCCAACGACTGAAGTCGTAAGCATTGTCGGGCAGGTTAGACCTTTCGCGAATTGCATCAGCCTTAGCTAAGCGAGCCATTGTACCAAAAAAAATCCCCATTCGGCAAGCCTAGTAGGGGTTTTTCGTCAGGCTATTACTTTGCTGACGACTCCGGCGCCAACGGTATGGCCGCCTTCGCGGATTGCAAATCTAAGACCTTCTTCTAAGGCTACTGGTGAAATTAACTTAACTTTCATCTTGATGCTATCACCGGGCATAACCATTTCGGTTCCCTCCGGCAGGGTTGCCTCACCGGTAACATCGGTGGTGCGGATGTAGAATTGAGGCCTGTAACCTGTAAAAAAAGGAGTATGACGACCGCCTTCTTCTTTGGTCAGAATATAAACCTCTGCTTCAAATTCGGTATGAGGAGTGGTGCTTGCCGGTTTAGCCAGAACTTGCCCACGCTCCACATCACCTTTTTCGACACCCCGCAAAAGCACACCAATATTGTCGCCGGCTTGACCTTGGTCCAGTTCTTTTCTGAACATTTCGACACCGGTGACTACAGTTTTTTTGGTTGGTCTAATACCGACAATTTCAATCTCGTCATTAATCTTGACAACTCCACGTTCAACACGACCCGTAACAACTGTCCCCCTGCCCTTAATAGAAAAGACGTCCTCAACCGGCATTAAAAATGGCTTATCTAGATCTCTTGTGGGTGTAGGGATTTTTTCATCAACTGCGGCCATCAACTCTTCTATTGCCTTAACGCTTTCGGCATCATCCTCAAGCGCTTTTTTAGCAGAACCGCGAATAATGGTGGCGTTTTTGCCGTCGAACTCGTATTTATCCAAAAGCTCGCGAACTTCCAGCTCGACTAAATCTAAAAGCTCAACATCTTGGACCATATCAGTTTTGTTAAGGAAAACAACAATTGCCGGTACATTGACTTGGCGAGCCAAAAGTACATGCTCTCGAGTTTGAGGCATGGGACCGTCGGGAGCAGAAACAACCAAAATGGCGCCATCCATCTGCGCCGCTCCGGTGATCATGTTTTTGATATAGTCGGCATGGCCGGGGGCATCGATATGGGCATAATGACGTTTAGCTGTTTCGTACTCAACATGAGTAATGTTGATGGTAATACCGCGTTGCTTTTCTTCCGGAGCGTTGTCGATTTGATCAAACGTTTTTTCCTTGGCAAGGTTTTTCTTTGAAAGCACGCGGGTAATAGCCGCTGTCAGCGTGGTTTTACCGTGGTCGACATGACCGATGGTGCCGATATTAACGTGTGGTTTAGTTCTTTCGAATTTTCCTTCTGACATAATTTAACCTCAAAGATAACAAAGATCAAAGACCCACTAAGTGAGCTTTGGTAGAGCATAGTTTATACTATTGGGGTAAGAAAATGCAAGAGGCGAAAACGCAATAAATTATTGCGATAATTTTCTTTTCTTTGCTTTTTGTCGAGCTCTTATTAATGTTAAAATATCAAAATCGGGATCGGGTTGGGTCACCCCACCTTCATTTGATCTGATTACGTGTCCTGAAATCCTGTGTCTTTCGAAATCACCTATTACATCGAAGAGAATCTTCACATCATTTATGAGAGTTTCCGCCTGTTTTCGTAATTCTGGCTCATTCTTAAATTGGCTATCGTTCCTTAATGCAGCTTTGCATGCGATTGCAAATAGAGGAAATGCCAGCCTCGCAAATATTCTGTCTGGCCATGACAATCTTGGTAAAATGAGTCCAACATCAGTAACAATTCTTTCTTGTTCCGTTATGATTTAACTTTCCTTCTTTTCCCCTTTAGCTTTGGCAACTATTTTGTCCGCAATATTAGTCGGCACTTCTTCGTAGTGAGATGGCTCCATGTAGACGGAGCCGCGGCCCTGGGTCATGGAGCGAAGAGTTGTAACATATCCGGACATTTCAGAAAGTGGTACAAGAGCAGTGATGATAACGCTATTGCCATGGTGATTGGAGGAAAGAATTTGAGCACGTTTAGCGGATAAATCGCCGATAACATCCCCCATGAATTCTTCGGCAACTGTGACTTCAACTTTCATAATGGGCTCAAGAAGAACTAGCGTCGCGTTTCTGGCGGCTTCTTCCACAGCTAAGGACCCGGCAATCTTAAAGGCAATGTCTGAGGAATCGACTTCGTGATAACTGCCGTCGTAGACAGCAACTTTCATGTCGACCATTGGATAACCTGCCAGAATCCCGGTTTCCATCTTCTCGCGGACACCTTTTTCAATTGATGGAATAAATTCTTGAGGAATGGCACCCCCTTTGATTTCGGAGGCAAACTGGTAGCCTTCACCGCGAGGCTGCGGCTCAACTCGCAAAAGACAGTGACCATATTGACCGCGGCCTCCAGATTGACGAATGTATTTGCCTTCACCTGTGGCAATTTGTTTAATAGTTTCCCTGTAAGCAACTTGAGGAGAACCGACTTTGGCATCAACTGCGAATTCGCGTTTCATACGATCG
>Ga0209541_10006906_pt1 | contig 19201 bp, 21 predicted proteins | sample RifCSPlowO2_01_FD_184027 | JGI IMG/M metagenome (GOLD analysis project Ga0209541, IMG submission 184027) | Groundwater microbial communities from Rifle, Colorado - Rifle CSP2_plank lowO2_0.1 (SPAdes) (version 2) | ecosystem: Environmental > Aquatic > Deep subsurface > Groundwater | place... | reverse complement strand
TTGGGTGGCGGAAAAATTAAAAAAAGGGGATTATGAGGACTTGGGCAATCAATTATTCCGCGTGCCGTGGAAGACAGGAAAAGGAGAAAAAGTGGGGGATAGGATATATTATGGTTTTACCCCGGATGAATTGGAAGAATTATTCAAAAAAGCCGGGCTTAGTTTGGAGGACCAGTATTATCTGCGCCAGGGCGAGAGGGTCGGTGTGGAACAGGGGATGAATATTGTGAGTGTGTTAAATAACATTTAAACACTTAGAACAAGCGAAGCGATAATACAACTATAACATTCACTTGCCCGTAATCAAACCCACAACCGGGCCGTTCCAAGTCCAGTTGTTTTTTACCGCCTTTTGCAAACCGACGACCGCGAGCGCGCTGTTGGGTGAAATGTCAATGTCGGCAGTTTCTTTTACCAATTTAATCGCATTTTTTATTTCTTCATCTGATATAATCCAGCCAAAACCGTTGGTGGTTTTTATTACTTCAATGACTTTTTCTTTACGATGCGCGACTTTGTCTACGATTGCGTTTGCCAAAGACCCCCTCTCAATCTCCCTCCCGATGTAAAATCGGGATAAGTGTTCCCTTACCTCATAGGGGGAGAAAATTTCCGCGATGGGATGGCAGGCCGTGGTTTGCGCGATGTGGATTTGAATATCTGGTAAAAATTTTCCTAAAGCTTGCGCGGTTGTTCCGGAAGAAGTCGGCACAAAAATCGCCTGCAGATTTTTTATTCTTTTTAATTCCGCCGCCAGAGTTTTATAACCCGCCAGCGCCAAATCATCAGTGGATTGGCGCAGGTTTATAACCTTAGCAGTTTTTTTCCCGGCCAAAAACGCCTGCTGTTTTGGATTGGCAACTTGTTCAATAGAAATTTTTTTTATTGACCCCCTCTTAATCTCCCCCTGGTAGGGGGAGAGAATAATACTCTCCAAAACGTTAAGTTTTGATTTATTAATATTTTTGCCCACAAATACTTTCAAATTAACTTTTTTTTCCAGCGCGGCGTTCAGCGCGGCCAGCGCAGCGTTTCCGGATGACGATATGGCAAAATCCCGATAGCCCTGCTTCATATATTTCTCTATCATATAGGGTATGGAGCGGCCCTTATGCGAACCATAAGGATGCAAATCCTCCCGTTTTAATATTATTTCCGGCAGGCCAAGCGCTCGGGCTAATTTTGGGTATGAGTTTTGCGGAGTAATTAACATAAAATTTGACAATTTATCAATCTAACAATATAATTATATTACCTATTACCTATTACTTATTACTTATTACCATATGCATTTAACATGTCCGGAATGTAAAAATGAGGTGGACTTATCAGTTTACCCTAATTTGGTGAAAGATCAAGTGATAGAGTGCAATGTGTGCGGAATCTCTTTGCTCGTCACAGAAATAAACGGCCTGCAGGTAAAAACGGAAATTACTGACGAAGGAAAGTAACGAGTTGTTCAATCATTCCCCGAAAGCCATGCGAACCAAGAAAAACAATACAATCGTTCTCCTTGGCGTTTTTAGCTAAATATCCCACCAATTCATTGTCCTCATCAATATATAACACATTTTCATGTGTTTTTTTGATTATTTCGGCCAATTTAGCCCCATTGACCGGTTTGGCCGGGTCGTTCGGGTCAATTTTTACTTTTGTTAGTTTTGGAATAATCACTGTGTCGGCCGCCGCGAAGCAGTGGTCATAGCCGGAAAACGAGGCCGGTTTACGATTGCCGGTATTTGGCTCATAGACGGCATAGATATCGCCGGCGCAAATTTTTGTGAGAGACGAGAGGACGGCGCGGCTTTTTTCCGGTGAATGCGAAATATCATCATACACGGTAATCCCGTTTTCAAATCGTTTTTCCAAGCGTCGTTTGACCCCGCGAAAGGATTCTATTGTTCGCACGATTGTCGTTGGGGCAATGCCGAGCGCGCGGGAGAGGGCAAAACAACCGGTAAAGTTTTTAGCGATATATTCGCCCAGCATTTTGGCCCGCACGGATATGGTCTGATTTGTCGCTTTATCCACAATCTCAAAAGAGGTGCCATTTTTAGTTAGTTTTACATTTTTATACTGATAATCTGCTTCGGGAGACGCGCCAAAAGTGATAATTTTTTTGGTCTTTCCGGCCAATAACTGCCGAACGGTCTCTTCGTCGCTATTGGCGACAATGATGCCCGCCCGCGGCACGAGTTCAATCAAATCACGGAAGGCCTTTTCGTATGATTCTCTCGTCGGATAAATATCGGCGTGGTCCCAAACCGCGGCCGTCAATAAGAGATAGGTAGGGGAATAATGGATAAATTTGGCGCGCGCGTCCCAGCGTGAAGTTTTATATTCGTCTCCCTCCACCACGGAATAAGCGCTGTCGGTAATTTCGGCCGCGGGCATATCATTCAAACTCACGCCGCCAAACATATAACTGGGGTTAAAGCCCGTTTCTTTCAGTATCCAGCTCATCAGCGCCGCGTTGGTGGATTTGCTGAAAGTGCCGGCGACCACGATGGAATTTTTTTTGATAATAAATTCTTTCACGACTTCGGGATAAGAGCGGTAGTTTAGTTTTTGCTCCCGCGCATACCGCCATTCTGGGTTGGTGGAGGAGGCGACATTGCCGACCACGATCAAGTCAGGCCGGCCAATTTTCTCCGGATGCCAGCCGGGGTAAAAGTCAATCTTGTTTTTCCGCAAATAAGTGGAAATAGGCGGGAAAAAACCGGCATCAGAACCAGTCACGCGCCAGCCCTCTTTTTTGAAGGCGATCGCCAGCGCGCTCATGGCCACGCCGCAGATGCCGATAAAGTGTATTTTCATAATAATATCGTTTTCGTTTTTTTACAATTTAAATGAATTTTAAGAAGTAGATATTTTTATAGTAATCCGTAACTCGTAATCCGTAATCCGTAATTTTGTCCCGACTGTGTCGGGACTGTACGAGTTACGAGTTACTAGTTACGAGTTACTAAATAATTATCTATTCATCACATGTCTTTTTTATTATTTGTTTCAGTTCATCAATATCATTACTCCATTTTTTGTCGTTAAACCATTCTAATTCATTAAATTGCAATTTATAGGTGTCAGTCGGACGTTGCGCCGAGCCCAGATAGACATATTTTTTATTATTCTTTTGCGCCGCCACAATCGCCATTATCATCATGCCCATACCCGAATTAGCTTGTAGCTTGTAGCTTGTAGCTTGTAGGCAGGTAGTTGAGGTTTGTGGCTTGTAGAAAGGGTAGGAATAATGAACTATGGTTGAATTGGCATAACAAATGGCATAGCCCGCCATTGAGTTATCAGGCGATTGATAGACAAATAAGCTATTAAAATTGCTTTTGTCCGGCTCGGTTAACAACTCTTTGATTTTATTGGCGCTAAATATGCCTTGGCCGAATTTGGTGTCATAAAAATTTTTGGCCAGCTTGCCTACTGACCAGTCATATTTTTTGTAGGGAAGATTTTCTATTTGCAAATCTAAACCTTCCACTTTTTTCAAAACCCTTTTATTTTCACTGGTTAATTCAAATTTGTCTAGATCAATCCGGACGCTTCTTGTTTTTTGCATCACACCCTTCCCCAGGCGAGTGAAAACATAACCCTCATTGTAGAGGGAGTTTATATTTTTGTCAGAAAAATCAGTAATAGTTTTTTCGTCCCACTTTAAATACATAATAAAACTAAAAATGTAAAGCTAAAAACTAAAAAGATTTTTTATTTTTTCTTAATGTAATAATACTCGCACCTAAAATATTTGCCACCTCCCCAGTTTCTGATATCAATTGATTTATTGATTCAGCATTGCATTTACCAGTATCACGCAGTAGTCCTAGCCAAAATTTAGTTTCATTGGCGGATTTTAAAGCGTGATTATAAAAGTTTGTAAAATCTTTTTTTGAACTTCCAGCTTGGGCCTCTACTATATTTGCCCCAATACTGGTAGCACTTCTTAGTAATTGTTTTGATATTACTTCTTCACTATATTTTTTTGTATTTAATCCGTCTACCAGACGTATTATTTTAAGGGCATAATTGTAACTTCTATATTTTAGATTTGTCTTTTTATTCTCCATATATTTTAAGTTTTTAGGTTTTAGTTTTAAGCTTAATAGAGCGCTATCCAGAACCCCAACAGCACGACCGCCGCGTGCATTATCCAAAAGCGCATCACGGTTTTTTCCTCGGTCCAGCCGCGCAATTCAAAGTGATGGTGGATGGGCGCCATTTTGAAAATTCGCCGACCCAATATATGGCGGCCAAAGACCTGGATAATAACGGTGATTAATTCCAGATAAAAAATAAAAGCCAGCCAAGGCAACAGAAGCATACGATTAATGACAATGGCGTTTATGGCCAGAAGCGCGCCCAGGCCGAGCGAGCCGACGTCCCCCATCTGGAAACGCGCCGGTTTGATATTGAAATAAGTATAAGTGATAAGCGCGCCGACCACAGTGGCATTGAGATAGGTGATTTCAGTATAACCCTCCAGCCAACTCAAAAGCGTGAGCGCCGAGAAAGTGATAATCAGCGAGCCGCCAGCCAGACCATCCATACCATCGGCCACATTGACGGCATTGGCCGTGAACATGACGAATAAAATTATGAGCGGAATAATATAGACGCCCAAATTGACAAAGCCGTCAAAGGGGATAAAAACCTCGCGCCAGGATTCGCCGAGTTTGAAGTAAATCCAATAAGCGGTGAAGGCGCCGGCGGCAAATTGCAGAATCAGTTTTTCATGCACATGGATGCCGCGTCCCGGATCGCGCGACAGCCAAGCCGACATTCTTTTGAACACCCACCAAGGGAGAGCGAGCGCGAAAAACACCCGCATATACCAATCGCGATGGACTTTTATCAGAGTCCAGATTTGTTTGAGTTTGCGGCTGCGGCGGCGGCGGCCATAGATATTGAGGATATCGTCCAGTCCGCCGAGCGCGGCGGAGAGGAGCATCACACCGATAGGTACCCAGGTGAAACGGCGATCCCAGTTGAAGAAGTAGGTGATAACAGCGACCGTAATAATCACCAGCAGTCCGCCCATTACCGGCACGCCGCGCTTGCCGCGCCTGGCGCCCAAGGCGAGCGTGGCGTCATATTCGGCCTTGCGGGTGAGATTGTACTTGTATAAAAATTTGGTCAAGGCCGGCGCCCAGAAGAAAGCGATTAGACAAGAAACAAGGCCAAATTGAATGGCCATTTTAAGCAGGTCTAATTGTTCCGCGCCTATATACATAATATTTATATATGTGCGAACTTACATATAGTAATCCGTAACTCGTAATCCGTAACTCGTAATTATGGTTTGTTATAAACTACCAGCTACAAGCTAAAAAGCTAAATATACTATTTACCGATTATTTATTATTGCTTGCTCGTTATTTATATGTTCGTATATATGTAGATATTATAATAGCAGAAAAAATTTTGAATTACAAGTTTACCCCCACACCAAAGTTTTTGGTGTGGGGGTAAATAAAAGAGCCGGTCGGTACCAGCCCTTTACAATTATTAGCTTTCCTCACTATTTTCCGAAAAGTCTTTTTCTATCTGTTTCGCGAAAACTTTTTTTATCACTTCCCTATAACCCACGATTATCATGGACTGCTCTAATACCTGCACCTGACTTTCGGCCAAATCGTCTTTGAGTTCTCGGATAAGCTCGCGCAGACGATGGGTAGCTTGTCCCAACGCATCAATCCTCTCTGCGTATGAATACTGCATATCATTGATTGTAATTTTTAAGTATTGGATTTTTTGTTCCAGCTTAAAAACACTCGGTTTCTTGTCTTTGGCCATCCTGGACTCCTATCGAACTCTTGACAACGCTTTCAAGAGCAAATTTTCAAGGGCTTGTCTTTGCGCTTCCAAGTTTTCCATATCTTCGCGCAGTTTTCTCTCACGCGCGGCCGCGGCGGACAGATTGCTCAATAGGCCACTGTTTTCCGCTCTAATAGATCTGATGGCGGTTTCCAGGTCAAGTTTGGTTTTTTGTGTGAGCACTTCCAGGTTAGCTATCTTTTCTTCCCCTGCCTTCGCGCCATCAACCAATTCCCTGACTTCCTGTTTGAGAAAACTATTGTCATGAATAAGGACATAATTGTCTTTTTTGAGTCGGTCTAGTTCGGTCTTTTTGGCTTTCATCCGGTTTAGCGCAGTTTCTTGCTCGCGACACAATGGTTTACCGCTTTATAGCTCGTTGCGAGCATAACACAGTCATGCTCCGCTTCCGAGAGAGGGTATTTTTCGCAAGCGCGCATCAGATACGCGTGGCTTTCGCAATCGTATTGAATATTTAATTCTTTTTGGTTGACTTCCATCAGGTGTCCCACCGCTTTTTCACACCGGTAATTGCGTTTTGAATTTTGGCATCCCAAAATAGATAGAGAAATGAAAAGAACAAACAATTTGACTTTACTCGTCATGAGTCCTCCTTTTTGTGCTTATAGTAAAACAAAAATATACGGCCTTGTCAAATCCGTATTATCTATAGGGACTATGAACTATTGGCTAAATATTAAGCCGTCTGATTTCCAGAGTTTGCGCGTCTTTGGCGCGGAGATAAGTTTCGTTTTCTTTGGCGGTTTTATTTTTTTCTATCCAGGTTTGCGCCAAGAGGTCGCCGGCGGGATTGGTCAGCTTGATTGCGCCTCGCCTCACGCCATGATTATATTGTCCATCTGTACTCCAGGCAAAAGAGTGAACATAGTTGATAGTATCGGGTTTAACCGTTTCCACCAACAAAATATGATTGCGGTCAAATTCTGCGCCGCTTTTTAGCATTACGATAATGTCGGCCGGCTTTACCTCGGCCAACTTGACCGCCTGGCTGTTATTTTTTTGGGCAAAAGTCATAACATCAGTATTTTGGACCGGTCTTAATCGCGCGATTAAGCGACGCCAGATATTTTTGAGGTGAGAAAAAGACAGTCGGGTAGCCAGGCGACCGCGGCCGCGCGCTTTTAATTCGGCCGCGAGCGTGTAATAGACAAAGCCCGAGCAATCAATGCCAAGCTCACTCCCAACCAGAAATTTTTTAATTTGCTCTTCATTCAGGGTGGACAGATTTATTTTGGCTTTCTTTGCCAAGAGCGCCGCCTCGGCTTGAATTTCGGTCGCGCTGCCTTTGCCGGTCGCGACGCGCAGGCCGCCGCGCGTTTTGGCGCGGGCATTGTTAAAATAAGGGCAGGAGATTTTTTTGCCGCCAATTTTCAAATGGAGAAAACTTTCAATCACGGCGCGCGTCGGCGCGGACAGAGTGTTTTCCGATGAGATTAGGCGCGCGATTTTTTCACCGTTTTGATTGAGTTGGTTGTGGTCGTCCATTATCGAACTATCACTTTGGATTCGGAGTGATTCCGCGCCTATGTCCGGATTATCATATTCTATTACATCAAATCCGGCGGCGTGAAGATTGACGCTGGCGTTATCAGTCTGACACGCGCCTCCTTTTATTAAAACTCGCTGGATTATTTGCGCGCCATTATCTACTTCAATCAGGTGCTCACCGGCAGTATCTACGCCGAGCAGGGCCGCCAAATGCGCCGCAAAGATTGTCATGCCCCCGGTTACCGCCTTTTTTCTTTGCAACCACGATTCAAAAGTGGTGGAAGCCGGTTGTCTGGCATTTATTTCCAGCAAATACATTTTATCGGAAGTTTTATTCAATATAACATCCGCTCCGAACAGACCGTACCAACCGAGTTGCATGAGTTCTTCGCTGACCGCCTTTACGATTAATTTATAATTATCCACTTGCTCCACGGACAGTAATTTTTTGGCCAGCCCCCAATCGTTGCCGACCGTGGCAAAAGCATTGTCAGTAAACGGCTCAAGGCCGGTGATTTGATAGCTGATATTGCCGATAATCAGACCTGAATCAGCCAAGACATTGTTATTGGTAAATATCGGACCGTCTACAAAGCGGGAAATCCTCGCTTCGCGTTCAGGGAATTTTTGTATTATGTCTTTTAATTTTGTCTCACTGTCAATTAAATAAGTCCCGCCGCCGGTATGGGAATGGTCAAATTGGAGAATAAAGCTTGTCCCGCTCCACATAATATCCTTACATTTATTGATTTGGTATTCTAAAAGGAATGGTTTTAAGTTTTTTAGGGTTTCTACCTGGGTGATTTTTGCTTCTATTTTTTCGGCCAGGACCGCCGGCGGATTGATGAGGCGCCAGCCGTTGGTTTCACAAATTCTTTCAATTTGGCCGGTAGTTTTGAAAACCAAGACAGACGGATTATTTTTTGATTTTATAAACGCAGTCGCGGCCGGATCCCGCAGGAGTTCGGCCGTGTTCAACAGTTTGTTCGCTGAAATGAGTAAAATATTTGTTCGGTTTTGGGCGACTCGCTTGGCAAAGGCGGTGGAATTTGAGATAATAAAATAACCCTGGGTATCAGGGTTTAACCCCAAAGCGCGTTCTAGGTCGCGGGTAACATAAACTACAGGGTTGGATTTTAATTTATTAAATAATGCTTCCATAGCAAATAATAGTATATAGTATAAAACATCAAGTATCAAGTATGGAACTTTATAGACAGCTTAAACAATTTGGCAAAGTAAAGCTGAATGAGGCACTCGCCAAACATACCACTTTTCGGATTGGCGGTCGGGCGAATTTTTTTGTTATTTCTGATTCAGTGGCCAAGCTGATTGATTTGTTGAAATTATTACAGACCGAAGGTGTGAATTATATCGTCTTGGGCGGTGGGAGCAATGTTTTAGTTTCAGATGATGATTTTGAGGGCGTGGTAATAAAGATTAAAAATCAAAAATTAGAAATCAAAGATAATGTGATTGAAGTGGAAGCAGGCGCGATGACCGCGGCGATCGCCCAAGAAGCGATAAAGCATAATTTAGACGGTTTTGTCTGGGGCGTGGGCGTGCCGGGTAGTATCGGCGGCGCGGTGCGAGGTAATGCCGGCGCCATGGGCGGAGAAATGAAAGATGTGATTGAAAAAGTATTGGTTTATCGCGACGGCGAAGTAGTGGAATTATCGGCCGTTGATTGTGAGTTCGGTTATCGGGACAGTATTTTTAAACATAATTCTGATTTGATTTTGAAAGTTTATTTGAAATTGGAGAAAAAAAATAATCCGGAATTATCCAAAAAGGCGTTGGCAGGATTGACTTACCGAAGCCAAACCCAGCCCAAAGAACATTCGTCCGGGTGTATCTTTAAGAATATAATTATGTCCGAACATACGGACAGTACGAAATTACGAAATTTTGATTTGCCCGGTGAGTTTGTGGCAAAAGGTCGGATTCCGGCCGGGTGGCTGGTGGCGGCGGCGGGGATGAAAGGGGAGCGGGAGGGGTTTGCGCAGGTGAGTGAGACGCATGGTAATTTTATTGTGAATAACGGCGGCGCGACCGCGGCCGAGGTGAGGGCTTTGATTGAAAGAGTCAAAGAAAAGGTGTATGATAAGTTTGGGATAGAATTGGAAGAAGAAATTCAGTTGATAAATTTTTAATAAAGTGATAGATCAATGAGATCCCTCGTTCGGTCGTTTCACTCCCGACCACTCGGGATGACATTTTTTCAATGTATGAAGCTTAATATAAATGGCACGGGTATTGATTTGACGGTCGGACTAAAAACATTCGTGGAAGAAAAATTCAGCGATATGGATAAATTTTTTGATAATATCCAAAGAGCTGATGTGGATGTCGGGATGATGACCCACCATCATAATAAAGGTAAAATTTATTATGCCGAGGTAAATGTGCATGTGCCGGGGCGCAATATTCGCGTAGTCAAAGAGTCGGAAGATTTGTACAAAGCGATTGATAAAGTACGTGATCACTTAAAAAATGAATTGAAAGAATACAAAGAAAAATTACGGCGTAAAGACAAAAAAGAATTACGCGGTGTGAAAGAATATCGCGCGGAGGAATAAAAAAAACCCTGCGCCGGAACGGTACAGGGCTTTATCGGGCACTCCTACGGGCGGTGATTGATGCAACGCGCTTTGTGGCCGGGTTTGGCCTTTTTGTTTTGATTGATGTACTTGGCTTGGCGGCCGCAGTAGCGGTAACCGTCTTTTTGGTCAAAGCCGACTTGCCAGTCGCATGAATCGTCAGCGGTGAAGTCAACGACGAAGTTGTCCATTTAGTTTGCCTCATTTACTTTTTTAGTTGACGCTCTGGCGGCTTTCAGTTTCTCCAAGGCCAAGTATAACGCTTTCAGAGATTGCTCCGCTTTTTCCAAAGCGGCATTGAGCTCGGCAAAGCTTTTTTTGAGGACCTTGAGTGAATCATCCAGTTTGGTTTTTGACACAATCATCTCCTTGTAGAGAGTCGGATTACAGTAGCTTTCATTATTTTATTTATTTTCCGTTCCACCAAAAACAGATGGAGAAGTATAGCTGTAAAATTTAAAAGAATTAAAATAATGTATCCCGGTCTCATTTAATCCTCCTTTATTCGACATAATTAAACCATATTTCTTCAAAAAAGTCAACCCCGTAGTAGTAATTTGACTGCTAATCAATTTATTTTTAATTTTATGATTATTTTTGGATTATATCATTTTTTTTTAATATATCTGCCTCTGACTTTAATCCCGCCAAGGCGGGATTAGTCAAATTTTCACTACGGGGTGGACAAAAGCAAAAAAATACTATAAAATATCCGCACTATATATATGAGCATATTAACTAAAATTTTTGGCGACCCGAATGCCAAAGTATTAAAAACGCTTCAGCCGATAGTGGATAAAATCAATGCCTTGGAGCCGGAATACGAAAAATTGCCAGACGCGGCCTTGAAAGGAAAAACCGCTGAATTTAAGAATCGCCTGGAAAAGGGCGAGAGTTTGGACGATATTTTGTCGGAGGCCTTTGCCGTCGTGCGCGAGGCCTCAAAGCGGACAACCGGCATGCGCCATTATGATGTCCAGCTCATTGGCGGGATGGTCCTGCATTCCGGCAAAATTGCCGAAATGAGAACCGGTGAGGGAAAAACTTTGGTGGCGACTTTGCCGATTTATTTGAACGCGCTCTCCGGTCGCGGCGCGCATCTTATCACAGTCAATGATTATTTGGCCAAACGCGATGCCGTGTGGATGGGGCAGATTTATGTTTTTCTTGGTCTCTCGGTCGGTATCGTTCAAAATCAGCGCGTTAGTTATTTGTATGATTCCTCTTTTACAGAGGTGAGTTTACCCGGAGCAGCCGAAGGCGGAGACGCGGGCAGTTATAGAGTGGAGTCGGAGTTTTTGCGCGCAGTTAGCCGCCAAGAGGCCTATCGCGCCGACATCACTTATGGCACGAACAATGAATTCGGCTTTGATTATTTGCGCGACAATATGGTGCAAGACCTCTCCGAAATGGTGATGCGTCCGGGCGCGGAGATGAGTTTTGGCATTGTGGACGAGGTGGACTCCATTCTCATTGATGAAGCGCGTACGCCGCTTATTATTTCGGCGCCGGCCGAGCGCGCGGCCGAAGAGTATTATCAGTTCGCCAAATTGGTGAGAAATTTGGGAGAAAACGAGGACTATAATGTGGACGAAAAACTGCGCGCCGCCACTTTGACCGAGGCGGGCATTACTAAGTTTGAACGATGGCTGGGTATTGAAAATATCTATGTGGAGGGCGGTATGCGCATCATTCACCATATTGAACAGGCCTTAAAGGCGGCCGTGCTTTTCAAGCGCGACAAAGAATATGTGGTGGACGGCGGCGAAATCGTCATCATCGACGAGTTTACCGGCCGCAAAATGCCCGGTCGTCGCTACAGCGAGGGCCTGCATCAAGCGATTGAAGCCAAAGAGGGCGTGCCAATACAGCGTGAGAGCCAGACCTTGGCGACCGTCACCTTCCAGAATTTGTTCCGGATGTATCAGAAACTCGCCGGTATGACCGGCACGGCTATTACCGAGGCCGAGGAGTTTGCCAGTATTTATAATTTGGAAGTCGTCAGCATTCCCACCAATCGTCCGGACCGGAGAATTGACCACCCGGACCGAATTTATAAGCTGGAGCGGGGAAAGTATTATGCCATCGTGGAGAAAATAAAAGAATGTCAGGCGAAAGGCCAGCCGATTTTGGTCGGCACGATTTCAGTGGAGAAAAATGAACAGTTGGCCGGTTATTTAGACGCGCAGGGCATAAAATACGAGGCCCTGAACGCCAAAAACCATGAGCGCGAAGGTGAAATCATCGCCCAGGCCGGCCGGAGCGGCGCGGTGACACTTGCCACCAATATGGCCGGTCGCGGTGTGGATATAAAACTCGGCGGGGCCGAAGCGAGCCCGGAGGAAGCGCAGAGAGTAAAGGCCGCCGGCGGTTTATTTGTTCTTGGCACCGAGCGCCATGAGTCGCGCCGCATTGATAATCAGCTGCGCGGTCGCTCCGCGCGTCAAGGCGACCACGGGGAAACGCATTTTTTTGTGTCCACCGAGGATGACCTGATGCGCATTTTTGCCGGCGAGCGTTTGCGCGCGGTGATGACGCGGCTTAATTTGCCCGAAGATATGCCGATTGAGCAAAAAATGATTACCAAAATGATTGAAACGGCGCAAAAAAAAGTGGAGGGACATAATTTTGACATCCGCAAACATTTGCTGGAATATGATGATGTTTTGAACAAACAAAGGACGATAATTTATAAGAGACGACGGGAGATATTGGCCGCGGCCGCGCTCGCCGATCGCGCCGCGCTCAAAAATATGATTTTGAGCGCGGTGGAACAGGAACTGGAGTTTGTGGTGTCGTTCCATACCAATCCCGAAGAGAAAGATGACTGGAACCTAAAAGAAATATATGAAACCGCTCAAACTATATTTGAGTTTACGGAAGGGGAAAAAACCGAGTTTTTGGCGATTGATAAAAAACTTGCCTCAAAAGAGGATGAGGTAAAAACCAGGGAAAAAATCGTGGATTGGCTTTTGGCCAAAGCCAAAATTGAATATGACAAAATGGCCGCGAGTGTCGGCCAATCGGTGGCGGACACGGAGCAAGCGGCCGGTCTAATGGCGTCAATTGAAAAAAATATTATGCTCCGGGCGATTGATTCGCTGTGGGTGGAGTATCTGGTGTCTATCGACCATTTGCGCGCCGGCATCGGCCTGCGGGGTTATGGTCAGCGCGACCCGCTGATAGAATACAAAAAAGAGACCTATCAGATGTTCAATGAATTACAGGTCAATATCCAAAAAGAAGTGGTTTATTCTTTTTACAAAGTTAGCGCGGGTTTGCAACTGGCGCCGTCGGTGATGGCGGCGGACAAACTCACTCTCTCCGGCGCCAAAAAAAATATGGGTGGCGAAGGCGGCGCGGGAAAACCGAGAAATGAAGCCGGCGAAAAAGTGGGAAGAAATGATTTATGTCCGTGCGGTTCAGGCAAAAAATATAAAAAGTGTCATGGGGTGTAAGGATAGAGTTGGTAAAGAAAAAAGCTCGATTCCGAAGAATCGAGCTGGCGTATAAGTTGATTAACGTTTGAATGGGATTGTGAAGAAAAAAGCAGTTAAGGCAGAAATGATGATTGAAATGACCAGATAGAGCCAGCCATTAATAAGATAAAGAACAGTAAGTCCGTGATGTGAAGTGAAATAATTGTGCCATTCCCATTCTTGCACTACATTGCGCAGCCAGGGATTGAAAGCGAGATCCAGTCCTATAAGTAGGAATGTAAGAAGCGTGACGGCGGCAAATATACCCAGAAACAACAGAGGACGACGTTTCATGTTTCACCTCTCGTTAGGACAAATACCACTCCTAATCTAACATAATTAATCCGTAAAGTCAAACTTAACCCCCACACCAAATTATTGGTGTGGGGGTTGACGATTTTTAATGTATTAGCTAAAATAGCCATCACTATTTATGGCAATTAAACCTAATCCTAAAAAAGACATTAGAAATAAAATTCGTTGGCGAATAGCCGGACTGTTCATTTTGGCGCTGGCCGCCGGTTTTTATGACGCGCCCGGTTTTGTCAACGCGAAAATTGACTGGCTGAACGATAAGACCGCTTTGGGTCTGCCGCATGTGCCGGACGCGACTTTCGCTTTGGGTCTGGATTTGCAGGGCGGGGCGCATTTGATTTATCAGGCCGATGTCGCCAATCTCGCGGTCAATGAGCGCGGGACGGCGGTGGAGGGGGTGCGTGATGTGATTGAGCGGCGCGTCAACGGCCTCGGCGTGGGTGAGCCCAATATCCAGACGACCAAAGTAGGCGATGATTATCGCATCATCGTGGAATTGCCCGGCGTGACGGATGTGAATGAAGCGATAAAAATGATTGGGGAGACGCCGATTTTGGAATTTCGGGAACAAAATACCGAGCCGGCGCGGGAGCTGACGACAGAGGAACAGGAGGAGATGGACGAATATAACGCGGCGGCGGAAAAGCGCGCGCTCGCCGCGCTTGACGAGCTGAACCAGGGCGCTGATTTTGCCGCTCTTGCCCGCGAACACTCCGAGCACGAGGAGAGCAAAAACAACGGCGGCTATGTCGGTTTTATCAGCGAATACGGCCACTACGCGCCGGTTTATGAATGGGCCGCGGCCGCGTCAGAGGGCGGATTCTCATCCGCGCCGGTGGAGTCATACGATAGTTTCAATATCTTGAAAAGGGGCGGCGAACGCGCTGGCGAGACGCGCGTGGCCGCCAGCCATATTTTGATATGTTATTTGGGCGCCAAGAATTGCGCGGAGCCGGTCTACACCAAAGAAGAGGCCGCGGCGCGCGCGTCCGAATTGTTTGAGTTGAGCAATGCCGACAATTTTGCGGATTTGGCCCGGGAAAATTCAACTGATTCGGTTACCAAAAACAAAGGCGGCGACTTGGGCAATTTTAGCCGCGGCGAGATGATAGAAAAATTCGCCGACGCTGTCTTTGGCGCCGAAGTCGGTCGGATTATAGGACCGGTCGAGACGGAGTTTGGTTTCCATATCATTTATAAAAAGTCCGAAATTACCCCCAAGGAATATGAGATTTCCGCGATTGTCATTAACAAGAAAAATCCGGAAGACATCTTGCCGCCACAAGAACAATTTATCGCGACCGGCCTGTCCGGCTCGCAACTGGACCGCGCCGAGGTGGTGAGCGACCCGCAGACCGGCGCCGTGCAGGTCTCACTGCGATTTGATTCCGAAGGCAAGGCCCTGTTCAAGGAAATTACGCAAAAGAATGTGGGCCAGCCGGTCGCTATTTATCTGGACGGACAGCCCATCAGTATTCCGATAGTTCAGCAAGCGATAACGGATGGACAAGCGGTTATTTCCGGCAATTTCAATTTGGAAGAGGCCAGATTATTGTCCCAGAGATTAAATGCCGGCGCTTTGCCCGTGCCGATAAATTTGATTTCCCAGCAGAGCGTCGGAGCGAGTTTGGGCGCGGAGTCATTGGCCCAGAGCTTAAAGGCGGGCGTGATCGCCTTGGCGCTCGTGATGATTTTTATGATAATTTATTACCGCCTGCCCGGTTTACTATCGGTTGTCGCTTTGCTTGTTTATCTGTCCGTCACTTTGGCCGGTTTCAAATTGATTGGTGTGACGCTGACCCTGGCGGGCATTGCCGGTTTTATTCTGTCCATCGGTATGGCCGTGGATGCCAATATTTTGATATTTGAGAGATTAAAGGAGGAGCTGAAAGCGGGTAAGAGCTTAAAAGCGGCGGTGGAGGAGGGTTTTTTGCGCGCTTGGTCTTCCATTCGCGACGGCAATGTCTCCACGCTTATCACCTGCGGGCTTTTGATTTGGTTTGGCTCCAGTTTTGTCCAGGGCTTTGCCATCACTCTCGCCATCGGTATTTTAATCAGCATGTTTTCCGCCATTACCGTCACCCGGATTTTACTTCGTTTTGTCGCGCCTTGGTTTGTCGCCGGCCGCCAGTGGATGTTCTTGGGGCGGGACAGCGCTCTTAAGGAAAAATAAACGCCATAATAATATGTTAGCCATAATCAAAAACAGAAAAATTACCTTTATTCTCTCGGGGATATTAGTTTTGGCCAGCGCGTTGGCGCTTTTCCGTTTTGGCCTCAAACCGGGAATTGATTTTACCGGCGGCTCTCTTTTGGAAGTGAAATTTAGCCAGGAGCGTCCGGATATAGCCGACGCGCGCGCCACTTTATTCGCGGTCGACGTGGGTGAGGTATTGGCGCAAACCTCCGGTCCGGACACAATGCTTTTGCGGATGAGATTTTTGACCGAAGACGAGCATCAGAAAATATTGTCTCTCTTGCGCGACAGTTATGGCCCGGAGGGGGAGACAGCGCCGTCGGTTTTGGAAGAGAGATTTGAGACAATCGGTCCGGCCATTTCCGCCAATTTGAAAGACCGGGCGGCTTATGCCGCCGGCGCGGTGGTTTTGGCTATGATTATATATATCGCTTACGCTTTTCGCAAAGTATCCAAACCAGTGGAATCATGGAAATACGGCGTGGCGGCAATTATTGCCCTTTTGCATGATGTCGTGATTACGATGGGCGCGTTTTCTCTCTTGGGCTATTTTGCCGGCGTGGAAGTGGGGATACCGTTTGTGGTGGCGCTGTTGACCATTATGGGTTATTCGGTCAATGACACGATCGTGGTCTTTGATCGCGTGCGGGAAAATCTGATAAAACGAGGCAGTGATGATTTTGCCGAGACGGTTAATCTAGGTGTCAATCAATCTATTATTCGCTCCATCAATATGTCTTTGACCACTCTGCTGGTTCTGTTCGCGCTTTTTTTCTTCGGCGGCGAATCAATTCATTATTTTTCTTTGGCGTTGATTATTGGTATTGCTGTCGGTACTTATTCATCTATATTTTTGGCCAGCCCCCTGCTCGTAGTATGGGCCAGATTTAAGAAATAATAATCCCCGGTTGAATAACGGGGTTTTTTGTGGTATAATTAAAATAAGTAACTCGTAATCCGTAATCCGTAAACCGTAATTTAGGCGTCAAAGCCCTTGTACGAGTTACGAGTTACGAGTTACGGATTACTTTTAAATTTATTTTATGTCCGAGAGTTTCATGAAACATTTCGTCGCCTTGTGCGGGTCGCTCGTCTGCCTGATAATTTTTTGGGTTGGATATGTCGGGGGCGCGAACGGCTTGTGGCTGCCGGTCATAGGCATCGCCGCCATCTACGGGATGATTTATAAATTACTTGATCTGTAGCGCGTATGGAATTAGGTCCGTTATTTATTGACACGGCCGTCGCCCAAGCGTTTGTCGCGAGTCGGTCAACTTTGGAATTGGTTTTAACTTTTATTTCCACGATTGGCTGGCTTGGTTTGGTCTACGCTTTTCTTTATTTGATGCTGTTTTTTTGGAAAGAGTACAAAGAAGAACAGTATAATAAAAACTGGGAGTGGGTGCTCCTCGCAATAGATATTCCACCCATCAATCTCCAGACCCCCAAAGCGGTGGAGCTGATGTTTTCACATTTGGCGGGCGCTTATGACGAGCCGAATTTGGCGGCCAAATTCAGGCACGGCTACAAGCAGAGGTGGTTCAGTTTTGAAATTATCAGCTTGGAGGGCTATATCCAATTTTTGGTCAGGACGGAAAGAGCGTTTCAGGATTTGGTGGAAGCGGCCATTTACGCGCAATATCCGGAAGTGGAAATAACGGAAGTGGAGGATTATGTCACGGAAGTGCCCGACCTATTCCCCAATGATGAGTATGATATGTGGGGGACGGATTTTGGTTTGGCCGAGAGCTTCGCTTATCCGATTAGGAGTTACATAGAATTTGAACCCAAGACCCCGGAGGAGCAGTTGTTAAAAGATCCGATGGGGACTTTTTTGGAGAGTTTCAGCCGTATCGGCGCGGGTGAACAGATGTGGTTCCAAATCCTGCTTGAGCCGACCGGCAATGCCTGGAAAGAAAAAGTAATCAAAAAAATCAAGGACTTGGCCGGCGATATTGTGAGTTTGTCCGGCGGCAAAAAGAAAAGCGGCGTCCTCTTCGGGCTATTGGGGGGTGAGTCGGGCAAAGCCACTGGCGAGATTCGCGCCCAGATTTTTGGCGGCGCGCCGGCGGCGGAAACGGTCGAGACAAAGGAAAAAAGATTATCCCAGCTGACACCGGGCCAGGCCAAGCTCTTGGAGGCGATGGAGAAAAAAATTACCAAAATCGGTTTCAAAACAAAAATGCGGGCGATTTACACCGCCAAAAAAGAAGTGTTTCGGCCGGAGCGAGGCGTGAACGCTCTGATTGGCGCTTTGAATCAGTACAATATCCCCAGCGCCAATTCCATCGTGCCGACCACCTCGGTCAACACCAATTATTTTTTGAAGGCGGCCCGCAACAATCAAAAGAAAACCAAGATGATGTCGGCCTATAAAAAAAGAAAAATGAAAGTTGGCGGTAATGCGTTTGTCTTTAACATTGAGGAGCTGGCCACTGTCTGGCATTTTCCGCTGTCCCATGTAAAGACGCCGCTTTTGCAAAAGACACAGGGCAAACGCGCCGAGCCGCCGACCGGCCTGCCGATAGAAAGTATCGGTATGAATGATGAGCGAAATAAAGAACCCGTCGAGGCGGATCACTCCCGTGATAAGCAAATTATCACCGACGCGGGCGATGTGGCCTATTTCAGCGCGGATGAGGAGTACGGATAAATAAGTAATCAGTAATCCGTAACTCGTAACTCGTAATTTGTCCGCCTTTTTTGGCGGATTTATAGTATTTTACGAATAGTTATGTGCTATCAGCTGGTATTTACTATTTAATATTTTTGTATTATATGTTATATGTTTTAAGTTTTCAGCCTACGGCTGATCGTCCGTAGGACGGCAGGTTAAAGTATGTGGATAAAAGATATATTAGAAAAAAATAAAAAAATAATGGCTTTATCGCCAATGGCTGATATGACGGATCCGGCGTTTTGTCGGATTGTCCGGCGAATTGGCGGGGCGGACATTGTTTTTCGCGAAATGGTATCAAGCGAGGCCTTGGCGCGCGGAAATGAAAAAACTTTGCGCATGACCGAGTTTCACCCGGAAGAAAGACCGATTGTTCAGCAGATTTTTGGCGCCGACCCGCGGACGATGGCGCGCGCCGCATACATTGTGATGGAGCACGCTCGTCCCGAGGGAATAGATATCAATATGGGTTGTCCAGTTTACAAAATTACCAGCAATTTCAATGGCTGCGCTTTGATGAGAGAACCGGATTTGGCCGCCAAAATTATAAAGGAGATGAAAAGCGCCATCGGGGAGACGCCGCTGTCGGTAAAATCCGTCT
>Ga0209541_10006905_pt1 | contig 19202 bp, 23 predicted proteins | sample RifCSPlowO2_01_FD_184027 | JGI IMG/M metagenome (GOLD analysis project Ga0209541, IMG submission 184027) | Groundwater microbial communities from Rifle, Colorado - Rifle CSP2_plank lowO2_0.1 (SPAdes) (version 2) | ecosystem: Environmental > Aquatic > Deep subsurface > Groundwater | place... | reverse complement strand
GAGCCAGTACGCCGCAATAATTCCTCCGCAAATGACCAGCACCGGCAATAAGGTAGACTGCATGCCGATGGATAAGCCCATGATTAAATTAGTTCCCGCACCGGTAACCGAAGCTTCTGCAATACGCTTAATGGGGCTGTACTTTGTGCTGGTATAATACTCAGTTATGACGTTAATGAGCAAAGTAATCACTAATCCCACTATCGTTGCCAGAAATAAATTCAAAGAATTTCCAGTATACAAAGTGACAAAATAAAAACCAACAGCCGAAATAATTCCGCTCACAATCAGCCCTTTATACAACGCCCCCATGATATTTCGTGATCTTCCCAGGCGAACAAACCAGCTTCCAATGATGGATGCAACAATAGCCACTACCCCTAACATCAGGGGATATTCCACTGCCATTTTATACATCCCGGCAACCGAAGGAATGACCGCTAACAGCATCGCTGCCAGTAACGTCACCACATACGTTTCATATAAATCCGCCCCCATCCCCGCACAATCACCAACATTATCACCAACATTATCAGCAATGGTTGCCGGATTTCGGGGATCATCTTCTGGAATACCTTTCTCGATTTTCCCAACTAAATCCGCGCCCACATCCGCCGCTTTGGTAAAAATTCCTCCACCGACACGAGCAAATAAGGAAATTAACGATGCGCCAAATCCCAGGCCAACCAGCATCGCCGGATCTTGGTAGATAGTATAGAAAACACTGATTGCCAATAAAGCCAGTCCAACGACTGCCATACCCGTCACCGAGCCGCCCTTAAACGCCACATCTAACGCTTCCTTCAATCCTTTCTTGGCCGTTTCCGCCGTGCGCACATTGGCGCGAACTGAAATACTCATGCCAATATAGCCAGAAATTCCCGAAAGAAGAGCGCCGAATAAAAATCCCGCTGCGATGGGCAGGCCGAACAAAAATCCCAGCAGAATGGTTATAATCACTGCAAACACAGCAATGGTCTTATATTGCCGGGCCATGTAGGCCATCGCCCCTTCCTTGATAGCATCCGCAATCTCCTGCATCTTCGGCGTTCCCGGGCTGATTTTCATAATCCTCGATGAAAGATATCCTGCATATCCCAGCGCCAATAAACTAGCGAATATCGCAACAATTCCCAGTATCATGTAATGCACCCCCAATAATAATGGATACGCACAAGAACAAGTTTATATAATTTACTATGGTAGAAAGTAATAATTCCTTTTCAAAGCATTCGAATCCCTTTAAAATCTTGAATCTAGGCGGAAGAACTGCTAAAACCTCTTATACATGCACTCGACAACTATGCTAATGTCTTTACAGAAGGAGTTAGTTTACAAGTCTTAGTTGAACCATCAAATAAACTGGGATTATGGCAACCAGTCATTGACGCTCTGCGTGAACACTATAAAGCATAAATTCTCTTCTCACAGCACCATTATCACTCTCTTCTTCTGTCTAATCGTCAAATACGGTCTTCGCAGCCTTTTCTTCAAGCCTTGATCCTGCGTGAGTACCAAGTCAGCCTTGAGTGAATGCTCAACTAATATATCATCTACATTTCCTTTCTCTGCTATAACCACTACTTTTTTCGCCAGAAGAAGAGCTTTGGCTAGTTTAGCAGCTTGTCTATCTTTTCCTGATTGTTCTCGCATAATTTTATCCAATTCATCTAACGTCCCCTGAAGCACCGCCAATTGATAGGGAAAATCACAGACCTTATCAACCTCCGCAAAAATATCTATCTTCAATTCCGATATCGCCATCAAGGCATTGGTATCAATGATGATTTTTTTCATGGATCAATTCCTGCAAACATGCAACCCAGAATAAGCGAGTCAAGACCAACAGCAACACCATACTCAACACTAACAGCAAGGTAACTCCAAAGAACCAATCATGACTAACCGCAACATACAGCAAATAACCAAAAGCACCAATAAGAGTAAAATTAATCAATCCCACCAGCATGGTCTTATGAATTCTTAAAATTGCAATAGAAAACCATTGCCGATAATATTCCTTCCACGAAACTGCACCAACTAAGGCAAAGGCAACCATCATCCCATAATACAGAATAAACCAAATAACTAACAGAACTTCTCCTTGTTTCAATAGCACATCAGGAGAAACTCCCTGCCCAATTTGGCGTTTAAGATAGTAAAAACCACCCAGAATCAAAGGTACCATAAACATCACTACTGCGCTTCCCCATCGCATTAAATACCGCACGCTTTCTTTCCAGGAAGTTTGCTGGCCTTCCAACATAATCCTCATGATACTCCAGGTGCTTCCGCTCCACAACAGCAAGCCAATGCCCATCCAAACCCCTAATTCCAGTATATTCCGCTTCAGCGAGATATATGCTTGATAGAATGACAGCATTTGATCCTGTGACAAGTTTGACGTAGCATCAACAGCAGAAGCATCCTGTAAAGGCTCAATCAACCCCTGGATATCAGCTAAAATTCTGACTGGGTACACCAACAGCAGGTATCCCATTCCTACCACCAACGCCATTTGAAGCACTACCAGCAAAATCACCAGAAAATGATGCTCACGACTAACCCTTACCGCTCGTCGCATCCCACTTAAAAGGTAGTTCATAACACCAGCTAGGTAAATAAGAAACTTTAAAGACTTTTCCTTTACCTACCCTAAATCTCACTTTGCGTAATAATCCTGGTATCCTTTCATCATCCCTTCTGGAGCCAGATGGGAGAGCTTTACTTTTACTTTCCGTCGATTGAACGAAAACTCCACTTCATCCAGATTATTCCGGAACCCGGTTTGGATGCGCTCCATAATCTCCCGTTCCTCCAGCGGAAAGGATTCCATCCCTAAGAGTTTTTTCAATGACATTGCCTTAGACTACCTCTTCAAAAGTGTCGTCAAAGATTTCGTCATCAAAAATGCTCTCAAAATCCTCTTCTATACCCTGCATAAAGCCATCTTCTTCATCGCTCATCGCATCCGCATCCCGCCGGGATTCCCTTCCCCGCTTGGAATAGATGGTTTCTTCCTCTTCTTCTTCGCTATACCAATCCCTATACTTTTTGTCCGTATACATGCGTCCCACCCCCTGTTTAACGATTCGGAGCCCCCATAACTCCCTTTATACTTCTACACCATAACCTTTAAATATAAATACATTTCCCTAATACTATATTTGCCTATATTACAGGCATATACTTTTATCTAGATACAAAGGGGGAAAACACCATGGAATACCGAAAACTCATCTCATTTGGAAAAAACAGTTATGTCATATCCTTGCCCAAGCCTTGGATTATCCAGAATAAATTAAAGAAAGGAGACTTAATTTATTTGGAGGAAAATGGGGGAAACCTATTGGTTCAACCTCGTGCCAATGACGTAGGGGAAAGAGAAAAGGAAATTACGATTTATATTGATGGGAAAGACTTTCGCAGAATTCAAAGGGAAACTATTTCTGCCTATCTTCAAAACTATAAGACTATTACCCTGGTTGGAAATGAAATTAAAGAAAAAGCCAAAGAGATTCAACGCTTTATCCAAAATTTAGTAGCTCTGGAGATCATGGAACAAGACTCCAAGAAAATAGTCACGAAAGACTTCTTAAACATAAATGACATCTCGATAGATCAAATTGTCAGAAAAATGGATGTAATAACTCGTACCATGTTAAATGACTGTAAGAATATGTTCAAAGAAGACAATTATGATAACATTTATCACCGTGATAGCGATGTTAATAAGTTTCGCTTCCTCATTTACCGGATAATCTGGTATGGGATGGAAAACCCCTCTCAAGTTCTTAAGAAGTTAAATCTTAAACAAAAGGATTTATTTGTTAACTGGTGGCTGGCCTTTAGCATTGAAGGAATTGCCGACTATATCAAAAGAATTGCCCGGTTTATGAAAGAGATAAAACTTCCTGCTAAGGAGCAAGAAGAATATCTTAAATTACTAAGCAAAGTTGACACTGTCTACATAAGTATGATGAAAGCGTATTATACTAATAATGTAGAAGAAGCGCATAACATTGTTCATGAACGTTTTGATCTGGTGGAGAAATGTGACGCATTTTATCAGAAAAATATCAACGTTCCCCATATCGGTAACCTTATTTATAACACTAAATCGCTGATTGTAACCATTCACACCATTGGCAGGATTGTCTATCAGGGTATGCCCGGATAAATCTTTACTTTTCAGTAAATACAAAGGAAAGGTTTATAAATAGATTGTTCTATAAAATTTAAGAAGTAAGCTGAATATACAGTATACAATTATTAAAAATGGACTTATTACTGCATGAAATGATCTCAGAAAAAGTACTATTTATACGCCGTGATAGCATTGTCTCACGGCAAGAGTTAAGCGATGGCAGTACTATCATCTGCAAATCTTATCAACCCCAAAATTACCCAGAATATCAGAATATTTTTGGAAATGGGGGATCTTCTCCTAGTGGTTCTGGTCAGAATAGCTATATCAGAAGTTATCCTAGGGAGTATCAACAATCCTTAATGAATAGGGAATCTGCTGTTCTTGAAGCACTTTCTTCTCTTGAACCAAGATTAGTCCCAAAATATTCTGGAAAAGATGAAAAAAAAATGGAAATATTTATGGAATATATTCCTCACCCAACTTTTCAGGATGAATTTCTAGCCGCAAAAGAAGATAAAACCAAGAGACATCATCTTACCGAGGAGCTGGTAGAAACACTAGCTTCTTTTCATGATGTAAGCAATACTCATTTAGACTATTTAAAATCCAAAGCAAAATCAGGAGGAAAGAAAAGATTACAGGAAAGAAGTGTAGATGAAGAGAGCTCACGGTGGACCAATTACCTTCTTACCATTATTTACCATTGCAGTCCTGATTTTGAAAATTACTGTAAAGGAAGGTATGACTTGGAACAATCTAAGCCTAAAAGTATTAGAAAACGGGTTAAAAAATTTCTTGAGGATGAGAAAAAAATTGATTTAGGGGATCTTGTTAAAGAATTTATTGAAAAAGACCGAGAGATAATGGGAGAGGGAAAAAATTTTGTGATGGGAGATTTTGGCCCCCAGAATGTCTTTTACTGTCAAGATCGAAAAGATATACGAATGTTTGATTTTGATAAAGCACGCTTGGGTAACCAGGAGATTGATCTAGTTAGTGCCATCCATAATATACACCGAAACACATTTGATAAAGAGGAAGAAATATTTTCCATAGAATGTGCTGCACAATATTATCGAAGAATGGGAGTTCAACAGGAAAATCTTCCAGAAAAGTTAGCCAAGTCTAACATTGAGTCACGTTTGAAGCAGAATATCCGCCTCTTCTCCGTGTATTGCCAAATGAATACCTATGAAATAAAAAAGTTTGTAGGTGAAGTAAAAGAATATGATGAACTTAAAAATGGTGACTTGAGAGCAGCTTTTCTTGATGATATGTTTGCAAACAACTTTAAAAAATTCTTTGATTATTTCCGGCAGGGGGAAGAAGGCTGGCACTTGCTTTTAGAACCGATTAAATTTGACACGATGAAAAATATCCAACGGCAATTGTTAACCATCGAGGGCCTTTTAAAAGATTGTAATGTACTTCCACTTGGAACTATTAGTAAAGAAAGACTAGACAAATTTAAAAAAATTATAACTCCTCTTTGAATAATGGACAGCCTAACTGAAATGGAACGAAAATTTTTTATAAATACAAAAGAAAATTTTGAAATAATTGTAGATTATCTGATAAAATCACGTAGGAATGACTCTCTTAACCTTAACAATTATAAAGTGAAAGAATTTGTGAGCAAAGAAAGGAACTATCGTTACTTTGATACCTTCGAACGTACTTTAGAAAAAGGAGATTTGCTTGCCTATGTTGGTACATTGGAAAGAGAACTTGGTAGTGCCTCTTTACGTGAAAGAGAAAATGATTTCGTTTTTACAGTAAAATTACCTACTGATGATCCCGAAGTAAGAAAAGAATACCAAAATGAAATTTCTGGTGAAGAAATTGACTTCTATGCTTTAAGTCCGGAGGATTTTATGCACTGGAAACCAATGCGGATGGTTAAAGAGAGGGGAGGAAACCGATCACTTCAAGAAGTAGTTAGGCTGTTGGTAAAAACCAATAGATTCGATTTATACCAAAACGAACAATACAAAATAGAGGTTGCAGTAGATGAAGTCAAAGGAGAATCACCCTTAGGTATCTCTAGTAACTTTTATGAATTAGAAATAGAAACAAAAGAGCATGGGACAGATACAGATAAAGAAGCAGCTGCTCTTTATTTCACCGAGCAATTTGGAAAGCATTTAATACAAAACTCACTGCCCAAGTGGATTAAAGCTTTAAAATTGATGCGGGGAGAAAAACTCCAGCAGGTACAACTTTCCGATAAATAACTTTATAAAGAATTTCTTTTTCAGTTGTTCTACCCATAGCAGAAGGGATGTCCTGCCTCAGACTGTATGCCGGGGTAGCAAAGTCTGGCCAAACGCGTAGGACTTAAGATATCGGTATATATGATATCCTATCCCTTAGTGGGTTCGCCGGTTCAAATGGTACACAATCGCTGATTGTGGCCTTGAAAGTCCGGTCCCCGGCATTCACGCCCCTGTGGCTCAGTGGTAGAGCGTGTCCTTGGTATATCAACAACGAAAAGGACAAGGTCGCGAGTTCGATTCTCGCTAGGGGCTTTAGATTATTTTAGTGGATGAGCAGGATTTCTCATTTACCATAAGTACTATTTAATAGGGAAAACTTTATATTGTTTCTTTGATTTTTGGCTCAAATGGGAAACTGGCAGAGAATTACAGTAGGCATTATAAGTATCTTAATAGTTGTTGTTATTCTATTAATCTTGATGCTTTCTCAAATTGAGAATAGACAAACTATGAAGGGAGCAGCAGAGAATGAAGCTAGATATGATATTGCAATGAAAAAAATAGTAGAGAATGAAGCTAGAAATGAACTTGAAAAAATTATCTGCCCACCAAAATGTAAGCAATATAATCTAGAACAGTGGGTTGTTAACCTCGATAAAAATTCAGTAATGACTTGTATTTGTTTTGACCCATCTAGTGGTTGTGAAATGGGATTTATGTATGATTTAATGGAAGGTACAACTATCAATTATATGGATACATGCACAGTAAAGCAGTCCAACTCTCTAGCACCTATCACTTCTAATGAAAAGCAGCAAGAAATTAATGATTATTCAAAAAGAGTAGGAGAACCATATCAAGCATCGTTAAAACAGCAAGAGGTAGAAACAAGAGCAAAAAATAGTCATCTTGGCATTTGGGATACTTTGAAAACGAATACTCACCCTAGTTCCTCTTCTTCTGAATTTGATTGTTCTTATAATAAGTACAATTGTGCCAACTTTGATACCCATGTTGAAGCTCAAAAGTTATTTGAAACGTGTGGCGGAACAAGTAATGATGTACATCATTTAGATGGGGACCAAGATGGTTCTGCTTGTGAAACTCTACAATAAAGAAATATGCAAAGATTAATGTTAGATTTAATCATAAATATCCCAAAATAACTACCAAAATCCCCAGTCCATCTAAGAGCTTTATTTTTTTATGAACCTCTCCTCTATTCAAGAAGACGTACTCGATATTATTACCAAAGCAGGTTCACTTCTTCTAACCAATTTTGGCCAGGAACATCATATCACCAAAAAGGCAGATAATACTCTCGTAACTGACATCGATCATCTTGTTTCTACCTATATAACAACAAAATTACAAGAGAAATATCCCTCTTTTGGTCTTATTGATGAAGAACAAAATTCCAATCCCCTGGAAAGAGATAAGGAATATTGCTGGGTGATTGATCCTCTTGATAGCACGAGGGATTATGTTGAAGGAAAGGAGGGATTTGGTATTATTATTGGTTTGCTTCATCATGGGAAAGTAGTTCTGGGTATGACCAATAAACCAGCCAAAAAAGAAATAGCCACTGCCATTCGCGGTGAGGGAGCATTCCTGTACACCAATGGAAAGAAAACCAGAATTAGAGTTTCAACATCAACTGATATTCAGCTCCTGCTCAGCCGCACTCGTCACAACACAATTTCTGCACAAGTGCTCGAAAAAATAAAGCCTTCTTCAATAACCTATATGGGTGGCGCAATTAAAATTGTAGAAGTCGCCACCGGTGCAGCATCCTGCTACCTCTGCCCTCCATCGAGCACCTTACATTTGTGGGATCTCTGCGGAACATCCCTCATTCTTCAAGAAGCAGGTGGCACCATAACCAATTGGTACGGACAACCCTTTGATTTTCAAAGCATGGATTTTAAGAATACCCAAGGTGTAATAGCAACCAATGGAATTATTCATGAACGAATTATAAAAATAGTGCAGAGTTTGTAGACCCTCACTCCACCTCGCTCTTCCCCCACCACAATCTTAATTAATCCTTCTCTTCCAACAACAAATATGCTCCCCACCATCTCTCAACATCTCAAAGAAAAACTGAAAGTATTCTTCCTCACTGACAACCTCATTTTCAATAATAAAGTAATTCCCATCGAGCAGGAAAAATTTCAGGAAATAAACCCACCAGAAACCAGCAAGACCATTGCCTTCATCGATGGGGGCCAGGCCGAAATCCTAATGGGTGGCAATCTCTGCCTCAGTTTTATCCGCGTTTTTGCCCAAGTGATGAAAGGCGAACAAAAAGGAGCTTCACAGCTGCATGAATTCTACGTTTTAGTAACGGCGAAATATACACAGGGGGATATCTGGTATGAGGCAAAAATCTTCCCCCTAGACCCAAGTATGCACCTACACGAGCAAGATTTACAAATTTGCTCTAACGATTCCTCCATTAAATCCGGAAACGAACGCGCTCCCATCAGCAAAGTAGCATCGATGGCCAGGCGCTTTGCTGAATTGCAGCTAGCCTCAACTATCACCGCCGATTATGTCCTTATCGATGGCACTCTCGAGCCATCATACAAAAACGAAGAAAAATATTTAACCAAACTAGGAAGCCAGGTTGCCTCACTTGCCAAAACCTCCTCTTTATTTACCACCAGCGGCAATAGCCCCAATGTTCTTCTCCAGAAACTCAGTCCATATGCCGGCAATTGGAGTTACTATATTGATGGTAAAAGCCATTTTGTCAAGCTCCATCCCCAGGCAAAACACCTCTTTCGTTTTGAAGGCGATTCCGCCTTACTGCCCCTGCTTCTCAGCAACAGCCATGATCCATTGTTTCTGGGATACCCCTATGGACTAATTCAGGCAGATAAAATGGCTCGGGTGAGCAATGCCGAAAGAAATTCCCTTCGCATGAGTTTACTGCTTCGGGAAGAAAATCGAGAGATAGCCAGCTACTTTAACACCATGAACGCCCATGATATATTGGATAGGATTGGTTAATATTGATAAGACTTTCTGGGAGGTTTAATGATTGTTCAAATTTTCGCACTCTGACCTATTGTTTATCTTTATGATAGAAATCCAAGAGAATCAACATATTCTCTTCTTTAAGATAAACGTAGGAAAGACGAAAAGAGCCAACATAAACTTCTCTCGTTCCTTTTCGGGCATAACGCATCGGTTTTCCAATTTCAGGATTCTCTATAATTTTATCTATTTGTTTTTCTATTCTTATTTTGAGAAAAGAATCTTTTACCTTCTTCATCTTACTCTCAAATAAAGAATCAAGAATAATTTTTACCATAACTTTATTCTCTTCTTAAATTCTTCTACACTGAGGGGCCCAACAAAATCTCCTTTTTCATACCTTTTCCATGCTTCCTCAGTTCTTCTGGCAAATTCTAGGTCTTCTTCAATGTTCTTATCAAAATCAGCAACACTTTTTAGAATGAGTTGTTTTCCTGCTTTAATGATCACAAATTTCTCACCTTCATGAAAACCTTTTCTCATTTCTTGAGGAATGACAATTTGTCCTTTTGAACTCATGGTTGTTATTTCAAGTTCTGCCATTTGTAAATCACTGGTAAGATTAGTCTTACTTATATTTAAAGGTTTTGGTTAATACTCTTTCAGGACCAGCTTCTTTCCCCTTAGTTCCAGATTATGAGAGAGGAAAACCACTTCAAAATTTCCATACAAAAATTCACTGGGCAGCAAGGCTTTGCGTGCCGTAATGAATATTTTCTCAATCTTTTCAAAAAAAGTAAGAAAAGGCTTCAAGCTCTTCAGCTTGGTCTTATAACCAGCCTGCCTATACGCCTTATTAATCAGCTCCGTACAAAAGAATTTTCCTCGAATGGTGCTGTCCGCATCAAATCCATAGGGCTTGCCCACCATCTGCTTTGCAAATCGGATAGTTTTTCTGATAATTCGTAACCTTCGTTTTGTTGCCCGTGGTATGCGCAGAATAGCAAAGGTATCATAGTGCTTGAGCAGATCATGTAAATAGGCGTACTGAACCATCGGTGCTATAGCGTGGATCACCTTCCTACGCCCAACATACAGCCCGGAATGGGTCAGCGCGCCCGGAATTAAAAGACTGGTCGCTTCATGAAAGATACCCATCAGCAGAATATCACCGCGCCTCACTTTCAGAAGAATTTTATAAATGTCCTGCTGAGTGAGTTTATTCATTCTTTTCTCTATCAACAGCCCAGTTCCAAAGAAGATAACTCTCTGAATTATTTGAATAAAGATGAGTTTCGCCTTCAGATATGAATACGAAAAGAATTTCTGATTCATCCTCACCATAGAAGAAGTATTCTGGTTGGATTTAAAAAACTACTTACGTCTGAGCTTCATTCCAAACCTGTTCAAACTCATTCACATATCGAGCCGCTATAGCCTTATCATGAATAATCAGCAGATTTTCATCATTTCTAGTATCACCATTTTTACTAGGATTAAATGAACCGGTTACCACCGTAGCTTCATCGATAATAAAGACTTTATGATGTAAATTATACTTATTCCCATCCTTGCGCACCGCTCCGGTCTGGTAAGCTAACACCTTGTATGCTGAATCCTTATCAATCTGTCGGACTTCCATCACCCCTTTGACCGATACATTCTGGGAATATTGAAAGAGTATAGTATTGCTGATACCCTCATGGGTAAATGAGAAAGTCATAAAATAAATCGAATGCTGTGCTTTTTTCAGTTCTTCTTTAACCATATCAGCGCAATGGTCCTCCGGGCAGAAGTAATTCTGGATCAAAATGCCGCTTAAATCTATACTGGGATTAGCAACCTTTCCCCCTTTTTTAAACACCCCCTTCCACAGCTCCTGAAATTCATCCTCATAATTGCCAGCTAACGACTTGGAATGAATCAACAGCAGATTATTATTATTTTTATGGGCATCATTATCAGTAGGGTTCATCGAGCCGGAAGAAACTCTCTTCCCATCGATGATACAGAATTTGTTGTGCATTAATCCCGATCTATCTGCCTTGACAAACGACCGGTTAAATTCCTTCAGATAGGAATCATCGGTCACAATCTCAACCTCCATTTTTTTCGCTTTTTCATCCAGCAATTTCTGCACCGAGAGCAAATCAATCTCATACATCGCGCAATGGATGGATTCCTCTGCCGTGCCTATAAACGCAAGCAGGGCACCTTCACAATCTTCCTGCGGGCAGAAGAAGAGGCTTATATTACCCACATCGCTAACCGCATACTGCGTTGCCCCGCCGGAGCCTTGATTCTGCAGCGCTACATACGTCCCCGTAAGCACCACTGGCAACAAAAGCAATAACAAAGCAGATTTTTTCATGGTTTCAGGAGATTAATTTTTTCCGTATTCTCTTTCCTTTTAGCGTTAAGGCGTACAATCGGCCCACTCTTTCCTGAGGGTTCAGGCAAACCGCCAATCCTTCCTCAGCAAAACCCCGCAATACGTCAGAACAGTTATTCAGCGAAATCTTAGGATTCACTTTCCGTGCTTCCCGCACAATCTCAGAAGGAAATTGTGGTTTTTCCATTACTTTCAGTATTGCCCGGCGCTGTGATCCGCGGCGGACCCACACTTCCGCTCCCCTATATTTTGCCGGATCTTCAGTCATATCTCTAGGGCTAGCTTCAGTATTAAAACAGTTTACACTGATTATACACTGAAAAAGTACCGAAAGTTTTATAATAGAATACTGATAAAGAGTAGTAAAAACATCAACTCAATCAGAAAAATACTTGAAAATATCACCGGGTCATTACGAATAATTGAATTTAGAAAACTTATGATAATAAAAAAAATAATCAAAGGTGGAAAAAATGTCATTGTTAGAACGTCTATTTGTAGTCCTCTTATTTTTAATTTTGCTCATAGGAGGTTCACTTACTGTTCTAGCATTTAATGAAAATAATTCTAACAGTTCAACCACAGCAAATGCTAATAATGAGCCTGAATCAATTAAAACATATATTATTAGAGATGGTGACTATAATTTAGATAATACTGTTGAATCTTATAAAAATGATAAATATAATTTAGATAATAATGCTATATCAGAGGACTATTACCAATACTTGGTTCATCAAATAAAGCAATTAAGACACAAAGTAAGAACAATTCCTGTTGTTATTACACCGGGATACTAAAATGAACCAAAGACAGATTGCCAAATGGGTCATTAGTTTTATTATTGTAGTTAGTTGGGCAACTTTAGTAATTTATTCCTACATGTTTTTATAAAATGGATAATTTAAAATTATATAAATTATTTAGAATTATTATGGGATTTGCATTTATTATAATGATCCCTCTCCTAATATTTAATTATCATCTCTGGAATTTATTAACAAAATTTTATGTTATAACTGCAGTTATTTTTCTATTATATCGGTTTACAGCCTGGTTTTATGCGGAATATAAACCAGCACCAGATTATGGTTTATCAGATGAACCTTATTCCATTTTAATTCCAGTGAAAAATGAGGAAAAAAATTTGTTTATAAAAACAATACAAACCATTGTAGAACAAAAAGGAAAAAAAGAAATTCTTATTGGTGATGATTGTTCAGATAATAAAGTAGAAGATTTATTAAAAAAATACCCCCTGCTATATCATAATGTTAAGATATACCGAGCGAACGAAAACATCGGAAAAAAAGCAATGCAGGTTTATTTACTTAAAAAAGCAAAATATGATCTTATAATTAACATTGATTCTGATGTAGTGTTGGGAGATAATATCACCACCCAAAAGTTAATTGCTCCATTGAAAAATAGAAAAGTTGGACTAACTAATGGAGGTTTATCTATTTTTGATCCTAGAAAAAGTTTTCTTAATAGGGCTCAATCAATTATGTATTACTGTGCTAATCAAATTGGAAGAAGAAGCTGGGGCAACTTTGGGATTAATCCCGTTGCTTCTGGTCAAACTTTAGCCATACGGAAGAGTTATTTTATGCCTTTTATCGATGAATATTCAAATAAAAAATTCTTAGGACAAAAGATTAATTTTGGTGAAGATAGATTAATGACTAATATCTTTTTACGTGAGGGTTATAAATCAGTTTATGTATAATCAGTAAAAACAAAATCAATTGGTTGTGAAACAATAACCAAATTTATTAAACAACAAACCAGGTGGAGAAGGTCTGGAGTTCGTGAAAGTCTCTTTTTATTAAGCTTCTCCAAAAATATTTATCTATTGGTTTTAATTTTTTCAAGACTAATTTTACCATTAATTTTTACAATACTATTTATGACTAGTATTATTTATGCATTATTATCTGGTCACTTTTATTATAGAGGACTTTGAATAACCCCTATTTTATATCGAATTCAAAGTCCTTCTTAGAAGGGTTTGAAGTATTTGGATGGGTTAATCAAACCCTTCTATATTATTATAATAATTAGCATGTTGATCTTTGTTACAATTATTTCAGATATTCCATTGATATTAGAAGATTTCAGCAGACTTCCAGATTTAATTGTATTCTCTTTATACAATATTCTTATTCTATCACCCCTATGGATGTATGCGTTATTCACATTAAACAAGACTACCTGGGGAACTAGATAATTCCTTCACAATTAGAACCCATGCCCAATTTTTCTTTAAAAATTTCTGAAAAACTAAAATTTTAAGATGAAGAAAGAATCCCTAAAACGAAAGGATGAGGAAGTTCAGAAAAATCTTCACTTTCGCAAATTCTTTTAGTTTTCCAGAAATTTCTTCAGGGAAATAGCATTATCTTTATCTATTGACCTCGTGACCAACAATACCGAAAACTGCTTATGTTCTTTCTGGAATTCTTCCAGTCCTTTCCATTCTCTAGCAGGAATTTTATCAGTAGCAGTTACATTGATGGCTTTCTTTCCAACAACAAAATCAACTTCTGAGTTTGCATCGGACCAATACATAATATCTTCCAATTTTTCTTTTAGTTTATATAACTCTAACAGAACGGCATTCTCATATAGTTGCCCAAAATTTTTAAAATATTGCATGGTAGTAATATTTACAAGACCATTGTCAATAACATAATATTTAGGCAATCTTGTAATATCATATTTGACTTTAGCAGAGAAAGAAAAAAATCTCACTTCTAGCAACAGATACGCATCAACCATATAACTGATATATGAAGCAATGGTATTTTTAGTTACTCCAAATACCTTAGAAAGTTTGTTAACACTAACTTTACTGCCGGGAGTGCTAACTAAGTATTTTGCAATGGCAATAAGTTCATTAGCGTTTCTAATACGATATCTATCAACAATGTCCCGATGGATGATATCAACAAGATATTGGTTAAGAAGACGTATTTTTCTTTCTTCAGATTCTTCCAAGACTACCTCGGGAAAACCGCCAAATTTCAGATATTCTTCAAGTTCGCCTTTCTTATTAAACATCTTGAATTCTCTAAATGACAAAGGCATAATTTCAAAAGTTATGTTTCTACCAGTAAGTAATGTTGAAAGTTCTTTGTCTAAAAGATGGGCAGAAGAACCAGTTATAATGAATTTTATGTTTTGATCTTGATCATACTTTGTTCTAATCCACCTTTCCCAATTTGGAATCCTTTGTACTTCATCCAAAAAACAGTAAATTTTCTCTTTATTTTTTGTATATCCTAAATACGCATCAAGTATTTCATCTAACAGTTGAATCTGTAATTTATCGGCAAGATTCATGTCCTCAAAATTTACATAAAGAATTTGCTTTTTCTTTATTTTCTTTTTTAATAAGTTTCTCATCAATTGTTTAGCAATGGTTGTTTTACCGCATCTTCTGACCCCTTTTAGAATTAAGATGTGCTTCATTTCCAAATATTCGGACAGTTCATTAACATATTTCTCCCTAGAAATCCCTACTTCAATATCTTTATCCCAAAGATTCCATATTCTCAATACTTTAATTATCTCCTCAGCGTTCATCTTGCTTAGAGAATATAAGCTTATTTATAAAGGTTGTCATTATATTGACAAGCTATAAAAATAGAATGAGAAAGCCCCCTGACGCAACGGAAACGACTACTTGTTTTTGTCTTAACTGAATGGGATAAAACTCTGCGCTCCTCACTTCGTTACGGTGCTCGGGTGGGGGACAATCGTTCACTATCGTTCAACCCCAAGATAAACTCGGGATTACCTGGGAATAACTAACTAGCATATCAACTTTAGGCTCTACTTCATCAGCACTAGAGATAATCAAAGAGAAAAAATAAAAAATAAAAAAATCCTACAGTCTTCGCTGGTTAGCCCTTCTGCTGGGGCGTGCTTTCTCCGCGCCCTTGCCGCGTCCATACAATCCTCGTGATCGTCGTCCTGCAGAAGTCTTGCCATGAAACACCCGGCTCTGGTTCTTCACTACTTGAAGCCATCCCAGCTTAGGATCAGCTTTAATCACCGGATGATGCGGATCAACAAAGATAATCTCATACCAGTATTGCTTTCCATCCTTGGCAACCTCGTAGGAATTGAGCACCACCAGATTGGCAAACTTCTTCTGAGCGCGTTCTTCCGCAATTTGCTGGTAATTCTTATGCAGTGTTAATTTAGTCCCAAAATGCCTAGAACGACGCCCTTTTCTGCGCCATACCTGACGCTTATGCCCGCCGCGTGGAACCCGCTGACGAACCATCAGAAACCCCTGCTTGGCTTTAAAGCCCAAAGAACGAGCCCGATCAATCCGAGTCGGATGCTCTATCACTTCCGTCGCCGTTTCCCTTCTCCAGGCAATTAACCGCTCCTTCCACAGATCTCCAAGATTTTCCTTGGGATTCTTCCATATCTCCCGAACGTATTTATATACTCCCATTCTTTAGCCTCCATTTTTAGTACACTACTCGCAAGGATTCAGGTAAGCTACTACCCACATCTCCTTACAGAGCAAAGAATACGCTTTTTTTATAAATGTTTTGCTAGACAGAGCCAAAAAATCACCATCATTTAGCGGTGCCTTCACAAAACAATCACCTTTAAATACCTCCAAAATATCCCACCATCATTACCAAGGAGGTGTTGGATCATGGACATTACATCCATAATTCAGGAAGATTTTGTTGTTTTAGATCAGGACATGATGGTCTCTGAAATGATCGGGATGCTCAAGAAATACGAAAAGCGCTCCGGCCTGGTTTTTCGAAATAAAAAATACCTAGGGTTAGTGGAAAAGAAAAAACTTCTGCGCAGTCGAATAGACGCATCTAACACCAAAATTGGCAAATTCGTCCAAGCAACCCCTCTGCTCAGTGAACATGCCGATATACTGGAAACCGCCTACCTCCTGGCATCTTGCAACGTCGACATCCTGCCCGTTGAAAGCAATAAAAAAATCATTGGCTCCGTCTCAAGTTTAGATGTCGCAGCAATTGCGGTTAACTTACCAGAAGCCTCTGCTATCAAAGTATCAGATATTAAACTCACCAAACCAACTAAAGTCAAAAGTGATGATCCTATCGCCATGGCAATTGATATCATGCATGATGAGCACGTCGATCAAGTTCCCCTATTTACCAACGGTAAGCTTGACGGCATCATCAGCTATCGTGATGTGCTGCGAAAATACCTCAATTGGTCACCTAAACGGGATATCTCAGCGAAGTTCAACACTCAAGCCAGTTCACGAGCAGCCGAAGTTGACATGCCCCACTTAGCCTCCTTGCCCATAAGTGCTTTTAGTACCAGCGAAAATCTGGTCATCGTCAAAAGCAAGGACTCGCTGAAATCAGCCGTACCGCTGATGGCTAAAAACAAAGTTTCTGATGCCTTAGTTGTTGATGGTGATGCCTTCCAAGGCCTGCTCACCGTTAAAAACATCCTCAAAAAAGTAGGAACCTTAAAGATACCCCAACAATTCAAGTTGAAGTTCATCGGGTTAAAAGACGTGCAGCAGATTGATGACTACGACAAAGAAAACTTAACGAAAATCGCATCCAACCAAGCCTTCAAGCTCCAGCGCTACTTACATAGTCCTTTTACCTTAGATATCCACATTAAAGAATACGGCAAAGACGGCCAGCAGCGTAAATATTCCGTTCATATCCGCGCCGAATTTCCCGGACAGATTTTAACTGCCTCCCAGGACGACTGGGATATTATAACTGCTTTGCGCAAAACTTTTGACAACCTCGAGAATAAAAGCAAGAGCAGGTTTAAAGGGTAAAGAGTTATTGTTCCGGTTTTGGTAGGCATTGAGATTACGTAGAGAAGGAAAGAGAATAAAATATTTTTTAATAATTTCTTTTTATAGCACCTAACTACTCTTGCCGCAAAGCCAATTGCCTAAGACTTCATGCCACTGGGGTGGAATTTGCGCTCTTAGTTCTGGGCCAAGTCTATCATAAGCACCCAAATAGCCATGGAGAAAAGTATTTTCCCCCCGCTCGAATGGTCGTGTTCCATTTGCTAAAATTGCTCTCGTTGAGATTTCTTGTCCATTTATATAGCATCCCACCTGTGTATCTCCACCGGCGTTTTTATAAGTAAGTTCTACACTTCGTTCCCCCTCTTCACCCAGTCGTGCTGCCAAAGACTCCCCGTCTCTTTGAACTCGATATGTTTTTTCCATTTTATGACCTCCTGGAATAATGCATAAAGCTCTCCTTTTTAAATCTTTTTGTTGATTTACTATTATTTAGTAATTATCATAAAATGAGAAGCTATTTAATTCTGTTTCTTCAATACTCTTTAAGCTTGAAAGAACAGCCTAAAATGCTACTCTAATTACCCTTTTAAATATTTGAAGAAAACGAACACTAATCAAATCTCACTTCTTTTTCTTCCTTCTCTTCACAAATTCCTCAGCATTCTTCCTGCTCACAAAACGATATAACTTCCCTTCGTAGTCCATCTCAATGACATCATCGGCGCCCATGAGTGGCTCCCCAGTAAGCGCATCCTTCCCCAACTGCCCGGCATCATGCGCTCCTTCCATAAAACCTTCTTCCCAAGGGGCGATTTCATCATCTTCTTCCAGCAAATCCCGGCCTTTCTTGTCATAGATATCCTCATCCTTCGCACCAGTTTTCATCTCCGTTTCCAGTTCATCTTCGGTTTCATCTGGAAGTATCCCCTGCTCCTCATCGGCATAATCTTTCTCTACTTTTTCAGGGGCTGCTTTCTTCTTGCCCGTAGGCATGGAATTCCGTACTGGAGTTGATTTTTTAGAAGAGCGTGTTGTTGGTTTTTGAGATACTTTAGAATTGTTCTTTGCTTTTTTCTTCACCACTTTTGCCATAAGACAAGGAAAAGAAAAGGAGTTTAAAAGGATTACGGTTTTAGGTTCCATAGCAACATATTCCTTTAACTACGATACCGCGACCAAGCTTGAACAAGCCGTGGGCTATCTCTGGACCAGGAATTATAATCTCATTATTGCTGCCACCGGCAGCAGCTTGATTGGACCGAGAGTCATAGCAGAAAGATACCATCGTGCGCCTCCTGGCCCCTTGGTGATAGGATTAGGAAACGCTCCTACTGATAAACACTACTGGTATCAGGTTTCAACCAACTCCTATCTCTGCCATTACTTCTTTGAAAGGCGGGAATTTTACTCTGGAAAATGCCTGCAAAATATCCTCCAAGAACAATTTTCTCCATAATTCTTTTAAAAAGAACCACTTTTTAGCAGGGTATGCTGGAAAAATTAATTGGCCAAACTTTAGATATTCTTTTTGGCAGGCAGAAATACTGCCGTCTTGATGCCGTGGCCAAACTAGAAATGCGTGATATTAAAGTTATGAATGACGCCAATGCTCTTCGCTTTAATACTGAGCCACGATACCTCATTGTCACCTACCAAGACGAT
>Ga0209541_10006904_pt1 | contig 19206 bp, 23 predicted proteins | sample RifCSPlowO2_01_FD_184027 | JGI IMG/M metagenome (GOLD analysis project Ga0209541, IMG submission 184027) | Groundwater microbial communities from Rifle, Colorado - Rifle CSP2_plank lowO2_0.1 (SPAdes) (version 2) | ecosystem: Environmental > Aquatic > Deep subsurface > Groundwater | place... | reverse complement strand
CGCCTCGTCCTGCGCCGCGGCTTCTCGCTCGCGGAAATGCGCCCTCGCTACGCCATTTATTTTGAGATGGGTTCTAGATTCTCTTTCGCAATAGCGCTATGATGCGCGAAACCCTCCGGTTTCTCGCCTCCCCGGTGCGCGGATTGCAGGCCGCCGTCTACGTGCTTGCGGCCTCCGCGCTCCTCTCTTCCGCGCTCGCGCTCGTGCGGGACCGCCTGTTCGCGCATGCCTTCGGCGCGGGCACCGAGCTCGATCTCTATTACGCCGCGTTCCGCATCCCGGATATTCTCTTCGTCGGGACCGGGGCGCTCGTATCGGTCTACATACTCATCCCCCAGCTCGTGCGCAGGACGCCGGATGAGCAAAAAGAGTACATCGACACGGTCGTCGCGGGGTTCTCCGCACTCGCCGTTCTCGCTTCCTGCGCGGCCGCGCTCGCCGCGCCGCATATTCTCGCCGCGCTGTTCCCGCACTTCGAAGCGGCGGGGCACTTGCCGACGCTTGTCGCGCTGACGCGCATCATGCTCCTCCAGCCGATACTTCTCGGCCTTTCGAACATTCTTGCCGCCATCACGCAGGCCAAGCAGAGATACGCGCTCTATTCGCTCTCGCCCATCCTCTACAATCTCGGCATCATCGCGGGCCTCGTCGCGCTGTATCCCGTGTTCGGCATCGCGGGCCTCGCGTGGGGGGTCGTTGCAGGCGCCGCGCTCCATCTCGGCGTCCAGATCCCCTCGGTCGTCGGCGACGGGTTCTTCCGCTCGCCTCCGCGCTTCCGGCAGGCGAGGGCGCTCGTTGAAACGGCGGCTATCTCGGTCCCGCGCGCCCTGGCTCTCTCGATGAACCAGGTAACGTTCCTCGGCCTGACGGCGCTCGCCGCGACCCTCGCAAGCGGCTCGATCGCCGTTTTCACCTTCGCGTTCAATCTGATGAGCGTGCCCCTTTCGGTCATAGGGGCGTCGTACTCGGTCGCCGCGTTCCCGACGCTCGCCTCCGCGCTCTCCGGAGGCCGCCGCGGCGAATTCCTCGAACACGTCGCGGCGGCCGCGCGCTACATCCTCTTCTGGTCGCTCCCCGCCGTCGGGCTCGCCGTCGTCTTGCGCGCTCACATCGTCCGCGTGGTCCTCGGGAGCGGCTCGTTCGACTGGACGGATACGCGCCTGACGGCGGCCGTGTTCGCGCTCCTTTCGCTCGCGCTCGCCGCCCACGCCCTGACCCTTCTTCTCACGCGCGCGTACTACGCCGCCGGGCGCACGCTTGTTCCGTTCTTTATCGCCGCCGCCTCCGCCGCCTCCGCCATTCTCGCCGCCGTACTCTTCATGCGGTGGTTCGAGTATCCGCAGGTACTGCGTTTTGCGGAGGATCTTATGCGGCTCGAAGACGTGCCCGGAACCTCGATACTCGCCGTCGCGCTCGCGTACGCGCTCGTCTCCGTCGCCGCGGCCGTCGTTCTCGCGATATCCTTTGAAAGGAGGTTCGGCGGCTTTTTCGGCCGCATCAGGACCACTCTTGCGCAGGGGACGCTTGCCGCGCTCGCCGCCGCCTCCGCCGCGTACGCCACGCTTGCGTTCGTCGGCCCACTGACGCTCTCCTCGACGCTCTTGTCGGTGTTTTTGAGGGGCTTTGCGGGCGGCACCGCGGGAATCGCCGCCTGCGCGCTCGTCTACTTTCTCCTCGGAAATCGCGAGTATCTCGAAACTGTCTCTTCCATACGCGGCAAGCTGTGGCGCGCGCCCCTGCCTCCCGCTCAACCCATTCACTCGGCGGAAGACATCGGCCCCTCGAGCCTCCAATAGTGCAGGAACGCCGTATTCGTTGTATACGTTATACGCGTTCAAGGGTGCGCGCTACTGAACATCCGGAACAATTAAAGCAACTACAACATGTCCGCTATCCGCAACTTCAGCATCATTGCCCACGTGGATCACGGCAAGAGCACCCTTGCCGACCGCATGCTCGAACTCACCGGCACGATAGAGCCGCGCAGGATGCAGGAGCAGGTCTTGGACAGAATGGAGTTGGAACGCGAGCGGGGGATCACCATCAAAATGGCTCCGGTTAGGATGCTGTGGCATCCCAACCGGCGCGGACTGACGCAGACTGAATCGCAGAAGAACGCGGAAGATGCAACATTGTTGTATGGCGATGTAACGTACAAGATCCGAGCGGCGGCGTTTGATGTGCGTAAGCAGCTTGGTCTCGGACACAAAGAATCTGTTTACCACAAAGCGCTTGCGATCGCCTTCAAGCAACAAGGACTGAATTTCGTGAGCGAGAAATCTATTCCAATACACTACAACGGCGCACATGTCGGTACATACCAGCCGGATTTTATTGTGGAAGATAAGGTGTTAGTTGAATTAAAAGCTCTTCCGGAAATTCGCAGGCCGCAACAAGAGCAATTGTGGAGCTACCTCAAAGGCAGCAGCTACAAGCTTGCGCTTCTTGTGAATTTTGGCAGTACCGATGTCGACATACAGCGTGTTGTTTTTGATACAGCTCGTACACAGGACTTTCCGCGTTCGTCGGCGTCAAGTCCGCGTGATTCTGCGCAAGTTGAGGAATACATCCTCAACTTGATCGACACTCCAGGGCATGTCGACTTTTCATACGAAGTATCTCGCGCGCTTTCGGCCGTCGAGGGCGTGGTGCTTCTCGTTGACGCTACACAGGGCGTCGAAGCGCAGACGCTCTCGGTCCTTTCGGTCGCGCGCTCGCTCGGCCGCGTCGTCATCCCCGTCGTCTCGAAGACAGACGCCCCGAATGCGCGGACCGAGGACATCGCGAGCGAACTCGCTCTTCTGCTCGGTTGCGAGGGATCGGCGGTCTTGCGCACGTCGGGGAAAACGGGAGCGGGAGTCGCGGAGCTTCTCAATGCGATCGTCGAGCGGGTCCCGCCGCCCCGCTCGGGGGGCAAAACGCAGGCGCTCGTGTTCGACTTCGGCTATTCGGACCATCGCGGCGTCATCGTGTATATGCGCGTGTTCGGCGGGACCATTAAAAAGGGTGACAGCCTCCGACTCATCGAGGGCAGGGCCGATTTTACGGCTCTGGAAGTTGGTGTTTTGACGCCAGACGAGAGGCCTTGCGCAGAACTACGCGAAGGCGAGATAGGGTATGTCGTTACAGGGATCAAAAAACCCGGTGTCGCCTCCGTGGGAGACACCGTCACCAGCGCTCGCGCTCCTGCGCCGGCCCTCGCAGGATATCGGTCGCCAACACCGGTCATTTGGGCCAGCGTGTATCCAGAATCCCAAGACGATCTTCCGCTCCTGCGCCAGTCGCTCGAGCGCCTGCGGCTCTCGGACTCGTCCCTCTCGTACGAGGAGGAGTCCTCCGGCGTCATGGGAAAGGGGTTTCGCTGCGGTTTTCTCGGAATGCTCCATCTGGAGATCGTCGTCGAGCGCTTGCGCCGCGAATTCAATCTCACGCTCGTGGTAACACAGCCGACCACCGTGTACGAGATCACGAAACAGGGGTCCGTTGAAGAAATTTATGCGCCCGCACGATTTCCCGACGATGGCACGGCATTGCGCGTGCGTGAGAGGTGGGCCAACGTGCATGTCATCGCGCCGCCGATGTACATAGGCGGCGTGTCACAACTTTTGTACGAACATGAGGCGGAAGTGGGGGACAGCGAGGCACTGCCCGACGGAAAGGTGCAACTCTCCGCCGCAATGCCCCTGCGTGAACTCATGCGCGGATTTTTCGATAGGCTGAAGAGCGTTTCTTCCGGCTTCGCTTCTCTTTCGTATGAGCTTATTGAGATGCGCGATGCGGATGTCGTGCGTCTCGACGTTCTTGTGGCCGAGGAACTCGTACCCGCTTTTTCCCGTATCGTTTCGCGCCGCCGTCTCCAGCGCGAGGCGGAGGCCATGGTGGACAAACTGGAGGAACTCCTGCCGAAACAGCTTTTCGAGCTCAAAATCCAAGCAAGAGCGCAGGGTCGTATCATCGCCAGCCGCCGCAAATCCGCTCTGCGCAAAGACGTGACGGGCTACCTGTACGGCGGCGACGTGACTAGGAAAATGAAGCTCCTCGAAAAACAGAAACGTGGCAAGAAGAAAATGCTCGCGCGCGGGAAAGTGGACATCCCGCACGAGGTGTTTCTCAAGGTCGTGCGGGAATCCTAATATGCGAACAACACAGGAAGCATTTGACCGGCTTCTCGCCAAGCAAAAGCTCGTACTGACATTTATTGGAATGTCGGGCATCGGGAAGACGCGTCACGCTAGGCGGCTCGCCCTCTTAGGTTTTCAACACATTTCGTGCGACGACCTGATCGCACCGCGAATATCAAATATGTTGCAAAACGTAACCGATGTCGGGGTATGGATGGGACAGCCTTATTCCAAAAGGTATCGCGAGCGCGAACGACGATTTCTGGAACTTGAAGAAGAGGTGACACGAGAAGCTCTTTTGCAGGTAGAGGGAAACGCTGTAATTGACACGACGGGAAGCGTTATCTATTTATCAGAAAGTCTATTGCAGCAACTCAAGGAGAATTCGCTCGTCGTGTATTTCAAGGCGGTGCCCGAAATGTACGAGCGGATGTTAAAGGTTTACTTGAGCGATCCGAAGCCTGTCGTCTGGGGAGATTCGTTCCGACGAAAAAAAGGCGAGAATGAGGCAACGGCCTTGAAGCGCTCGTATCCGGACCTTTTGGAGTTCCGCGCTAAAAGGTATCAAGAGCTTGCCGACGTAACAATTCCATTTGAAACACGGCAGGAAACCTCTCTTGAAGCAGAGCGCCTTCTGCGCAACATCCGAGCAAGCATCGCTCGTTAGTACACGCCAGGGATGAGGCCTGGGGCAAAGAAGAGAACCATACCGATAATGACCAAGACCGCGATGACGCCCCATGCGGCGTTGATGATTTTCTTGGTTTTCTTGTGATAGAGAAAGCTCATATCAGCGTATAGGGAATAGGGTATAGGGTATAGGGGAAAAATGCAATAGAATCGAATCATGTGGTCGCGCAATCAACGGCAGGGGGCGGCGCGGCTTTTTCTGCGCCGCCTCATGCTCCTCGCCCTCCTCGCCCTCCTCGCCGCGGCCGTTTCGGGGGTGTGGGGGATATACCGGAAGGAACGGGAGTCGGCGGCGCGGCGCGCGGAGGCGGAGAGCGAGCGCGCCGACCTTCTCATGCGCCGGGCCCAGCTTGAATCCGATATCGCGAAATTGAGGACCGACCGGGGGGTCGAGGAGACCCTGCGGGAGCAGTTCGCGCTCGCCGAGAGAGGCGAGAAGCTCATCGTCATCGTCGAGCCGCCCGCTCCCGCTTCTCTCAAGGCGACGTCGACGATCGTAGATTGGCTGAAAAAAAGCTTAAGGTGGTGGTAAAGTAGAAAGCGTCGCGGGATTAGTTTAGTGGCAGGACGACTGCTTCCCAAGCAGTAAGCGCGAGTTCGATTCTCGCATCCCGCACCATATTCACAAGTATTTTCTGCCGTACGCGCGCATGGCGTCGACGACTTTGTTGAACGCGGCGCCTTTGTTGGTAAGCTCGTAGTGCGCGTGCGCCGACCTCGGGAAGCTCCGGCGCGCGACGAGTCTTTCCTTTTCGAGCTTTCGCAACTTTATCGTCAACGTGCGCGGGCTCATGCCGCCGAGCGAATCCTCGAGTTCGCCGAACCTCCGGGGGCTTTTGAGAAGATCGCGGATGATGAGGAGAGAACAGGGGTCGCCCACGAGGTCGGCGACCCGCGCCACGGGACATTCTCCGCACAGCTTCTTCCTCTGGCTCCGCGTCCGCAACATTACACCACTCTATCACGCCCGTGCATACTTTACAAAGTAAAGCGAGTCGGGGTAGGATGCTTCAATATCAATTTACCAGCCGAAAAACTCATTGCAGGAACTATGGAACAGCGACTGAAGGTGAAGATTATCCTTGGAAGCACGCGGCAGGGCCGCTTCAGCGAGAAGCCCGGGCGGTGGATACACGAGGAGGCGAAGAAGCGGGGCGAGTTCGACGCCGAACTTCTCGACCTGCGCGACTACGAGATGCCGTTTTTCGACGAGCCCGTGTCTCCGAGCTACAAGGAGAAGCCCTACGAGCACGAGGCCGTCGTGCGCTGGACGGCGAAGATAGCGGAGGCCGATGCGTTCATCATCATCGCGCCCGAGTACAACCACGGATATCCCGGCGTCTTGAAGAACGCGCTCGACTACGCCTATCAGGAGTGGAACAACAAACCCGTCGCCTTCGTCTCCTACGGAAGCGCGCTCGGCGCGCGTTCGGTGGAGCAGTTGCGGGAAGTCGCAGTCGAGCTTCAGATGGCGCCCATCAGGAACGCTATCCACATGCCCTACGACGTCATCGTGGCGGCCGGGAAGGGCGTTTCCGAGGAGGAGTTGTTCGCGCCGTATGCCAATGGCGCAAGCGGTCTTCTCGACCAGCTCGCATGGTGGGCTAAGGCGCTAAAGGCGGCGCGCGGAGCGTGATATACTCGCAACTACTAACTACTAACTACTCACTACCAACTATCCCTATGGCAATCCGGCAAGTAACAATTTACTCGACCCCGACGTGCCACTTCTGCCACGCCGCGAAGGAGTTCTTCGATGCGAACAAGGTCGCATACACCGACTACAACGTCGCGACCGATATCGAGAAGCGGAAGGAGATGGTGGAGAAGAGCGGCCAGATGGGCGTGCCCGTTATTACGATAGGGGATACGCTTATCGTCGGCTTTGACGAAGGACGGCTACGCGAACTGCTCGCGGTCTAGTGCCCCCGGCAGGAATTGCACCCACATTAACCGCTTAGGACGCGGCGGTTCTATCTTTTGAACTACGGGGGCGTCGCGGCCACTATAGCATGGTACTATTTTCTATATGCCGCCGAATCAGGATGTGCAGGAAATATTGCGGCTCACGCGCGAGAACAACCGCATGCTCCACAAAATGCGGCGCAATGCCTTCTGGGGCGGCATCATAAAATTCGCGCTCTACGCGCTCGTACTCGTCGTCGCGCCGCTCTGGCTCTATTCCACCTATCTTGCGCCGATCATGGAGCAGATGACGCGAACGATGGAGCAGATACAGAGCACGGGCGCGCAGGCGCAGGAGAGGCTCGGGACCCTGGAGAACATCGAGAATTCACTGCGCCAGTTCGACTTCTTCGGAGTTTTAGGCCGCTAGCGTCCGCGCAGGCGCAATGCTCTGTGCAAGTAAGAAGGATTTTCGCAACAGTAGATGTTTGATATAGTACCGAAACTGCCTGGGTAGCTCAGTTGGTAGAGCGCGTCCCTGAAGAGGATGAGGCCCCCGGTTCGACCCCGGGCCCAGGCACAATGATTAGGGTGGTCAGTGCAAGTCTGACTCCAAGAACAAGAATCAGGGACAGGCACAGTTTTTCTTATTATTTTGTGGTATAATCTATATTTCTGCAGGCCGACCGGGTTTTCGGATTGTGGACGCAAGCCTGTACGTATCGACCATCTGCTCAACCCATCGTGCGCTACCATACGGCGCGCCTCGGTTGACCGATTCTCGTAGCGTAGCAAGGTCTTTCTCTGAATCTGGTGTATTGATCCACGCGCGATAGCTTCGCGGCAGCGCTACTGGCGATTCGGAAAGCAGTCGTTTCTGCTGCGGCGTGCCGTGGAGCCGTAGCCGCGCGCTTCCCCATCGCCAGTTCTCCGCTCTCTTCGCGAGTCGAGCCCGCACCGGGTTGCGCTCGATGTACTTTAGCACTGTCAGTAGGTGATGATCTGTTTTGGTGAGGAACGATTTGTATCGACCTTGATAGAGCGGGCCGGTGCCGATCGTCTCTGTGAACGCATGCACTCTGCGTGTGTGCGCGTTGGTAAGCCAGTGCATGAAGGTGCTCATGTCCCCGTCGTTCTCAGGGTAGAGCAGCAGGTGCCAGTGGTTGGGCATGAGAGCGTACGCGAGAATCCGCATGTCGGTCATCTCTTTCGCTTCGATGAGTAGGTCTTCAAAACATCGATAGTCCTCATTTTCGTTGAAAATTGTGAGTCTGCCAACGGCACGATTGAGCACGTGATACACATGATTGCCGACATCAACACGCGCGACACGGACCATATGAAATACTATACCATGTACATTAGCAATTAACTGTGCCTGTCCCTGTTATTGTACTTCTCCAGGCTCAAACCAGCCTTCCTTTGTACCGACATGTGAGAATAGCGTTTGATATGGACCTTCGTTTTCTCCGCTTCGCCAGTGCACCGTGTCTCCTACGCGAGAAAACGATACCCGCGTTTTTGCTCCCTTCTCGTCTTGAATGACCAAATCGCATGGCGAGCCAGTTTTAAGAGTGTCTACCACCGTCTTCCAAAGCTTAGACAGCGGCTACTTGCCCGTAGCCTCTTCAGTTTTCAATCGTTCCGGCATTACCAGTATCGTACCTCGATAACTAGAAGCTTTGCAAGGGGAGAAAAAATCGTGAGCTTGGGAGCCAGCGCCGTCTCATTCAACGCATTTCGAGACGGCGCGATTCATGCACGCGGGGGAGGGAGGGGACCAGTGCATTTGGATTTGAGTCCTTGCATTCCGTGCATTTCACGAAGTCGAATCGTAAGAGGACGTATCGCTTGGCACGCGCGCGGAGCGCGCGCTAATGTCAGGGGTTGGTAAACCCCGTTAGAGAACTCGCACGGAGCATTAGACCCCGTGCTCGTATTTGGGGGTACCCCTGCGGCAAGCCACTGGGCATTCTCTAACGGGGTAAAATTGGTTCGAGCGTGGTTGTATAGAGTCACCAACTTAAAATCCCATCGTGAACGTCATCGGTTTCGCCTCGCCCGACAGCCAGTTCGACGTGTCGAGCTTCACTTCCTTGAGGGCGCCGAGGTCGCGGTATTTCAGCGCTCCGTTCTGAAGCGCGTAGTCGAAGACGCGCTTCGTGAGCTCGACGTCTTTTTGACAGTACTGCTTCACTTTCTCGATCTCTCCCTGCCGCCACCACTTGAGGGATTGGAGGCCGTCGGCGCTCTTGCCCTCTCCAAGGGTCGCTTCCGCGATCGTGTCGAGCTTCAGGCGCCGTCCGAGCGAGCGGTAGACCTCCTGCAGGAGGTCGAGCGAGCGTATGCGCGTGAGGTCGCCGGGATAGTACTTATTCAAGAGAGGAATGTCGAAATGATCGGAGTTGTAGCCGACGAGCGCGTCGGTGCGCTCCAATATCTCCCACAGCCGCGGCAGTTCGTGTTCGAGATAACACGAATAGGCGTCCGTTTCCGAATCGTGGATGCCCACGACCGCAATGGCGAGGTCTGCCGGATCGGACGAGCCAGTGTCGCTCATCCAGTTTGCCGTCTCGATGTCGAACGTAACGATACGCATAGGTTTCAGGTGTCAGGTGGCAGGTGCCAAGAAATAAAAAATACTGCTCGCATTGTACCCTAAAACCTGGAACCGAGGACCTTTAACCTAAGCTGGAAAATAGATGTTCGGAGATCCGGTCGGCCGGGAGCGTTATCTCCTGGCCGCTCTCGAGGTTCTTGACCAGATACCTTCCGCTTTCGCGCTCCTTAGCGCCGACCGCGATCACGAACGGTATTCTCATCTTGTCGGCCTGGCGTATCTGGTCGCCGAGTCGCCTGCCGGAGAAGTTGACCGCGACCGTCACGTCCTGCCGCCGCAGATCCTGCGCTAGCTTAATGGCGTGCGGCGTCGCGTCTTCCTCGACGACGGCTATCATGAGTTCGGTCGCGGGCGCGTAGGCCGGAAGGAGGTTGTGCGTCTCGAGGAAGTCGCGCGCGGTAACGTCGCCCATCGCGAAGCCGGCGGCCGGTATTTTTTCTCCTCCGAACAGCGAAAGCAGGTCGTCGTAGCGGCCTCCGCCGAATATCGAGCGGCGGTTCGCCTCGTCGGTGTCGTAGACCTCGAATACCATGCCGGTGTAGTAGTCGAATCCGCGCGTGATCTTCGTGTCCACGATCATGTTGCGGACGCCCATGTATTCAAGCTCGGTGCGCAGCTCCTCGAGGTATGCCGTCGAAGCGGTTTCGTCCAGGCGCCTGATCAGGCCTTCGGCGCGCGTTTTTCCGAGATGCTTCGCGAGTTCTTCGGAGAAGTTTCCGGTCCTGCCTCTCCGATCGAGAAGACGCGTTATCCGGGGGCGGAGATCGTCGGGAACCTCCAGTTCGCCGTATGCGGCGTCGAGGAGGCGCCTGTCCGAGACGCGTATCTCGAAGTTGCGCTCGTCGGCGCCGAGGGAGCGCATGACGCCGTGGGCCATGGCGATGATCTCAGCGTCTGCCTCGACCCCACCGACGCCCGCGATGTCGGCGTTCAACTGCCAGTGCTCGCGCAGGCGCCCGCGCTGTGGGCGCTCGTATCGGAAGACGTTCCCGATCGTGTACCAGCGCGCCGGAAGCGGTATCTCGCGCGCTCGCGCGGCTATCATGCGCGCGAAGGTGGGCGTGAGCTCGGGGCGGAGCGTCACCTCGCGCTCGCCGCGGTCGGTAAAGGTGTATGTTTGCTCGTTCACGATCTCCTCCGAAGTCTTGCTCCGGTACAGCTCCGCGGGCTCCAGCAGAGAGGCGCTGTACTCCTCATAGCCGAAGAGTTCGCATATGCGCTCCATGTGCTCGAAGATGTATCTCTGGATGAACTGATCCTCGGGATAGAAATCCCGCACGCCCTTGTACGGCTCCGTGGAAAGTTTTTTCTCCCGCGTCATAGTTCACTACTATACATCCTCCGAGCGGGCGATGGAACGCCGCGCGGCGGGGAAGCACGCGTAGAATCGCGAGCCCGCGCCCCGGCCGCCCGACTCCGCCCAGATCGAACCGCCGTGCGCCTCGACCACGGACTTCGCGATCGAGAGCCCGTAGCCCGTGCTCGAGGGATTCACCGCCGTCGAGTTCTCACCCCTGCCGCCTTCGGTAAAGAGCCGGGAGAGATCGCTTTCGGAGAGGCCTATCCCGGTATCGGCCACCGTGAGAACGACGAACCGATCGACGCGCGCGAGCGCCGCGCGCACCGACCCACGCGGCGTGTATCGTATGGCGTTGTCGAGGAGGTTGCGGATCACGTGGTCGCGTATCTTTTGCCCGTCTCCGGCGACGAGGTACGTTTCCTCCGGCGCGACGCACTCGAGCGAAAGCCCCTTGCGCGCGGCGTCCGGCCTCGATCCTTCGACGACGTCCCGCACGGCCGCTTTCAGATCGAAGACGCGCGCCTCGAACGCGACGGCGCCCGTTTTGAAATCCGACGCGTGCAGGAGGTTCGTCACCATGCCGACGCCCTTTCTCGTTTCGGCGAGCGCCTCGCCGGCCATTTTTCTCAACTGCTCCGGCGCTTGCCCATAATCTCCCTCGGCGATGGAGGCGAGCGCCGCGGCATCCTTGGTGAGATGCGCCTTGACCTCGTGGCTGATGGTGTGCAGGAGCTGTTCCTGGCGTTCGTTCGCCGCGGCGAGCGCCGTGATGGAGGCGGCGCCCTCAAACATGGCGTCCCGCAGGCGCTCCGGATCGGGCATGTCGGCGAGAACGTCCGGCGACGCGCCGCCAGCCGTCCGTATCGTCACCGTGCCGTAGTTGAGGGTTGTCTGGAGAAAGCCGCGCTTGTCCGCGGAAACCTCCTCGATGCGGTCCATGCGCCACGTTTTCGCCGCGCGGGAGAGAAGCGCGGTCTCGATGCGGTACGTCACGCGGCGGTCGGTAATGATGAGGCGGCCGGCGCGGTAGTTCGTCCACGTCGCCGCAAGCGCGATCCAGGCGACGAGAACCCAGAGATATCCCAGCACGGGAGCGAGCGCCGCGTAGTCTCCGGCGACATAGGAGAAGATGCCGCCCGCGAAGAGGGGAGACATCAGGAGCGGCGCGAGGCCGAGGAGGGCGGCGGCGCCTCCGTCGCGCGCGAATACGATCCAGTGCGCGTGCGTGCGCGCGATCTCCCGCTCGTTCGGCAGTGTGTCTGCGGCGCCGCTCATACGCCGATGCCCGTCGTGGAGAGAGCGAAGAGGAGGATGAGGATACAGCCGATCGCGTAGATCGAGATGCCCGCGAGCGCAACAGTGCGGCGTTCGCCGCAAAACCAGACGTATCCGAAAATGGCGCCGAACACGGCGCTTGCGGCAAGCGCGAGGAAAAACGCGCCGTCGGCTATCAGCACGAGCGATGCCGCATCACCCATGCCGAAAGTATAACGCGAGACGGAGGCCTCGCCTCCTTCACGGGACGTATCGCCGGATGGTAGACTCTTCTCGCCATGTCCTCTGAACCGCACGCCGTTCGTCCGCGCCCCGGCCTCGGGAGCGGGCTTTTCGCCGCGCGGAGATTCCTGAAGGGGGAATTCGTCGTCGAATATACGGGGGAACGCATTCCCACTTCGTACGCCGACACGCTTTCGTCCCGCTACCTCTTCGAGGTCGACGATGCGTGGACCATAGACGCGGGCGAGGAGCGACACAAGGGGCGGTTCGTAAACCATTCCTGCGCGCCCAACTGCGAAGCGAGCGCGCGCGGCGGGCGCATCTTCATCCACGCCGCGCGCGCCATCGCGGCGGGGGAGGAACTCACCATCGATTACGGCGACGAATACTTCGACGAATTCATCCGCCCCGTCGGATGCAAATGCCGGCAATGCAGTGAACAGTGAACAGTAACCAGTAAACAGCATTTCACTCGCTCTACGTCGTCAGTAAACTGTACACTGTTCACTGTCAACTATTTTCATGCGCTACCGATGAGGACGCCGGCGAGGAAGACGAGCGCTCCGCCGAACACCACTTGCGCGACCGAGAACCAGAAGCTCGCCTTGAAGTAGTAATAGCGCGCGTAGCCGATTAAGAGAAGCTCGATGCCGACCACCGCGTAGGCAAGGTAGAGAGCGGACGTGAAATCGGGCAGGAGGAACGGGAGGGTGTGGAAAATGCCTCCGAAGAATGTCGTCGCGCCCACGATGCTTCCTCGGATCATCGGATGGCCTCTTCCCGTCTGGTAGCCGGGATCTGAAAGCGCTTCCGCAAATGCCATGCTTACCGCCGCGCCTATCGCCGCGGCCGTGCCTACCAAAAATGCGATGCGCGGGTCTTGGCTTGCGAACGCCGCGGCGAATAGCGGCGCAAGGGTCGAGACCGATCCGTCAATGAGGCCGATGAGCGCTGGCTGGACTATCTGGAGGAGGAAGTCCCTGTCGATGTGCTCCTTTTGAGGCATGAGGGCATTGTATCCCGCCCGTTCGCGCGCGCCATTCGCGCCGAACGCACGAGATGTTGAAAGAGCGGGATTGTACGCTATACTGGACGGGTGAAGAAAGGCGCGCTCATATTTTGGCTCGGTATCCTTCTGCTCGTCGTCGCGGGCGCCGGCATGGCGGTTTTCGTCAGGACGGGGCCGGGCAACCTCGACGGGTTCGCGCAATGCCTGAAGGACAAGGGCGCCGTGTTCTACGGCGCGTTCTGGTGCCCGCACTGCCAGAAGCAAAAGGCGATGTTCGGAAGCGCGGCGCCGCTCCTGCCGTACGTCGAGTGTTCTACGCCGGACGGGAAGGGCCAATTGCAGGTCTGCAAGGACAAAAACGTTACCAACTATCCCACGTGGGAGTTCGCCGACGAAAGCCGCCTCACGGGCGAGCGCGCACTGCAGGAGCTTGCCGAGAAGACGGACTGCGCATTGCCAAAGTAGTAAGTAGAAAATAGTTAGTAGTAAGTAGAACATACATTGAGTTTGTATTTCTTGCTACTGACTACGCACTACTATCTACTAACTATGCATATTGAGACGATAAACTTCTGGCTTGCGCTCGGCACTCTGCTGATGCACTTCGCGATCGTGGCGCTCGTCGCGGTCCTCCTCCTCCGAAAAACGGTCCCGGCGCTGGAGTCGGTTGCCGCATGGGTGAGTTCGCGGGGATTGTGGCTCGGATTCATTTTCTCGCTCGGAGCGAGCGCGGCGACCCTGTATTATTCGAACGTTCTTGGCATTGAGCCGTGCCCCCTGTGCTGGTGGCAACGCATCTTCCTCTACCCGCAGGTCCTCATGTTCGGCATCGCGCTCTACAAGCGCGATGCCGGGATTGCGGCGTACTCCGTCGCGCTCTCCCTCGCCGGAGCCGGGTTCGCTTTGTACAATCATGCGCTCCAGGTCCTGCCTTCGGGCGCCTTGCCGTGTCCGGCGGCGGGCGTGAGTTGCGCGCAACGCTTCGTCTTCGAATTCGGCTACATCACATTTCCCCTCATGGCCTTCACGCTCTTTTCGTTCCTCATCGTCTTGATGCTGTTCGTTAGGCGAAAGAGTTCGTCTCAACGTCCATCCTAGGGCTTGCCCTCGGGGCCCTGCGCTACGAGCGCGTGATCATGCTCCGCTCGATATCTTCGACGGCGCCGCCCGTCTTTTTGCCGGGATTGAGGATGTTCAGCGAATCGAAGATTTCTTTCACCTCGGCGAAGAGTTCGATCATGCGCGGTGGGAACATCAGGGGAAGGTAGGGCGTGCGGACGATGCCGTCGTTGTGCTCGCCGGTGATCGAGCCGCGGTACTTCGCGACAAGCTCGTACACCTTCGGCGAGAGCTCGAGGATGATGTCGCGATTTTTGTGCGAGCTCATATCGATGAAGGGGAAGATGTGGAAATTGCCGTTCCCGATGTGGCCTGCGACCGTGAAGACGAGCTTGTAGCCCGAAAGGAGCGCGTCGAGCTCGGGAAGGAACTTCGGGTAGCTCTCGGGCGGCACGACGAAATCGTCTATGAAAGGCGCCGCCGACATCCCCGGCATGTGTTTCCGGAGGAGGTTGAAGCTCTCGCGCCGCACCGTCCAGTACTTCGCCTCCTGCGCCTCGCTCTTCGCGATCTTCATCGAGATATCGAGATCGAGAAGCTCGTCGTGCGCCCATCGCGCTTTCGCGAGCGCCTGCGCGGCGGTCTCCTCCGCGAATTCCGCCATCAGAACGAGCTGGGGCACGCCGCCGGTGGCGACCATCCACATCTCGGGGATGAACGCGACGCCGAGCTCCATCATCCGCACGACGCCCATCTGCCCGAGTAGTTGCGGCAAGAAGCGCATCGCGAGCCTGAAGGTGTACTTGTCGTACGATTCGAAGGATTCCGGCTCGAAGGAGAGAACGCGCTTCACGATCTCCGGCAGTATCTCGAGATCGGAGAGAAAGACCACGAGCATCGCGTGATGCGCGGGAAGCCTCACGAGGCCGAGCTTCGCCTCGGTAACGAGGGCGAGCGTGCCCTGGGAACCGGTGATGAGCCGCGTGAGGTCGAACGCGCCGGTTTCGCGGTCGGCCACGTCCCAGAGCGCGTACCCGGCGGAGTTTTTCGAAACGTGCGGCCGCGCCGCCTCTATCGCATCGGCGTTCTTCTCGATGAGCGCGCGCGTCTTGCGATATATCTCTCCCTCGAAGTCCTCCTGCGATTCTTTCGCGGCGAGCTCCCGCGCGGAAAGCGGCTTTACCGTCGCGCGCGAGCCGTCGGCGAGAACGACGTCGAGCTCGCGCACGTAGCGGTCGGTCTTGCCCCAGCGAAGCGTCAGTTCGCCGCCGGCGTTGTTTCCGATGATGCCCCCGACGGCGCACAGGCCGCGCGAGGCCGGATAGGAGGGCAGGAGCATCCCGATCCGCTCCAGCGTCTCTTTCTCGAGATCGCGGTAGTACGCGCCCGGCTCCGCGAGCGCAAAACCCGTCCCCTCGGAGCCGGGGTCCGCGGCTATCGCGCCGATGCGGTGCATGTATTTCGCGAACGAGAGAACGATGGAGTCGGTGAGCGGGCCGCCGGTCATGTCGGATCCGCCGCTTCTCGCGGCGACGGATACGTTCTCTCCGCGCGAGCGCGCCTCATGCGCGTAGCGCACGACCGCCGCGACGTCGTCCGCGTTCATGGGGAAGACGACGAGCTTGGGCCGACGCTCGAAGATGCTCGTGTCGCGGCTGTACTCGACGAGCGTTGTCTCGTCGTCCGCGACGTCTCCCTTGATAAGCGCCGCGATATCCTCGCGCAGTGTCATCCATGGAGTATATCAAGTTTGCGCGGGTGCTGTACGAAGGACCTGGACGAAGGACCGTCCTTCGTTCACGAAGGACGGTCCTTCGTCTGTCTACGCATGTAAAGCATGCTTGACGTACCCTCCGGCTCTGGCATTATCGGTATCCATGCGCGAAGAGGTACGCAATCTGGTGCAGGAGCGGCGAACGCTGGCTGGGATTACGCAGGAGGAGCTGGCGGAGAAGGTCGGCGTCTCGCGGCAGACCGTCATCGCGATAGAGAAGGGGAAGTACACGCCCTCCGTGCTCCTCGCCCTCAAACTCGCGCGTTTTTTCAAGGTTCCCGTCGATACGCTTTTTGCGATACACTCATAGCTATGGCGCGAGGATCACTCCCGGAGATAATCAGCGCGACGGCGTTCGCGGCCGTCGCCGCGTTGCTTCTGAACCCGTTCGGCTTTTGGATGCCGACGATGGCGCACATGGCGATGCTCGCGGCGGCCGTCGCGGCGTTCGGCGCGTTCGCCGTTTTCGTCCTGCGCGAGCGCGCGGTCGATGAGCGCGATGCGGCTCACCGCTCGGCGGCGGGACGCACCGCGTTCCTCGCGGGAAGCGCGACACTTCTTGTCGGCATCATCGCGGAAGGATTGCAGTCTGCGATAGACCCATGGCTTGTCGTCGCGCTTCTTGCGATGATCGTCGCGAAGGTTTCCGCGCGCGTCTACGGCGACCGGTATCTGTAGGTTTGTCCACAGGGAGAGTGTCAAGTCAACTTGACATTATTACTGCCGCGCCTACACTGGAGCGGATCGTTAAAATAAAAGTTAACTACATTCAATTCGGTACGAGTATGAACAATATGATAGTTTGGGTTGTCGTCGCGCTTGCAGTCTTAGGCGGGGGGTATTTCTTGCTGGGGAACGCAGGAGTTCCGGCGACGCTCGAGGATGGATCCATGATGGAGAACGACGCGATGACCCCGAAGGACAACGAGTTGCCTACGGGGCAGGTGGAAGGTGAGGGAATGATGGGGGGTGACGCGGCGATGGAGGACGACTCGATGATGATGGAAGAGAAAGGTACGTACGAGGATTACGCACCCGAGAAGCTCGCGCTTGCAAAGAGCGGCAGGGTCGTCTTGTACTTCCACGCAGATTGGTGCCCCATCTGCCGCCCCCTCGATGCGGAATTCAAGGCGGCAAGCTTGCCCGGGGACGTTCACATCCTGAAGGTTGATTACGATAATTCATCCTCGCTCAAGCAAAAGTACGGCATAACCTACCAGCACACGTTCGTACAAGTGGATGAAGAGGGCACGAAGATCGCGAAGTGGGGAGACGCAACGACGCTCGCGCAAGTGCTCGCGCGCATCCAGTAAGGCCGCATGACACTCCTGCTTATCTCGTTCGTCGCCGGCGTCTTAACCGTGCTTGCGCCGTGCGTTCTGCCTCTTTTACCCGTCATCGTCGGCGGCTCGATGGAGGGAGGGAGCGCAAGCAGACGGCGCGCTTTCGTCATCGTCGCCTCGCTCGGAGTCTCGCTCATTCTTTTCACACTGCTTCTCAAGGCCTCAACCGTTCTCATCGGCGTTCCGGAATCCTTTTGGAAGTGGGTTTCCGGTCTCATCATCATCGCGTTTGGCGCAACGCTTCTTTTCCCAGCGATGTGGGAACGTCTTCCTCTTGCAGGGAGCATCAGTCGTGGCTCCAATCGCCTGATGGCGGCCGGATTCCAACGCGGAGGATTTTGGGGCGACGTTATCATGGGCGCGGCGCTCGGTCCCGTCTTTTCAGCGTGTTCGCCGACCTACTTCGTGCTTCTCGCGAGCGTGCTTCCGGTCTCGTTCGCGCTCGGCGTCGCTTACCTTGGCGTCTTCGTGCTCGGGCTTTGCCTCTCGTTGCTCCTTATCGCGCTCCTCGGTCAAAGAGTCGCCGACCGACTCGGCTGGGCCGCGGATCCGCGCGGCACGTTCAAACGCGCACTCGGCGCGCTCTTCATTCTCGTGGGGCTCGCGGTCGTCAGCGGCCTCGACAAGGACATTCAGATATGGGTGCTCGACACGGGATTTCTCGATGTCACGCGCGTTGAGCAGAAACTGCTTGAAATGCAATGACCATTCGCGCCGAATATGTCATAGGCGGCGTTCTCGTCATCGCGCTCGCGGCGGGAGGGTTCCTCGCGTGGGGCGCGCTTCCGGCGAGGGAAGATACGGAGAATGGCCCGACGGAACAACGCACGCTCTCGGTCGCGGAAAAAAATGTCAGGTATCAAAAAGCGCCGGAGCTCGTGAGTCCCGACGGCTACATCAACTCGGGCGGAAGGCCGATCACGATAGGGGAGTTCAAGGGCAAGAACGTCGTGCTCATTGATATCTGGACCTACTCCTGCATCAACTGCCAGCGCACACTGCCGTATCTGAAGACATGGTACGAGACGTACGAGAAGGACGGCCTCGTCATCATCGGCGTGCACACGCCGGAGTTCGCGTTCGAGAAGGTGCAGGCCAATGTGGAGAAAGCCGCGAAGGAATTCGGCCTCGCGTATCCGATCGTGCTCGACAACGAATACCGCACGTGGAACGCCTTCGGCAACCGCTACTGGCCGCGCAAGTACCTCATCGACATAGACGGCTACATCGTCTACGACCACGCGGGCGAGGGCGCGTATGAGGAAACCGAATCTGCGATCCAAAGAGCGCTCGCGGAGCGCGCCGCGCGCCTGGGAATGGACATGCCGTCGCGCGGCGTCTCGAAGCCTTCCGGCGTCGTCGAGGTCGCGCCGGGCGGCGTGCGAAGCCCGGAGGTGTATTTCGGTTCGGCGCGCAACGAATACCTCGGCAACGGCGCGCGGAGCGTCCCGGGCCCTCAAACGCTCGCGCTCCCCGAAACGCTCTCCGGCAACACTCTCTACCTCGGCGGCGCGTGGAACTTCGATCCCGAATACGCAGAGAACGTCTCGAAGGGCGCGCAGATGCGCTTCATATACAGCGCGAAGAACGTCTACCTCGTCGCCTCGGCTCCGTCACCGGTCGTTCTCACTATCACGCGCGACGGCAAGCCACTCGGCGCGGAGCGGGGAGCGGACGTGAACGAGGAGGGGGAGGTGACGGTGCTGGAAGACAGGCTGTACTCCCTGATCGAGGGCGCGGGGTACGGCGCGCACGTCATCGAGATACGTGTCGAAACCCCCGGTCTCAAGGCCTATACCTTCACCTTCGGCTAGAGCGCTAATCAGAGCCATTTGACGAAGGACCGTCCTTCGTTGGACGAAGGACGGTCCTTCGTCTGGGGGGGGGG
>Ga0209541_10006903_pt1 | contig 19211 bp, 17 predicted proteins | sample RifCSPlowO2_01_FD_184027 | JGI IMG/M metagenome (GOLD analysis project Ga0209541, IMG submission 184027) | Groundwater microbial communities from Rifle, Colorado - Rifle CSP2_plank lowO2_0.1 (SPAdes) (version 2) | ecosystem: Environmental > Aquatic > Deep subsurface > Groundwater | place... | reverse complement strand
ATCAATAATCCATAATCAACAACATAACTTCTCTCTCCCTTGAAATTCTCAACATAGAAATCAAAATTAGTTTCAGCAGGCATTTCTAATCTATTAGTAACTTTCATAACACCATAAATAGCAATACATAGCAAAACAGCTGCTAAAATATACATCTGACCTCTTTTATTCATAATAATTAGTTATAATTGTTTATTTAAATAATTTTCTTATATCTTTATAAATCTCTTCAATCTTTCTATTGCCATTAATCTCGCTAACAATACCCTTTTTCTTATAATATTCAACAACAGGCAAAGTCTCTTTTTTATAGCATTCTAATCTTTCAGAAATCGCTTCCTTTGTCTCATCATTTCTAACATACAATTTATTATTACAATTATCACATCTTCCATTAATTTTAGGTTTATTATATTTTAAGTGAAAAACACTATTACAATTCTTGCAAGTTAATCTTCCTTGTAATCTGTCTAAAACAATCTCATCAGGAATCTTAATATAAATTACCTTATCAAATTTAATATCCTTACTTAATCTAACCTGTTTCATAGTCCTAGGAAAACTATCAATAATATAATCTTCATTTCCATTTATTTTCTCTCTAATTAATCTGTAGATTATTTCATCAGGAACCAATTTGCCATTATCTATATAATCAGCAATTTCTTTTCCTAGTTTAGTTTCTTTTGCCTTTTCTTCTCTTAATAAATCTCCAGCAACTATTTTTATTACCTTAAACTCTTTACTTAATAGCTCAACTTGTGTACCCTTTCCACTTCCCTGCATTCCTAAAAATAATACCTTCATTTTGAAAAAGCCCCAGGGGAGATTTGAACTCCCGACCTCTTCCTTACCAAGGAACTGAGCAGTTTTACTTGTGCTCTACCAGCTAAGCTACTGGGGCATAAAACTAAGAAATAAATTTCATTTTTAAAAGTTTGTATGCGGGGCACAGGATTTGAACCTGCGTAGGCACTAAGCCACAGGATCTCCTATTGGAAAACTTAAGTTTGGCAATAAATCTTTTTCAGATTCATTCCTGCCCGTTCAGTGGAATGCCTCAAAATAGAGAGCATTTTTCCAGACTCCGGGATAAGCTCTCCGGCAACCCCGCATTAATTAAAAAATAAGAATTTAGATTTATAAAACTTACCATTAATTTTATATAATATTATTATCCTAAAAAATCCATGTCAAAAGTCTACTTAATAAAAAATAATTATGAAGAAAATTTTAAAAAAATTTATCTAGAATTATCTAAAAATTTCTCAGAAGGAAAAACAGCAATTAAGGTTCATTTTGGAGAAGATGGCAATATTACTTATCTTAACCCAAATTTAATCAAAACTCTAGCTAAAAACATTAATAATCCATATTTGATAGAGTGTAATGTTTTATACAAAGGAAAAAGAACTTATGCAAAAGACCATATCGAGCTAGCAAAGCAGCATGGTTTTAATTTCGCTCCAATTATAATATCAGATGGAGAAAAAGGAAATGATTATATTGAAATAGAAATTAACAAAAAACACTTTAAAACAATAAAAATAGGAAAAGAACTTCAGAATTTCAAAAATCTAGTTGTCTTCTCACATTTTACAGGTCACATAGCTACTGGTTTTGGAGGAGCTTTAAAAAATCTAGGAATGGGTCTTGGTTCTAGAGCAGGAAAATTAGCAATGCACTGTAAAACTTCTATAACAATTAACCAAAATAAATGCACAGCTTGTGGTCTTTGCATTGAAAATTGCCCAGCAAATGCAATTTCATATGTTAATGAAAAAGCTTTCATAGATGAGAAAAAATGTATCAAATGCGCTAAATGTATTGCTATATGTCCTCAAAAAGCACCCCAAGTTCCCTGGAACTTAGTAAGAGGAAAAGATATTCAAGAAAGAATTGTTGAATATTGTTATGGTATTAATAAAATTTGTAATATTATTTATTTTACATCCTTACAAAACATTACTTTAGACTGCGACTGTGAAAATAAACCACAAATTCCAATTATAAAAAATTTAGGAATCTTAGCTTCTAATGATATAGTTGCAATTGACCAAGCTGCAATTGATTTAGTAAAAAAAGAACTTAAAAAAGATATTTTTAAAGAATATAATAAAATAGATTCTTCCTTCCAATTAGAATATGCAGAAGAACTTAATCTTGGCTCTAGAAAATATGAATTAATAAGCCTCTGAAGGGATTCGCACCCCTGACCTGCTGATCTCCCTTAGTTAATACGAGTTTCAACAATCTTTCAGCTGCTCTACTAGCTAAGCTACAGAGGCCTTTTTCTGGCATTCATTACAAATTACCTTTTTATTTTTTCCCTTACCAATATAAGTCCCAATAATCTTGTTCAAAAAAGTAACTTCAATTTTGCTTCCGCATTTATCACATTTCATAATTATTTAGAATCTCTTTTACTTTTAAAATCTTCCCAAATTGGTTTATATAACTTTTTTACTTCTTTAGAATATTTATCAATTCCTGATTTTAATTCATTAATTAAACTCTCTGCTCCTAGATGTGTTGGTCTTATTTTTACTTCTTTATTAATCTCTCTAAGAATTTCAGGACTATCAATTAACATACAAGGCAAAAACAAATTATCATTATAAGGTTGTCTTTGCCTAATAGCTTTGAAAAAATCACTTTGTAAAACCTCTTTCAAAGATTTTTCTTTTATATTATCCTGAGCAAAATGTGTAAAAATACAAGGCTCCACATCACCATTAGAATTTATATGAATATAAAATTTTCCAGCAATACAACCACCAACAAAAGGAGCATCATTCCAAAAATCAACAATAAATATTGGTTTAGTTGCCCTTATTTTTATATTTCTTTCTAATAAATATTTTCTTTGCTTAGGTGTAGGCATTAAATTTAAATCAGGCTCTTTACCAATTGGCATATACAAGAAATACCATCCTATATATGCTCCCTTATCTATCATCATATCAATAAAATTATCACTTATTATTTCCTCAACATTATTTTTTGTAGCAACAACAGAATAACCAAATGGAATCTTTTTATTTCTTAACAAATCCATAACCCTCATCAAATGTTCATAATTTCCTTTGCCTCTTCTATCATTTGTTTTTTCACTAAATCCTTCTAAACTTAGTATAGGCATAACATTACCCAATTCTAATAGTTTATTAGTAACACTTTCATTAATCAAACTGCCATTTGTATAAACTTGAAAATAAATATCTTTATGCTTTTCAAATAATTTTAATAAATCCTTCCATATAAATGGCTCTCCGCCTAAAATTGTATAAAAAGCAACACCCAATTCCTTCCCTTCTCTTATAACTCTATCAACAACCTCAAAAGATAGATCATCTTTTTGTTGATACTCATTTGCATAACACCCAACACATTTGAAATTACATTTCATCGTAGGGCTTATCAAAACAGTAATTGGTACACGCAAATTACTATTCAAAGCCTTATTCCTCCTTTTTTGATTTAAAACTAATCCATTCAATATAAAATTTGTAACAAATTTATTTCTACAATTATCATCAGTATTTCTAATAAAATTCTTAGCTAAAATCAAACTAGGATGCCCTTCTTTAAATAATCGTCTCACAGTACTAGCAATATTTTTATGAGTTTTAGGAGTAGCCTTCTCAACAACAAACATTAATCTCTCCAAATTATCGTCAGATAAATTAGAAATTAAATTAAGCACTTTCTTACTTAAATACTCGCTAGTTTTATATTTTATTTCATTAAAACTATCCATTTTAAATCTATTCTTTCTTATTATAAAAGAATTAAAAATCTTTCCATTTTAAGCAAGTTTTAAAAATTACCTTAATTTATTAAATCTATGCCAAGGATAGCAGTTATAGAAAAAGAAAGATTTTATTCATTCCAAAGTTAAAAATAATACCCGACATATCCGACATCCACCCGCGCAGGGTTTATAAATAAATAGTGCTTAAATTAATTAAATGTTAACCTATAAAAATGATCCATTATTAATCGAAGAAACAGCAAATGATTTAATTAAAAATAATAGGAAGGATTTAATTTTCTTAGACAAAAATAAAAAAACCTTAAACCTTTATTCTGCTTTTATAAGAAAAAAAGATTTTATTAAACAAAAATCAAAAAATCAAATATTTCAAAAAGCAATTTATGCAACAGGAGATAAATTAGCGATTAAAATAAAGGGATTAATTAAAAATAAAAAGCAATTAATTAAAGATTTAGAAAATTATGCTTGCCAAAAAAACCGATTAGAATACGCTTATGATAGATGGTTTAAAAAAAGAATATTTCCATTAATTTTATTAAGAATAATATCAAAAAATAAAAAAGAATTAACTGATTTATTAAATCTCACAGATTACTTTACAGACTTCTTAAATAAATCAAGATTTTATCCTCCAAAAAAAATTAATGAATTATTAACCGATAAAAATTCTTATTTTATTGGTTGTTCAATAGGGGATGGGCATATAGACAAAGAATGCAGAAGATGGGTTCTTGTAGATGGAACATCAAAAAAAGAATTATTAAAATACTCAAAAGAATTTTGTGAAAAATTAAAAAATTTGATATCTCCTTATATTAATTATTCAAAAATAATTGAAAAAAATACAAAGTATTCATTAATTTTATATAACAAACCTTTTTGTAGATTCCTTAATTTTTTCTTTTCTCTACCTTTAGGGAAAAAATCAAATTGTATATTAAAAGTACCATTAATAATCAAGGATACCAGTCTAGAAAAATATTTTTGGAGGGGATGTTTTGATACAGATGGTAGTATCCATAAACAAGGGGGGATTAATTTTTGTTCTTCAGATAAAAACTTATTAAATGAATGTTCTAATTATTTGAATAGAATTAATATAAAATCAAAAAAAATTAAAGAAGAATTAGTAGTAATTAATATGCCTCATTTAAAAAAATTTAGCCACATCGGTCTCTCTCATCCAAGAAAACAAAAAGAATTTCTAAAAATACTAAAAAGGGGTTCAAAATATAAAGATATAAAAATCAGAAACAAAAAGAAAATTAATAAAAAGCTATTAGAAATATATAATTTAATAAGAAGTGATAATAACTATAGAATTAGAATACATTCAAGAAATTTAAAAAATAGTAAATTTAGTGAAAAAGAAATTAAAAAAATAATTAAAGAACTATTCGGTTATAAATTAAAAACAACAACAAAAAATTTACTTTATTTTAAATCCAAAAAAGTATATGAATACTTAAATAAAAATTTTGTATTCGAACCTTATTGGAAACCTATAGATAAAAAGGAAGAAATTCAATTATTAAATAATTGGAATAATGTTTGGTTAAAATGACTAGAATTGTAATAATAAAAAAGGATGAATGCAATCCCTTAAAATGTGGAGATTTATGTATAAAAGTCTGCCCAGTAAATAGAAAGGGCGATGAATGTATCTTTGAAGGGATAGATAAAAAAGCAACAATTAGTGAAGAATTATGTATAGGTTGTGGGATTTGTGCTCACCGTTGTCCAACAAAATGTATCTCAGTAATTAATTTGCCGTCAGAATTAGAAATTCCATTGCACAGATTTGGTAAAAATGGCTTTTGTTTATATAATTTACCAATCCCAAAGCCAGGAAAAGTTACAGGAATCTTAGGAAAAAACGGCATAGGAAAAACAACAGCAATCAAGATTTTAGCAGGATTACTAGTTCCAAATTTAGGAAAAAATGCTTCTTACCCAGATATAATAGAATACTTTAGGGGAACAGAACTTCAATCCTATTTTCAAAATTTAAAAGACAAAAAAATAAAAATTAGCTACAAGCCACAAAAAATCGATGAGATTCCAAAGCAATACTCAGGAAAAGTTATAGACTTATTAAAAAAGGTTGATGAAAAAAACCAATTAAATAATATTATTAAAGAATTGCAATTAGATAAAATCCTTGATAATAATATCGCTACATTATCAGGAGGAGAGCTACAAAGAGTAGCAATAGCAGCTGCCTCCTTAAAAAAAGCAGATTTGTTTATATTTGATGAATTAACCTCATATTTAGATATAAAACAAAGATTAAACATAGCAAAATTTATTCGTTCTTTAGCTAATGAAAACACATCTATATTAATAGTAGAACATGACCTTATAGCTTTAGATTATATAACTGACTTCATTCATATAATGTATGGTCAGCCAGCTTGTTATGGAATAGTTTCACAAATCAAAACAAACAAATCAGGGATTAATACATATCTAGAAGGCTATTTAAAAGAAGAAAATGTAAGGTTTAGAGATAAACAAATCAAATTTGAAAAAAAGTCTCAAATAAAGAAAAAAAAGGAAAACATACTAAGTTCTTGGCCATTTTTAAAGAAAAAGTTGGATTCATTTAATTTAGAAATAGAGCCTGGGGAGATTAACAGAAAAGAAATTATAGGAATCCTAGGAGAAAATGCAATTGGTAAAACAACCTTTGTTAAAATATTAGCAGGTCTCTTAAAATCAGATGAAGGGGAAATTAATACAAAAATAAAAGTAAGCTACAAGCCACAATATCTTGATGCCGCATCTGACGAACTAGTAGCAAATATCTTAAAAAAAGCCATACAAGAATACAAAAAACAAATAATTCACCCATTAAATATTAATCAATTATTAACAAGAAAAATTTCTGAATTAAGCGGTGGAGAATTACAAAGAGTAGCAATAGCTTTATGCTTATCGCAAGATTATGATTTAGCATTATTAGATGAGCCTAGCGCATATTTAGATGTTGAACAACGCTTATCAGTTTCAAAAGTAATAAAAAATATTATGGAAGAAAGAGGAACATCTGCTTTGGTAGTTGACCATGATTTGCTCTTCTTAGATTATTTATCAGACAGATTGCTTGTTTTTTCAGGAATACCAGCCAAACATGGAATAGCAAAGGGGCCTTTTAGTATGGAAAATGGTATGAATTCTTTATTAAAAGAAATTAATATTAGCCTAAGACGAGAAGAAATTAATGGAAGGCCCAGAATAAACAAGCTTGACTCAATTAAAGATACAGAACAAAAGAAGAGTGGTAAATTATATTATGATTGAATATTTCTTTTATATTAATGTATTAAATTAAAAGTAAAAAAATCTTGTCAAAATAAAATTATTTTTTAGCAACCTTCCACAAAACTTCAAAATAATTTTTATATGATTTTGTCACTTCTTTGCTTTCAATAACAAAAGCTAGAGGATTTTCTTCCCATATTGTTATAATTACTTTATTTCTGTAAATCATAGTTGGTGAAGGATTATCAAATTCTTTAGGTAAAAATTTTATTTCACATTCTTCATAATGAATGTTTTTTTTTCTTAACCCTTCATCATAAAGAAGTCTTAGTTTTATTTTTGATTTAACTCTTAATCTATGCCAAAGTTCTGAATATTCTGGAAAATACTCTTTGAATTTCCCTCCACCCCCTAAAACCCATATTTCATCTTTTTGTTTTAAAGATTCACCAAAGAGATATTTTATTCCTTTTTTGCCCTCATAGATTGTTGCTTGTTGTCTCTTCATAGATGCTTTACTTATCTGCTTTAGTACCGGAATTATACCCTCAACTTCTTTTTTAACTTCATCTATTTCTATTTGTTGTTGTTCAACAATCTCTTGAATTTTACTTGGGTTAATTGGAGAATAAAATTTTATATTTCCCTTTAAAAAAGTAGATAAAAATCCTTTCTCAACTAACTTATTTAATATTTCATAAGCAGTTTTGCTATAAATAGTTAGTTTTTTAATTAAATCTCCAGAATTTACCTCGCCTAATTCCAAAGCTAATAAATAAGCTCTTGCTTCTTTTTCAGTCAATCCTAATTTGATTAAAACTTCTTTCTCCTTCATATTACAACCCACATAGTAGGTTGTTATAATTTAAATACCTTTTGGTCATCACTCCATATGAGTAAAACAAAAGGTAAGAAAATGAAAGAAAGTATAAATACCGGAAGCGAATCAGAAATAGAAGTTGCTAATACATATTTCTCGAAAACAATAGATCAATTTAGAAGAACCTATTTATTATTGGGCTCTGAAGTATTTGGATCTTTAGGAAAGGAAATTAGTCTTGGTTACGTAGATAATCTTATTACTAATTTTTTGGAAGTATTTGGGGAATTATCTGTATTATATAAAGAAAAGGGATTCTATGTTTTACCTACAATAAAAACAAATGTTTATCCTAAAGGAGAAATAGGAACCGCAATAGGATTGGAAAAATTAGTTAAACCTAACCTTAGGGTAAATATATCCCATGGAAATTTTGAGACCTTTCATTCTACTAATAATATGCTAAGAGAAAATAGCATATTAGGCTTTGAATTATGCTTTTACGAAGATAGAGATAGAGACGAATTCCCTTCTTGTACTGGAAGAGGTTTTGCTAGATATATAAATCAATCAATTATTCTTTCCCTTAGACTTGATGAAGAATTTTTGAAGACACAACTCAATAATATGTCTAGAGAAGATATAACTAAGGTTTATTCTAAATCTAGTAATCAATTATATGATTTTGGATTTCCTGGTGGAATGACTGATACAGAAGGACATCCTCAAAATAGGGGTTGATATTTTTATTTTAAAAAAAGAAGTAAAAATATATTAATCACTTTTAAATCATTAATTAAATTTTCACTTTAAAACTATTACACATTCCAAAAGAAATTATGGTATTCTATAATATATATTTCAGAGTCAATAGATATATAAACCAATTAACTTTTATTATTTCTATGACAAAACCAAAAATTAGTTTTAACACAATTAAAAAAAATCAAACTCTTTCTGAATTTACACCAAAAAAAGAGCATCCAAAAAACTAATTCTTAAATTCTATCTTTTAAAGCTGCTAAAATTAATGGTAAAGCAATAGTACTGTCACATCTCAAATCAACAAATTTAGCATTTTTATTTAATTTTCCCCATGAAATTCCCTCTTTTAACTCAGCCCCTGAACTTCCACCATCTTCTACCTTAGCTAAAGTTATCTGCAAACCATAATCAGCTCCCTTAGAAAACTGCAAAGCCTGTTGTATATAATTTTTTGGCACTCCCCCATTAATATAGATTACACCATTTTTCTTAGAGCTCCAAGAAAGCTCAATTATTTCTTTTAAATCATCAAAAGCATCAACACTTATTTTTTTATTTTTGCATAATTGCCCCCAAATCATTAACCCAATCCCAGAATCAGCAATAGCAGGGCAAAACACAGGAATCTTTTTTTCATAACACTTTCTTAAAATAGTATTTTTTGGACTTATCTCTCCCAATTTCCATAAAAACTCTCTAATATTTTTAGCCCCTTTTAATTTATCAAAATTCTTCTCAAAAAATTCCTCTAATTTTACATAACTTTTATTATCCAAAAAAACATTATATATCCTATCTAATCCTTTTTCATTTAATTCGGCATCATCTACATTTTCATCTCCTTGATAATGCTTTCCTCCTAATTCATTGATTAAATCATGAGTTAAATTTGCTCCTGTAATGACTAAAACATCAATATGCTCTAATAAATCCATTATAACCTCTTTAAAACCAGCAGGAACTAGCACACCAGATATTCCTAAAAATTTCTTGCACTCTCTATCTTTTATCATTAATTCCAAAACATCAGCAGCCTCTCCTAATTTCTTTGCTCCAACCCCAGTTTCTTTAAATTCTCTAACTAATTCACTTACTTTCATTCCTTTCTTGATTTTTATCTGTTTTATCTCTTTCATCAAGCATATATAGGAAGGTTAGCTTTTTAAATATTAGTTTTCTAAGAACTATTATGGATTATATTATCTGTAGATATGGTGAATTAGCATTAAAAGGAAAAAATCGCTTTCTTTTTGAAAATAAATTAATATCAAATATAAAAGCCTGCTTAGAAAAAAACAGGATAAGATATGAAAAGATTTCTAAACCCCCAGGAAGAATATTAATTAAAACAAATTTATCTTGTAATTATTTAAAAAACATATTTGGTTTGGTCTCATTTAGCCCATCAATTAGCACTAACTTGGATTTAAATGAGATAAAAAAAATAGCCTTAAAATTTTATAAAATCCCTCCATTTAGAATTTCTGCTCAAAGAATTTCAAAAGTCTTTATGACCTCACAAAAAATAAATGAAGAAGTTGGCGCTTTCATAGTAAGAAAAACAAAAGCAAAAGTAAATCTTAAAAATCCAAAAACAGAAATAGGAATTGAAATAATAGACAATAAAGCTTATATATTTAATAAAAAAATTCCATGCCCAGGTGGTTTACCAGTAGGCATTGCAGGTTTAGTAACTTTATTATTAGAAGATAAAAACTCATTAAAAGCAGGTTATTTAATGCTAAAACGTGGTTGCAGTATTGAAATTATTAAGAAAAAAAATATTCCATTTAAAAGTTTAGAAAATTATAGTTATGGAAATAAAATTAATGTTGTTAAGCAACCAAGCAAAAATTCATATGCAATTATTGTCTCAGACACATTAAAAGATATTAAAAAACGTAAGTATAAATTACCAATATTTTATCCATTATTAGTTTATCCAAAAAATGAAACAATTTGAAAATATAATTGAAAACTTCAAGAATTGTAATATCTTAGTAGTTGGAGATATAATGCTAGACGAATATATCTTTGGTGAAACATCAAGAATTAACCCAGAAGCACCAGTTCCAATAGTAAATGTTGAAAAAACAGAATATCGCTTAGGTGGCGCTGCTAATGTTGCTAATAATATTATTTCTTTAGGTGGTAAATGTACTTTAATAGGCCAAGTTGGTAATGATGAAAACAAAAAATTATTAGAAAAAGAATTAATAAATAAAAATATTGAAAACTTTTTAATAGAAAATAAGATCTATCAAACAATTAAAAAAACTCGCATTATTTCACAAAATCAACAATTGATTAGAATAGATCATGAAACTCCAAAAAAAATAACTAATCAAGATGTAGATACTATTTTACAATTCATTAAAGATAAAAAATTTGATTTAATTATAATTTCTGACTATAATAAAGGTTTTATAACACCTTATTTAGTAGAGCAATTAAAATCTTTAAATAAAAAAATAATTGCTGATTTCAAGCCACCAAATATTAATTTATTTAATAATATTTTTGCAATAAAAATAAACTTAAAAGAAGCAGAAATAATTACAAATAAAAAAGAAATTGATAAAATTATTAAAAAATTATATGAAATAACAAATTCTAATGTTATTCTAACATGTGGTAAAATGGGAGCTTATCTATTTGAAAAAGACAAAAAACAACAACACTATTTACCATCAAAAGCCAAAGAGGTTTATGATGTTTCTGGAGCTGGTGATACTTATATCGCTACTCTATCTCTAGCAATATCAAGTAATACAAATCTGTATGAAAGTATTGTCTTAGCAAATGAAGCTACCGGAATAGTAATAGGTAAAATGGGGACCTCTACACTCTCTCCTTTGGAATTAAAAAAAAGCCTTAATTTACAAAATAATAAAATTAAAGACTTATCAGAAATTAAAAAGCTTATAGAAGAACTTAAAAATCAAGGTAAAAAAATAGTTTTCACAAATGGTTGTTTTGACATTTTACATGTTGGCCATATCAAATTACTAAATGAAGCAAAATCATATGGTAATATTTTAATTCTTGGACTAAATACTGACAATTCAATTAAAAAAATAAAAGGTCCAAATAGACCCATAAATAATCAAAATGATAGAGCAGAAGTTTTAGCAAACCTAGAATGTATAGACTATATTGTTTTATTTGATGAAGAAAAACCCATTAATTTAATTAAAGAAATATTACCAAATATAATTGTAAAAGGCTCTGATTACAAAGAGGAAGAGGTTGTTGGTGCTGATATAATTAAAAAAAATAGTGGAGAAGTTAAATTAATAAAATTACTAGAAGGAAAATCAACTACAGATATTATTAATAAAACAAAGATTCTATGAAAAAAATATTTATTAGATTCTATGGTTGTCAAGCCAATTTAGATGATGGTACAATAGCAAAAGGACTCCTGTCTAAAAAAAAATATAAATTCACAAATGATATCAAAAAATCAGACATCTGCATAATCGGAACATGTATAGTTAAAAATCCAACAGCTAATAAAATAATATATCAATTAAAAGAAATTTATAACAGCTATAACAAAAAATTAATAATCGCCGGATGTATGCCAGAAGCAGAAACAAATGCATGCAGAAAAATGTTTCCTAAAGCTTCTTTAATTAATACTTACAATATAACACAAACAACAAAAGTTGTAAATTCCTCCTTAAAAAATAAAAAATTAGAATTTCTTGGAAAAAGAAAAGAAATAAAATTAGGTTTACCAAAAATAAATAAAAAGATAGTTACAATACAAATAGCTCAAGGTTGTACTTCAAATTGTACATTTTGTGAAACTAAACTTGCTAAAGGATTTATTTATTCTTATCCTGAAAAATTAGTTATTAAAGAAATTAAATATTACCTCAAAAAAAGAATTAAAAGATTTAATCTAACTTCCACAGATAATTCTGATTATGGTAAAGATATTAATACAAATATAATTAATCTATTAAATAAAATTATAAAACTAAAAGGTAATTTTAAAATAAGAATTGGAATGATGAATCCACAAAATGTTTTACCAATTTTAAATGATTTAATTCAAATCTATAAATCTGATAAAATAATTAAATTCCTGCATATCCCGGCTGAATCTTTTTCAGACAAAATATTAAAAGACATGAATAGAAATTACACTTATAAAGAATTCAAACAAATAGTCAAAAAGTTTAGAAATAATATTCCAAATATAAATATTAGCACAGATTTAATAGCTGGATATCCTACAGAGACAAATGAAGACTTTATTCTAACATGCCAAAGACTTAAAGAAATCCATCCAGAAGTTCTCAATATATCAAAATTTTCATCTAGACCAAAAACAAAAGCATCTAAATTAAAACAATTACCTTCTGAAATAATTAAAGAAAGATCAAAAAAATTAACAAAAATATATAAAAACCAAAATTTTAAATAATACAAATAATTCTCATCTAAAAAGAAGAGGTGGTAGGATGATAAAAAATGATGAAAAGAAGTACTTTTTTAGATATGATTGCAATCTCTTCACTAATAATTGGTATTTTTTCTTATCTCAAAATAAGCCATCCAACATATCGTTTAATAGGATTAATATTCGCAATAATATTATTAGGTTTATATGTTAGATTATATATAGAAGAATCTTTAAAAGAACAAAGTAAAACACAAATAGAAAAAATGTTAAAACCAATAGAATCAAAATTAGATAAATTAGAAGGTTGGAAAGAAGCAATAAATTATTTCCTACCAAATAAAAAAGGAGTTATAGATCCCATTACATTCTTTGTAATATTAATTATTATTATATTAATAATACTCTATCTACAGGGAAAATTATAAAAAAATAAAAAATTAAGCCTTAGCTTTATTCGCTGTAGGCAAGTTTTTCCAAGTTGCATCAAAGAAATTCTCTAAAGCTGAAGCAAAGAAAGGCGTCCTTACCCAAACTCCAACATCATAACTTGGATGCACTTCTTCATCATTCATCACCATAAACATCACATCTTTTCCATCAACAATAGCAAATCTTGCATTTACCTTATCTAAAACTCTTAAATCTGCAAATTTTGAAATCTCAGGAATTAATTTAGCTGATTCTTTGTTCATGTTTGATGCAATCCTTATCTTAACATTTTTCTTCTTCAATTTCTCGAGCTCAGGTTTTAATGCCTCCATCTTCCTCATTAAGCCATTAGCGCTTGTAACAAGCACAACAGATTTCTCAGCATTCTTGATTAAATATTCCAAATGTGTGTAAACATTATGTCTCCCTCTTATTGCTCCTGATAAATCAGTTGGCTCAATATATTGTATTCCTTGTTTATGCAAAACCTCTAACTCATTTAAAACATCAGTCCCTTTTAAGTCAGCTAATCTTTTAACCTTTACTTTTGCATGATCAAATAAATATTTTTTAACCCTTTCAACAACCTCTCCTGGCTCAACAGCAATATACTTTATTGGTTTTCCTAATTTCATTGTCACAAATCCCTTTTTCTCTAGACTTTCTAGAACATCATATGCCCTTGATCTAGGAACATTACCAATATCAGATAATTCACCAGCAGTAGAAACACCCCTTGATAATAAAGCAGTCCAAATCCTTACTTCATATAAATTTAATCCAAACAATTGTCTTAATTGATTTAAAAATTCTTCTTTAACTATCATCATTAACCCTCCTTTTGTTAATTTAGTTAATAACTACTACTTAATATACATTACGCTTTGTAACATCAATAAATAGTAAAAATAGTTTTTATATAAAGACTTCTATTGTTTCTTATATAGATTCCTAACTCTAATTAAACTGTCTGCATCATTTGCACCTTTATCATACCTCAAAATTATAACGCGAGGAAATCTTAAAGCATATCCACTAGAATAACTTGGACTCTTTTGTATCTCTTGATAAGCAACCTCAACAACAATTTTGGGTTTTATTACTACTTCTTTTCCCTTTTCTTCCATAATCAAAGGTTTTAATATTCTTGTTAATTCCTCAAATGTAACCCCTTCATTCTTTTCTTTTACACCAGTTCCTACCTTCCCAATTGCCAAAAATTTATCTCCTGCTTTGCAACTTAACTCAAAACTGCTAAGCCAATTAGCTCTTTTTCCCTCTCCCCAAGTTGCCCCTGTTATTACTAAATCTAATGTATCTGCCTCTCCCTTTAATTTAATCATATACCCAACCCTAGCACCAGGCTTATAAGGGGCATCTAGAGTTTTAAACATCACTCCCTCCATTCCCTTTTCTAAAGAATTATTATAAAATTTTTCAGCTTCTTCATTATCATCAGTTATAATCCCCTCAACAATTTTAATCTTAAATTTCTCATTTTTAATAATTTTCTTAATTAACTCTCTTCTTTTTTTAAACGGCTCATTAATGAAATTTTCTCCATTATAATAAATAACATCAAAAACATTTAATTCAACAGGAACTTCACTCATCATTTTTTCAATACTATACTTTCTTTTTATCCTTTGAGAAATATTCTGGAATGGAACATATTTTTTAGTCTTAGGATCATACCCAACAGCCTCACAATCCAAAATAAACTCACTGCCTTTAACATTCCTTTTAACAAACTCAACAACATCATTAAACCGCTCTGTAACATTCTCAAGCCTTCTTGTAAATAATTTTATCTCATTTTTACTCTTATGCACTTGTAACCTAAATCCATCTATTTTATGTTCTATTTCAGCAGGCCTTCCAGTTCTTTCAAAAGCATCTTCAATTGTTTCTTCTTTCAAAGCAAGCATCACTTTTATAGGAATTCCAACCTGAATCTTTATTCTCCCTAAAGTTTTTTCCTTAATAGCTAACACAACCTTGCTAAAATCATTACTAGCATCAAAAGCCCTTTGCACTTCTTTAACATCCTTGTCAAATGCTTTAGCAATAGCATCCCTAATTACACCATCAGCAACACCAATCCTTAAAGTCTCTAAAATTGTTCTTGTTATATACTTGGCTTCTAATGGTGTAGCATTGCTCAGTAATTCAGCAATTAAATTTATCTTTTTGTCAACAGTTCCCTTTCCCTCTAATTCAGCTAATTTTCTTATATTTTCAAAAACCTTCTCAACTTTTAATTTTAAGAAGTGTAAAGTCCTCTGCTTTTTATTTCTGATTAATTCCTCACTAACCATCCCTAAATCACCAATCTTTCTCCATTCATCCTCAACCTTATCGCTATCAACACCGCTTGCTCTAGCTATTACTTTTAGCATTATCCTAGAACTCATCCCTATTTTTCTCTCATCCCAAGATGGAAATACCCTTCCCTGTAATAAATACATTACAAATTCAAAATCATTTTTATCTACCTTTTTTAAAAAATTGCTAAGAATCTCAGTCTTCTCTAATCTTTTGCTTGTCTTTTCTAAAGCTTCATATAAATTAACTAATTCACTATAATCCATATAGAAATTCTTATATATTTGATTAATATAAAACTTTTGTATGGAACTTGATCAATGTATATCAAAAAGACATTCAATTAAATCTTATCTAGACAAGCAAGTATCCTGGGATTTAATCTCACAATTAATAGACGCAGCCCATAATGCTCCTTCTTCAGGAAATATACAAAACTGGGTTTTCATTGTTGTAACAGATGATGAAAAAAGAAGAGACTTGACAAAAGCATCTTTAAATCAATCCTGGATGACAGAAGCTCCTATTCATATAGTAGTGTGCTCAGATAACTTCAAAATAAAAAAACACTACGAAAATAGCTCAGATCGTTATATCCATGAAAACTGTGCAGCAGCCATTCAAAATTTATTATTAAAAGCAACTGATTTAGGATTAGGAACATGCTGGGTAGGCTCTTTTAATCCAGAGATGGTTGAGCAAGTTATCGAAGCCAAAGAAAATATAGAAGTTATTGCAATTATAACAGTTGGTTATCCAGCAGAAAAACCAATTTCAAAAAGACATAAAATAGAGGAATTAACATTTTTCGAAAGATATGGTAATAGAATCCGAGACACTTCAATATTCCCATTAGAAAAAACAAAAAACAAATTAGAGAATAAAATAGAAAAATCTGTTTCTAAACTTAAGAAAATTAAAAAATAAAAAAAGGCTAATGCCCTTAGAAGAGCATTAGCAAAAGCCAGCGAAGGGCACCTCTTTTTTAAACCATAGGGGGGTTTTAAAAATTCTAAAATTAGCCGTGCCCTTGATTATTACCTTACTATATCTATTCCCAGCTCCTGACCAATTCTAACACTCTGTGCACTTGGTTTGCTATAGTCCAATTTTCCTAATATGTATGGGCTTGTAACCCCTGCAATTATTGTCATTATTCTTAATTTCCCTTTCATACTATCATTAATTCTAGCTCCCCAAATAACATTTGCATCTCTATCTAGAGCCTCTGTTACTATATCTCCTACCTTGCTTACATCATCTAATGTCAAGTCAGGTCCGCCTTCTACATGTATTAATGCTCCTGTAGCACCTCTATAACTCACATCTAATAATGGGTTTGTTAAAGCTCTCCTAGTTGCTTCTTCCACCTTTTGCTCAGAATCACTCTCTCCAACTCCAATACTGCAAACACCAGAATCTGACATAATTGCCTTAACATCTGCATAATCCAGATTAACTAATGATGGAACAGCAATTGTCTCAACAATACCCTTAATCATAGTCGAAATTAATTCATTAGCAACTGCAAATGCTTGTTGAATTGGCAGATTTCCAGCTATGCTGACTAATCTATTATTATCAATAACAATAACAGAATCACAAACCTGTCTTAGCTGCTGTAAACCAAACTCAGCCTTATCTAATCTAGCTCTCTCTAATTCAAATGGCATTGTAACAGTTCCAATTACAATAGTCTTCATCTCTTTAGCAATTTTTGCAACAACAGGTGCAGCACCAGTTCCTGTTCCTCCACCCATACCTGCGCAAATAAACACCATATCAGCCCCTCTTAGACCATCTCTTATATCTTGCAGGTTTTCATTAGCAGCTTGGCTCCCTACTTGTGGATATCCACCAGCTCCTAATCCTTTAGTTAAATCTCTTCCAATCAACACCTTTTTATCTGCTTCATGTATGTCTAAGTGCTGTTTATCAGTATTAATAGCTACTATCTCTGCTCCCTTAATTCCCTTTTTGTAGAGCCATGTCACCATGTTTCCTCCAGCCCCACCAACACCTATTACCTTTATATTTGCCTGCCCAACAACAATATCCTTAAATTGGCTGTTCTCTTGAGCCTGTCTTATCGCATTTTGTACAATAAACTCCATTTTTCATCTTCCCCCTTGTATTTTTTTATTCATTTTGATTTAAAACACCTTTAAAACGAAACATTTATATATTTCAAGGTATTTCTCTCTTTTAGAATTCGCCAATGATTGATTTTAACTCGCCAAAATTAAAGTCAATTTCTTATTTTCTATTTTATTTAAAATTCTTAAAACATAATTTTATATAAATACTTTATGATACTATAATATATATATTGTAGTATACATAATAACTTTTTTATACTATCTAATTCTTTATTTTAGCATGAAAAAGGTGACAATTTTACATACTGGAGGAACAATTTCGAGTTTTGTCGATTATAAAACAGGTGGTGTCTCTTCTAAATATACAGATGAAGATATTCTAAAATTATATCCAGAAATAAAAAATTTAGCAAATATAAGCTCAAGATTAATAAAGAACATATTTTCAGAAGATGCTGATTTTAATCTTTACAATTTACTTGCAAAAGAAATAGAAAAAGAAATTAAAAATAACTGCAATGGGATTATTATAACCCATGGTACAGACACTCTTCATTACACATCAGCAGCTTTATCTTTTATATTAGAAAACCTATCAATTCCTGTAATATTAGTAGGCTCACAGCGCTCCTCAGACCGTGGAAGCTCTGATGCTACTCTAAATTTAATTTCAGCATTTAATTTTATAAATAAAACAGACTTCAAAGGCGTAGCAATCTGTATGCATGAATCAATGCAGGATTCTTCATGTTTAATCTTACCAGCAACAAAAACAAGAAAATTTCACACATCTAGAAGAGATGCATTTAAACCAATTAATATTAAACCAATAGCAAGAGTAGAAAACGAGAAAGTTGATTTCATTAATTATCACCCAGAAAAAATATCAAAAAAATTACAATTAAAATTATTCAAGCCAAATTTAAAAATTGGAATTCTAAAAACCCATCCTAATATGTCAAAAGAAGAAATAAAAAATTACTCAAAATTCAACGGCTTGATAATAGAAGGAACTGGCTTAGGCCATATACCAAATATATTAATTCCAGAAATAAAAAAATTAGCAAAAAAAATCCCGGTAGTAATGACTTCTCAATGTATATTCGGCAGAATTAACATGAATGTCTACTCAACTGGAAGAAAGCTAATAGAAGCAGGAGTTTTAGGAAATTTAGCGGATATGACAGCAGAAACCGCTTTTATCAAATTAGCCTGGTTATTAAGCAATAGAAATAAAAAAGAAATCCCAGCTTTAATAGCTCAAGATTTTAGAAACGAGATTTCTAAAAGAGCACCAACTGATTTTTTAGAAGA
>Ga0209541_10006902_pt1 | contig 19211 bp, 19 predicted proteins | sample RifCSPlowO2_01_FD_184027 | JGI IMG/M metagenome (GOLD analysis project Ga0209541, IMG submission 184027) | Groundwater microbial communities from Rifle, Colorado - Rifle CSP2_plank lowO2_0.1 (SPAdes) (version 2) | ecosystem: Environmental > Aquatic > Deep subsurface > Groundwater | place... | reverse complement strand
CAAATAGCCCCGGCCATAGTAGTAGTCGGTCAGGATGCGGGAGTCCACGGTGTACCACGGGCTCAGCTCGCCGGGCACGCGCACGATCTGGTCGAGGACCGCGCCCGGAACGTCCTGGGGGTCGCCGTAGGCCGCCAGCCCCATGGTCTTCCCCTCCTGGAGGAAGCCGAAGCCCAGGTAATCGGTGGCATTGAAGTAGAGGAAGCCCAGCGAATTCGCGTAGGTTTCCTTGCGCAGGAATTCGATGGATTGGTCGTGATAGGCATAGGCCGTGGTGGACTCCCAGTCGCCGGCGCCGTCCGCGACCAGGCAGGAGGCATTTTTCCAGCCCGTGGGCAGGGAGGCCCAGGCCCCGTGCGCGACGTGGTGGGGGATGACCCGTATTTCCGCGGAAAGCCCGGTTCCGTCCGTGGCAGCGTCGACTTTTTTCCCCCAGTACGCGCTGGACAACGGCGAGTGGGTGCGGAGCCTGGCCGGGTCGGTGAACAGGTGGTGGCGTAGCACGCTGAACCGCTTGCGGAGGAGGCCGGGAGGATAGCCGTCGAACAGCACCTTGGAGAGGATGAGCCCCAGCCCCGCGTAATGGTCGACCTCGTCCATGCCCACCGCGACGTAGTCGACGTCGGCCGCGGCTAGTCCAGCGTATTCCAGGCAGAAGCGGATGGCGTGGACTGGCGGGTTTCTGGAGTGCTTGCACCGGTCAAAGCGTTCTTCTTCGGCGGAGGCCACGAGCCGCCCGTCCTTCACCAGCGCGGCCGTGTTGTGGCTGGCGTCGATGCCCAGGACGTTCATGCAGGAAAGACTGTGGGTTAAAAAGAAAAACAGGACGCCAGGCGGGTGGCGTCACTTCCGGAACTTGTCGAGACCGAATTTCTTGACCTGCTCGTTGACGACCTTCCAGTCGATGAGCTTCATGAAGGCCTCGATGTAGTTCTTTCGGCCGGTCGCATAGTCCAGGAAGTAGGCGTGCTCGTAGACGTCGAGGATGAGCAGGGGAATCGTTCCCCAGACCCCGCCCTGGTTGTGGACGTCGCACACGAAGTTGTACAAGCAGCCTTCCTCGAGGTCGAAGGCCAGGACGACCCAGCCGCGGGCCGCGATGCCGCAGGCCTTGAACTCCGACTCCCATTTGGCGTAGGAGCCGAAATCCTTCCCAATCCAGTCGGCCACGACGCCGTGCGCCTTACCGTCTCCTCCGAGGTTGTCGAAGTAGCCCTCGTGGAGTTTGACGCCGTTCAAGGCAAAGGTCTCCTCTACCTTGAGCTCCCGCAGGTCAGAGTAGGTCGCGTTCGGCGTGGCAACGTCCACGTTCGCGAGTTTCTGCCGGATTTCGTTGGTTTTTTTGACGTAGCCCGCGTACAACACGTCGTGGTGTTCGGCGAGTTGTTTCTCGGTCAAGCCGTTCAACGACTTGTACTTCAAGGGTTTGACGGTTCGTTCTGCCATGGTTTGCCCCCCTTTCCTTTACTTCGCTTCGAGCGTCTTTTGCCCCGGCTTCCACTCGGCCGGGCATAAACCACCCGACTGCAGGCCCTTCAGGACCCGGTACACTTCTTGCACGCTTCGGCCCACGCTGTTGTCGTGCACCAGTTGGTAGCGGATGATTCCATCGGGGTCGATGATGAACAACCCGCGCAAGTGATAGCCCTTGTCTTCGAGGAGCACCCCGTACGTGCGGCCCATCTCCTTGTTGATGTCCGAGACGAGCGGGTAGTTGAGGCCACCCAGTTCCTTTGTCCACGCCTTGTGGACGTGCACCGAGTCGATGCTGCAGCCCAGGACTTCCGTGTTCGCGTCCTTGAACAACTTCAAGTGCTTGCTGAATTCAACGACTTCCGTGGGGCAGACAAACGTGAAGTCCAGGGGGTAAAAGAACAACACCACCCACTTGCCCTTGAAGTCCTTCAACGCGACCTTGCCAGCCGTGCTCTCCGCCTGAAACTCCGGGGCCCTTTCCCCAACCTTGACGCTCATGCCATGACCTCCCCAAGAAAAGTAATGGGATAATCCAGCAAAACCCATTTAAAACCGCCGGGGCCCTCCACAAGCCGCCGGAGCCTCCCCAAAAACCTTATATTTGCGGCCTGCGAAGGATTGGTATGCCGTCCTGGAAGCGGTCGCGCCCCATCAAACCCCGGACCCAACCGGTTTATGCCAAGAAGTTCAGGAAAGAGCATGCCGCGCGAATGGTCCGATACCCCCTCAGGATGGAGTATCAGACCGACTATACCGCGCAGATGGCCGCCTTCCTCTCGCGGCCCAGCGTCAAGCGCTTGACTAAAGGCCTGTCCTGGAATGCGCGAAAGCTCTTGCCGGAATTGATGGACGAATCCAAGAACGAACGCTATTGGATAATCGAAGGCAAGCTCAAAGGCATCGCCGAGATGGAGGGCGCGCGGTTTATCCCCGTCCTGGAAGCGCTTAGCCGTCAGCGGGGCCTCGCCTTCATGGTGCCGGAACTTGCGTTAACCCTGCTGACGGGGCTGGAAAAAAGCCTGGGGGCAGACCAGGCGAAGCCACTCTCCTCCGGCAACCGGCTGACGGTTTTCCGCTTGCTCGCGCGGTCTGCCAGGGGCAAAAGGAAAAGGCCTCTGGTCTCTCTCGCTGCCACGAAAGCCTTGACGCACTTGAAGCCCGCCAGCCGCAGGCTCCACCCCCTGTATGCGCCGGCCTACAGGGAACGGGATTATTCGTTTTTCCAGGGCCCTCGCATCCGTGCCCGGAAGTTCAAGAAAACCGGCTCCCGCCTCCTTGTGTTGGGCGGCAGGCACGCGGGAAAAGCCATCATTCGCATTGTTCGCCCCGAGGCATTCGAGGCCTGGAAGAAGGCCTTTGACGCGGGCCTGGCCGTCGAACCCATCCTCAAGAGTCCGAATGGGAAGCCATGGTTCTGGAAGGACAAGAATGGCTATGTGTGGGTGATGGCCAAGGTCTTGGGAACCACCGTCGACGCCTACTTGAACTCGGCGGAAGCCGAACGGCACCCCGAGCACCGGGCGGAATTGGTGCGGCAAGTCGAGGAACTCGATCGAAAACTGCTGGATTTGGGCATCCACCACAACCACGCCCATTTCGGCAATGCCTGCATCGAGTGGGAGCGGCGCGACGGCAAGCGCCAGCCCAAAGCCTATCTCATTGATTTCGACGCGGCCTGGGTTTCGAAAGCCATGCTTCGGGGTGGCCACGGCGAGACCACTTCCAGCTAACGCCGGCATTACTTGAAGAGTCGCTTGTAGATGTGCTTGCGGTGGCCGACTCTATGGATTTCAATCGTTTTGGAGGAGTGGGCGATGAGGGCGATGGCCCGATTACCCCCCACGCGCATGCGGTGCTCGTCGCATCCCCGCAGGCGCTGGAAAGCACGGAACGGGTCGGTTGCCGCGGCTTCTTCGACTTTCCTTACAATCCGCTCGCGCTCGTTCTTTTCAAGGGCTTCCATATCCCGTAATGCTTGGGGCATCCACTTGACCGACCAAGGCACGCTACAGCCCCATTATTTTCTTGGCTTGCTCGTGGCTGATGCCCTTTCCGTGCAGGGATTCCAGGCGTGCATTCAGAAGGCCGACCCTAAACTCGTCGGTGTATTCTCCCTCGTCATCGCCCGCAGGCACCAAGGCCAGCAATTTGTTGATAAGTTCGTCGTAGGTCTCGCGGGGGCCGAACTTCAATTCCGAAAGTTTTTCGCGCGTTTTGGGCTGAATCTGGATGGAAGTATAAGCCATTCAAATCACTATAGATTAGTCTATAGATGTTATATAAAAGCTTTCTCTTGGGCTTCCGCTTAAAACCTTTTTCCTATGCATTCCTTGCATGGACCGCTCCCAATTGGTCGGCAAGCTCATCGACTTGGGCGTCGTTTCCTTCAAGCGTTCCGTGAAAGTGGCGGGCGTGCGCAGGGAAGAACTCGCCTTGGCTGTTCACCCGGCCATGGCCCTGGCCTTTCCCGAGACCCGGAAGGCCATCCTCGAGCACTTGGAGTCCGAGCTGGTGGACCTTCGGCAGGCAAAGGTGGACTCCTTTGCCGCGGTGGGCTTTGACTCGCTGCCGTGGGCGGCGTGGCTCGCCGACCGCCAGGAAAAGCCCCTCATTTACTTGACGGAAATGCTGGGCGAGACCGGCGAGCAACGGCACCACGTAGAAGGGTTTTTCCTCCGCAACCACTTCGTCGTGTGCGTGGAAAGCGTGCTCGACAACACCCTGGAATGGGTTTCCGCCTTGCGCGCCCTCCGGCAGCGGTGGTGCCGCGTGCCCCTGCTTTTGGCCATCGTGGACGCCAACCCCAAGGTCAACCAGAAGTCCTTCGCGTGGCTCGAGGTCCCCTTTGCTCCGCTTTGCGCTCTTGACGAAATCGTGGACGCGGGCGTACAACGCGGGCTCCTCAAGAAAGCCGAGGCCACCCGGCTCCTCAAAGGCTTTTATGCGAAACTCAAGCCGGTGCCCAAACCCAAGCCCGAAGACGAGAAGAAAAAGCACGCGCAAGTCCACGACCTGGACGAGCACGGGCACTAGGCCAGCTTAGTACGAGGCCGCCTGTTCTTGGCTGATTTCGCCTTCCTTGAGCAGCTCGGGCGTGCACTGCTTGACCGCGCGCTGGAACATGAAGGTGGAGGCGAACATGGTCAGGGCCGCCATCAAGACCAGCGTTGAAAACAAGGCCGCGTCAATCCATCCAACCTTGAGGGCGAGCGCCGCAAGCACCAATTCAACGTCTCCCTTGCCGTTGACGCCCCAGCCGATGACCAGGGACTCGTTGAGTGATTTGCCGGATCCCCGCGAGCCGAGGATGGTGCCGGTGAGGCTGCCGATGGATGCGATGACCGCAAACAGCAGGCCAAGCCACCAGTTGGCTGCGAGCTCGGTCAAGCCCGTGTTGAAGCCCACCCACACGTAGAACATGGGCACGAAGAAGCCGAAGGAAAACGTGTGCACGCTTTCCGCGAGCTGGTGTTCTTCCCAGGGCTTGTGGACCGCCTTGCTTAGGAGGATGTGGCGTACGAGTGCGCCGCCGAACATCGCGCCGACCAGCACGCCCAGGCCCAGCGCTTCGGCGATGACCGCGAGCAGGAGGGTGATGAGCAGGGCGGCCGAGAAGTGGGTGGCGTGGCTTTGCTGGGCTTCCGCCAGCGCGATGATTTTGGGCGCGATGATTTGTCGGAAGAACAGGAAGACCAAGGCAAAGGCCAGGAACTGGAGGGGCACGGCGTAGAGGGCGAGGCCGGTGCCGGACACGCCGAGCCAGGCCAGCAGCAGGGAAATGGCCACCAGTTGTAGGACGTCGCTCAGCGCGGCGATGGAGAGGATGGCCTGTGCGAGCCGGCTCTTGAGCAGGTCCATTTCCTCGAGGAGTTCCACGGACAGCGAGGCCGCGGACACCGAGAGGCTCACGCCGATGACGGCCGAAGCCATGTCGTTGAAGCCCAGTTGCCTGGCCGCCAGGAAGCCGAGGGCCAGGGGAATGAGCGTGTTGAGGAAAGCGGCCTTGGAGGACAGGGAAAAGTTTTTCCTGAACTGCTTCAAGCTGATTTCGAGACCGCTGAAGAAGAACAACAGCACGATGCCAACCTGGGCCAGGAAGGCCAGGATTTGCGTGTTTTCCCCGTTGTACCAGAGGGCGCGCAGGGGCTGCAGCCCGATGAGCACGCCGACTCCAATGTAGCCGATGACGCGGGGAAACCGCAGGAACCGGCAGGCCTCTTGCGCGGCGAATGCAAGCGCCACCAGGGAAACCATGAGCAAAAGAGGCTCCATGCCCCCATAAAGGAATTCTGGGTTAATAAGGCTTTTCCCGGCCATTACTTTCATGGCATCCGAGGCCCGGCCAGCGATTGTGCCATTCAAGTGCACCGAGTGCGGCAAGTGCTGCAAGGAATTCTACCACAACCAGAGCTACGGCCATTTTTTTGTCTTGGACAACGGCTTGCCCTTGAACCTGGCCGAAAAAGAAATTTTCGAACGCGAAGCCAAGCGGCAGGGGAAGCAGGTGGACATCCGCTGGGGCCGCGTGGTGTGGGATGAGTTGAGCGGCCAAGCGATTGGCGTCAGCTGGTGCTCGGCTTCCGAGCCGTGCCTGTTCCTGCGCGAGGACAACCGGTGCGCGAATTATGCGCACCGACCTGTTTACTGTCGCGCGTTTCCCGTGCGCCCGGCCTTCGTGGAGCCCGACACCGGCCTGGTGAAGTTCGCGGGCACCTCGTGCCCGGACGACTTCTTTCCGGCCTCGTTTCCCGAGCACCGCGAGCGGCGCGTCTCCAACCGGGAACTCGCGCAAGCCTATCACCGTTACTATGCGGACGACTATGCGTGGGCGCGCGTCAAGGAAGAACTCGAAAAGCGGCTGGTGCAGTTCGTGGACGAGTTGATTGGGGAGGGCATCATCAAACCGCTGGCGGTCTCGCAGGAAGGCGAGACCCGGGTCAGGGGAAAGCCGGTCATGTCCTTGGATGAATTCCTGGAAGGCAAGGGCTTCCAGCGGAAGGCATTGCTTGAAAAGCTTTTTTCCATTGACTTTCCTGCCGTGAAGGAGCGGGTGCTGGCCGAAGTGAGGGCTGGTGAGGCGTTGCCATGAATTTTAGCCTGGAAGCCGTCGTTTCAGCGTTTGCCCTCCTGTTCCTTGCCGAGGTCGGCGACAAGACCCAGCTCCTCTTGTTGGCCCTTGCAACTCGTTATCGCTCGGCCTGGCACGTGTTCTTGGGGGCCTGGTTCGCGGAAATCATCGTGGACGGCGTAGCCATCTACTTTGGGGCCGCGCTCACCCGGCTCGTGCCCTTGTCGGTCGTCAAGGCAGGCGGTGGCCTCTTGTTCGTGGGTTTGGGCGTTTACTCCTTGTACCGGGCTTTCAAGGACGGTTCCGGGCGCGAACCCCGGGCCTTTGAGGCCGGCAACGCCTTCGTGGCCGCCTTTGGCACCATCTTCTTCAGCGAGTTCGGAGACAAATCCCAGCTAACGGCGGGCTTGCTGGCCCTTCAGTGGGGCCACCCCTTTGAGGTGCTGGCCGGGGTCGCGTTGGGCCTTGGCTTGGCCAGCGCGTTGAGCATTTTCTTGGGCCGGAAACTCCAGCAATGGCTGCCCCGCAAGCAACTCAAGCTGGTTTCAGGTGGCCTGTTCGTGTTATTCGGCTTATTCTTCGTGTTTACGTGAACCCAGGGAAGCCCCCGAATTCGCCCGTGAAACCCCTATTTGGAGGCCGTTTTGGGGGGGTTTTTGGCTATGCTTTTATAAATCCTTCCACTAATTGCATTGAGTAGCCATTAACTGGATGGATTGCCCCAATTGATGGGGTAAACCGAAGGGAGGTAATCCAATGGTCGAAGCATACATCGTGAAGTCCAAGGTCGCTGAGACAATCAGGGGCCAGAACATGATGGTTTCCTCGGACGCCTACGACACCTTGAGCATGCTGGTAGCAAGCAAGGTGAAGCGGGCCTGCGAGCGATGCCAGGCAAACGGCAGGAAGACGGTTAAGCCCTACGACTTGACCCAGTAAAAGGAAGGAAAAGGAGGCAACACACATGGCGGAGCAATTAATCGTTAAGTCCAAGATCGCGGAGCTCATTAGGGGCCAGAACATGATGATCTCGGCAGAAACCTATGACGCCTTGAACGACTTCGTCGAGCGAAGGCTCAAGCAGGCCTGCAAGAGATGCGAGTCCAACGGCCGCAAGACCGTAAAGCCCTACGACTTTTAAGCTTCACGGCAAAGGTTCAAGAGGAGCTATCCTCTTGCCCCTTCATTTTCTTTCCCGCCAGCCGAGAGGCTCACTTTCCGAGTTCGCCGTCAATCAGTGCCCGCATTTCTTCGAACTCTTTGGGGCCGACCACGGTTTTTTCGCCGATGAAAAAGGTGGGCGTGCCGTAGATGCCGGCCTTCTCGCCCTCCGCAGAAGTCGCGACCACGCGTTCAAAGGCTTGCGCGGACTTGAAGTCTCTTTCAAACCGCTCCAAGTCCAGTCCCAGGCTCCCTGCAATCGCCTTGATTTCTTTTTCGCCGTTCAGCCTCGCGAAGTCCTGGCGTTCAAACAGTTTTTCGTGCATTTCCAGCCACTTTCCCTGCATGCCGGCGGCCTCGGCGGCCAACGCCATCTCCTTGGCGTAGGGGTGCGCGGGAATCGGGAACACCTTGAACAAAACGTTTACGCGGCCCTGGTAGTGTTCCAGCAATTGCTTGACCACGGGCTCGGCTTGCTTGGTGTAGGGACACGAGTAGCAACCAAACTCGATGACGGTGAGTTCCGCGTCCGGGCTTCCAATCAGCCAACCGGCTTTGCCTTCCGGCCGCGTGAGCGCGGGCTTCAAGCCAAGTAGGGAGCCCCAGTTAAGGCCCTCGCCTTTCGCCACCGCGTTGAACACGCAGAAACCCGTTTGCTCGGGGCCATTGCAGTTGCCATAAGCCCACCAGTTGTAGAACCCCCACAGCGAGCCCGCGATGCTCAGGAAGAGGAGGAAGGTGAAAACCCAGGAAATAAATTCAAAGTTCTTGTAGACTGGCTTGGCAAGCCAGGGCGCGTGTTCGAGCAGCCAGCCCGCGGTCTGGCCCTTGAGCTTCTGGTCGAGGTTGGCCACGCAGGGCCGGAACGTGATGCGGCGCAGCACACAGTCCAGGGCTTCCCGGGCCAATGGCCTATGCTTGGCGCTGAAGATGGCTAGCACGCCGAAAACGACCAAGGCAATCAAGCAAATCATGGCGGCCCACTCAAGGAATTACAATCCATTGATGCTGAAACTTTATATATGGGTGGGTGAAACCCAGGCAAAGCCTCATCCAACGTCCACGAAGGACGCGGCATAATAGCCGCGGGGTCCATGGGGCATGCCATAATTGGTTGGGCCGGAATTAATATGCGTTTTGCCCGGTTTCACTTTGCTTTTGTGGCAGGCGCAGCCACCGCTTGCTCGGTTTTGGTGGGGAGGGGTTCGCGGTCGATGAGTTCCCATTCCAGTTGGAGCAGGGCCTTCACCAGCTTGCTTTCGCGGTTGAGGGTATAGAGCTGGGCCTTGCCGTAGCGGCGGGTGGGCTTGATGAGGCCGTACTTCACGAGCTTGGGCCAGTGCTTGAAGGTGGCTGCCTTGCTGACGCAAGCGATTTCAGTGATTTCCTTTTTGGAGAAGTCTTGGTGGATGCCGGCAATGAACTCGTCCACAAGCCTCCAGAAGGGGGTGTCGCCAAAAAATTCCGTGGTAATGGTGGGCCCGTATTCGTATTTTTCCATAGTAGAACCTTGTGCAGCTCAGGTATTTAAGAACATACGTTGAAAGTATGATTACATGGACACGTCATTTGACGTAATTATGGCGGAAGTGCTTTACAACCTCCACAGACGCCATAAATACGGCGGCTCCCATGCAGCCTATGAACACGTGGCCCGCGGCTTTAAATCCCATTTGAGGGGCAAAGCCATGGAGGCCGCCGACGAGCTCATTCACATGGGGTTGGTGTTCAAGAAGCCAACCAATTATGGCCTCCAGGTCTCCCTCAATCCGGAGCGTGCGCAGGAAATCAAGTCTATCATCCGCCGGACGCTGGGGGTGAGGGTAGATTGACCTGGCCATTCACGGCGTCACGCGGTCAACGGCGTAATAGTTGACTGCGTTTTCGGCGTCCACGACCGCGGCCAGCATCTTGGTTTTCAGGTTGCCGGCGAGGCGCACCATGCGGCTGAACTCGGTGAACGTGAACTTGTCGTCCTGGGTGAAGACGTGCACGACCCACTCGGTGTGGGCTTCGCCGGGTTTCTTGCCGCGGGGGTAGACGCGGAAGTCGGCCCCGAACTTGAAGCCGGTCTTCACGATGTAGCCGCGGGTGCGGAGGTCGGCGTAGACCAGGTACTTCGAGTAAAACCGCTTGTCCTTCTTGCCGGCGTGGGCCAGCAACTGGTCGCGGGCAACCGGCTTGCGGTGCTCGTCCACGACTTCGAGTTTTTCCTTGTCGCAGAGGTAAGCGGCTTCCCAGAGGTCGAGGACGAGGTCGCGGTCTTCGCGCTCGCCGAAGCCCTTTTGGGTGAACTGGTCGGCCGTCCTCCGCTCGTGCACGAGCACCTTGTTTTCCAAGAGCAAGGCCATGCAGTTACTGCCCCCCGAAAGCAATATAAACCGTTTAACCCCTGTTCTTGGCTATGGTTGCCGGGATGACCCTCACGCCCTGGGAAGTAAAGGGCACCATCGACTACGACAAGATCGTCCAGGAGTTCGGCGTCGAGAAAATCGATTCCGCGCTGCTGGCGCGCCTGGAAAAGCACGCCAAGAAGAAGGGCCTGGTTCTGCATCACCTGCTCCGGCGGCATATATTCTTCGCCCACCGGGACCTGAAATTCATCCTCGACGAATACGAGAAGGGCAACCGGTTCTTCTTGTACACGGGCCGCGCGCCGTCCGGCAACACCCATTTGGGTCACCTGGTGCCCTGGCTCTTCACCAAGTGGTTGCAGGACGTCTTCGACGTGGAGTTGTGGTTCCAGTTCCCGGACGAGGAGAAGTTCTTGTTCAAGGAGGAGCTCACGCTGGAGGAAACCGCTCGCTACACCGAGGAGAACATGAAGGACGTCATCGCGTTGGGCTTCGACCCAAAGAAAACGCATTTCCTCGTCGACACGCGGCACGCGGGCGTGATGTTTCCGGAGGCCATCAAGGTGGCGAAGCGCATTACGTTTTCCACCGCCAAGGCCGCCTTCGGCTTCTCTAATGAGCAGAACATCGGCGCCATCTTTTACACGGCGATGCAGGCCGTGCCGGCTTTCCTGCCCAGCGTCCTGCGAAAGAAGCCCCTGCCTTGCCTGATTCCCCACGCCATCGACCAGGACCCGCATTTCCGGGTTTCGAGGGACGTGATTCCCAGGCTGGGTTATCCGAAGCCCGCGTCGATTCAGTGCCGTTTCCTTCCGGGTCTGGCGGGGATGGAGAAGGACGGCAAGATGTCCAGCACGAGCGGCGACCAGGCAACCATTTACACCACGGATGACGCGAAGGCCGTGAAGCAGAAGATAAACAAGTACGCGTTTTCCGGCGGCAGGGAAACCGTGGAAGCGCACCGGCGCCTGGGCGGGAACCCCGACGTTGACGTAAGCTACCAGTGGCTGCTGTTCTTCGAGGAAGACGACGCGAAGCTCGAGCGCATCTACCGCGACTACAAGTCGGGCAAGCTGCTGAGCGGGGAACTCAAGGCCATCCTCATCGAGAAGCTGACCGCGTTCCTGGCCAAGCACCAGGCGGCGAGGCAGCGCGCCCAGCCGGAAAAGTTCCTGTGGGCGCCGGGAAAGAAATAGAAACGGTAAGCGTCAGATGACCTTCACTTTCAAGTCTTTTTCCTTGAGTTTCTTGACGATGTCCTGGAACCAGTAGTTGTCCTGTTTTTTCAAGCAGATTTCGTCGGCTTCCTTGAGCTTGTAGAGGTTCTCGATTTTGCTGAGGGTCTCGCCCCATTCCACGATTTGGTGCACGGCTTTCTCGGGGCCAATCAACTCGGTGACGAGGCCCATCATCTTGTTGCCCTTCGAGATTTCGTGGGCGGCGAAGCCGAACTCGCCGGCCAGGTCCGAGGGGTCGATGACCAGCACCAGGAACACTTCGAGCGCGCCCTTCGTGGCTTTCTCGACGAATTCAGGGGAATCCTCTTGCTTGGACAGCAGGGGAATCAAGACTTTCATGGAGGTCACGTGATGAGCTGGTACAAGCCCTTTCGCTTCTCGGCTATCTCGCCGTCCTCTTTGAGGAACTCGGCCACCACCCTGATAAGGGTCTTGGACATATTTAAGTCTTTTGCCGCGTTCTCGATGCCGGTCAGCTTCTTGGTCGCCAGGTAGTCGAGCAACCGCTTTCGGTGCTTTGCCAGGGCCTCGACCCGCACCAGGAAGTAATCGCCTTCAAAGGACTTCAAGCCCTTGATGGTTCCCGCCCTTATCTGGTCGCGCAGGCCCTCGGAGGCCTTCCGGGCCTCGCCCTCGTTCCGCAGCACCGCGAAGCCGTCTGTTTCCAGGGAATAGTCTTCGGGTTTTTTCTCGGCCGCGGGGTCCGCCGGGGCCTGCGGGGCGGAAGGGCTTTTCCGGGCCTCGATTTCTTCGGGCAGCTTGTAGACGCCGTGCTTGTAGCTCTCGTTGAGCTTGAACAGGATGATTTTCTTTTCTTTCAGCATTTTCTGGAAGTGCGCGAGTTCCTTGTTGTTCAAGTACTTCTCGAACTTGCCTTCCACGCGCTCGCTCAAGCCCTTTCCACGCAGTAGTCCGCCGATTTTTTTCTCCAGTTCGGCCGTTTCCCGGTCAAGAGCGTCCACGGGCTTCACGCCCTTGTCCACCACCACCCACAAACCGGGCTTGGCCTTCACGACCTCGAACTCGTGGTTGGGCTCGAAACCCAGCTCGTTGAACTCCTTTTCGGACAAGACCAGTGCGAACCTGCCATTCGAAGAGCCGATTGCTGCCATTCCATCCCCTGAAATAAGGTGCATAAAAGAATTAATAAAGCGGATTTATGCCCTGCGCGTCCGTGGGTCGTGCACCTCGTGCACGCTAGTGCACGCTAGTGCACGCCCGTGAACTTCTTCTCGTCGTGGGCCTTGAGGAGGGCTTCCATGGCTTCCTTGCTGGTTTCCTCGTCCGGGTGGTCGTGTTCGTGCCTGGCCGCGGCCTCTTCTTCGAAGACGACTTTCTTGATTTCGATGAGCCGCGACCGGATGGCGTCCCGGATGAAGTCCGAGCGCGAGTGGAACAATCCCCGCTTCCGGATGAAGCGGTCCACTTCGTCGATCAGTTTCTCATCAATGACCAGGTTGTACTGCTTCATTTTCATGCCCGCGCCTTTAGAAGCTTATATAACATTAAATATAAAAGCCTTCCAGGAGACGCCGTCCAGCCAAGGCAATCCATTTATATTGGCATAATGAATTATTTAATAGCAATTTACGGGGTAAGGGTTAATCATGAACGCATGGACAGGCAGGGGCCTAGTCTGCTTCTTGGCAGCGGTGTTACTCCTGTCTTCCGCGGCCTACGCCGCCCCCCAGTACAAGCCCGGCAAGCTCTATTTCCAAATCCAGCCCCTCCCGGAATTCACGCTCGTCGTGACCAACCCGCCCAACAACTCTGCCGCAACCAGTTCCCCCCAGCTCGTCGACTTTGAAATCAACCCACCTGCATCCTTTGCCTTTCCCGGCACCCTCTTGGTCAACCGCAACGGCCAACCCACCCAGCCCAGCCAATACCCCATCGACAGCCCGGTTTTTTCCTACCCCTTTTTCCTGCAGGCAGGCACCAACACCTTTTCCTTCACGGCCAGGGACAGCCGCAATGCAACCTCCACGGCCACGCACACCCTCACCCTGCAGGTTCCGACCACAGACACCCTTCCCCCGGTCATCGACTTCACCAGCCCCTTTGAAAACGCGGTCCTCCGCACTTCTCAGGTGATGGTCACGGGCACGGTTTCAGACAACGCCGGACCCATCACCCTCCTAACCGTTTCCACCAGCGCAGGCCAGAACTTTCCCGCCACGGCCTCCAATGGCTCTTTTGGCTTCCCGGTTACCCTCGCCTTCGGGCCCAATACCATTACCGTCACGGCCAAGGACGCAGCCAACAACATGGGAATGGCCGTCCTCCACCTCACCCACGCCGACGACATTCCCCCCCAGTTCACGGTCTCCAGCCCAGCCGACAACTCCGTGATTTCCACGGCAACGGTAATGGTTGCCGGCACCGCCACCGACAATGTAGCCCTTGCCGCCATCCAGTACAAACTCAACGCGGGCCCCGAAGTCAGCGTGCCCATCAGCGCCGGAGCCTATTCGTTTGCGGTCAGCGGCCTCGTCAACGGAACCAATGCCCTCCAGCTCTGGGCCATGGACTCCAGCGGGAACGCCAGCCCAGTCATCCTCCTTACCCTCACCAAGCAGGATTCAAGCCCTCCACCTCCAAACGATACCCTGCCCCCCGTCATCAGCTTGACCGCGCCAGCCGCCACGACCACCACGCCCCTCACCCTCACCGGCACGGTCCAAGACAATGCCTCCAAGCCCTCGAACGTCAACGTGGCCGTCAGCGGGGCGCTATCCTATTCCTTCAACCGCGCTGTCAACCAAGTGGATGGAAGCTTCGGCTTTGAAGTCAACCTTGCCCCTGGTTCCAACACCCTGACCCTCACCGCGCTGGACGCTGCAGGCAACGAGGGAAGGTTCACGGCCACTATCACCTACACGCCCCTGGACAATCTGCCGCCCACCCTTGCCATCACCTCGCCCACTGGCAACCCCACGGTTTCCACGGACTCGATGGGCATACAAGGAACCGCAACCGACAATGTTTCCGTCCTTGCCTCCATTACCCCCAAAGTAAACGGCGTGGCCCAGGCACCGGTTCCGGTAAACGGTGGATTGTTTTCCGCCTCCGTCAACCTGGCCCTGGGCGCCAACCAGGTTCTGGCCACCGCCGTGGACGCGGCTGGAAACACCGGGCAATCCAACCAGGTGACGATTACCCGCGTGCAATTCCTGCCCACGCCTCCCCCTCCCGACGAGCAAGCCCCGGTCATCAGCATTTCAACGCCCAAAAACCTGGACACGGTTTCCACTCCCTTCATCCCCCTGGCCGGCGTTGCAACGGACAACAGGGGCCTATCGGTCATGACCTATTCCTTGAACAACGGCCCCCAGACCAGCATCGCCTTCAACCCAGTCACTGGCGCATTTTCCGCGAACCTCGCCCTGGCAGAAGGGCTTAACGCCCTGGTCGTGAGGGCCAAGGACGCAGCCAACAACACCGGCACCGCTGCCTTGACCGTAACCTATGCCAAGCCCGATACCCTTGCCCCCGAAATCACGTTCACCACTCCACCCAACGGCTTCCGGACAACCAACGCGTCCCTGCCCATTGCTGGCACGGCTAGTGATTCCAGCGGCCTTGCTTCCCTTGCCTTCCGCGTGAACGGGGGCACCCTGCAAAACCTGCCGGTGTCGGCAACTTTTTCATTTCCCCTGCTGATGCCCACCGTGGGAGCCTATGCCGTGGAAGTGATGGCCCTGGACACACAGGGCAACCAGGGAAGCAACACCCAAACCTATTTCCGCGACGCGGTGTCAACGCCCCCACAAGATATTGTGGCCCCCTTCCTGGAAATCACGCAGCCCCTTGACCGGGAAACCGTGTCCACGAACAAAGTGCAGGTCAAGGGCAATGCCTCGGATGACCGGCCCGGAACCCTGGCAGTCGAAGCACGGCTGAACAACGGTCCGCCCCAGGTTTACCCGGTTACCAACAATGCCTTCGACTTCGAGGTTTTCGGCCTCGCAGTCGGCACCAACAACCTCTCCTTCATGGTCCAGGACGCGGCCGGCAACCGCACCAGCCACAGCCTCTCCGTTTCATTTGCCGTACCTGACACGGTTGCCCCGGCATTGACCGTTGCCGAGCCGGTCAATGGAGCCATTGTTTCCCAGTCCCAAGTCAATGTGGCCGGCAGCGTTTCCGATGACCGCTCAACGATGACCACCATCGGCCTTTCCTTGAACGGAAGCGCGTCCACGCTGTACCCTGTGACCAACAACGCTTTCCGCGTTATGGTAATGGGTTTGACCCCGGGCCCCAACACCCTTTCCCTAGCAGCCCAGGACGAGGCCGGCAACAAGACCACGCGCCTGCTTTCCATAACCTATGAAGCCGCCATTGTGCCCCCCGTTGACAAGGACGGTCCCATCCTGGCGATTACGCAACCCGCAAACAACGCCAGCTTCACCAGCTCGTTTTTGACCGTGACCGGCACGGCCAGTGATGCCAGCGGCCTCTCCTTCATCAGCTATAGCCTGGACAATGGAGTCCAACAAGTCCTGGCCCCGACCCCGGCCTTTTCCTTCACGCTCTCCAACCTCTCCGAGGGACAGCACACCCTGCGCATGACGGTAGCGGACTCCCTGGCCAACACATCCAATGCAACGATTACCTTCTACCGCGTGTCCATTACCCCCCCGCCAGGCGAGGATGACCAACCACCGGTCGTCAGCATTTCAAGCCCCTTGAACGGGGAAACCCTCCTCACGTCCACAGCGACATTGAGGGGCTCGGCCATCGACAATGTCGGCATCGCCTCTCTGGCGTACAACGTGAACAACGGTCCCCTGCTTTCCCTCATCCCCCAGGGCGCGCTATTTTCCTCGCTCCCGATTTCCCTGGTGCCTGGCTCCAACCTCCTCTCGGTGCGCGCCCGGGACCTGGCCGGCAACACAGCAACCACTTCTTTGACCGTGTTCTACGTCGAAGCCGACAACATAGCGCCTGTCATCGTGATCTCGAGCCCCGCGGACGGCTTGCACACCCAGGAAACCGCCATCGAAGTCAAGGGAAAAGTTACCGACAACCGAAGCCTCGGCCAAGGCCTCGGTGGCCTTTCCTTGCGCGTGAACGGCGGCAGCCCAACTCCGCTGGCCCTGGACGCGACCAGCCATTTCAACACGGTGAGCAACTTGCAGTTGGGCTCCAACGCATTCCAGCTCACGGCCACAGATGCCTCGGGAAACGCGGCAGTCACGGAATTCACGGTGGCCAGAAACCCATTGGGGCCCAAGCCACCCTGGGAACCCGTTGACGACCTGCCCCCCAGCATCTTCATCCGGAGCCCGGCCAGCAATGCGTCCACGGAATCCGCCACCATCGAAGTCACGGGCGAGGTCAGGGACAATGTTTCAATCCGGGACTCGGCCTGGATTACGGTGAACGGCGGCCAACCCCTCACCGTGGCGGTTTCCAATGGAACCTTTGCAGGCGTCGTAGCCCTCTTACTGGGCTCCAACCTCATCACGGTCGCAGCCCTGGATAAGGCCGGCAACACCGGATACCAATCCGTTGCGGTCACGCGCTCGCAGCCATTCCTCCCCTTCATTGACGAGGAGAAACCCCGCATTCTCTTCTCGTCCACGCAAACCAGGACCTCGGAACCCAGTTTTCTTATCAGTGGAAACGCTTCCGACAACGTGAAAGTCGAGCCCCCGCTCGTGCAGGTCTTCAAGGGAAGCAACCAAGTCTCCTCCGTGCCCTTGGACGCGGCCGGAAACTTTTCCGTGGGCGTGAGCCTGTCCGAGGGCCTGAACTCCTTCCGGTTTGAGGCAAGCGATGCCAGGGGAAACAAGGGCAGCACGATTTACTCCGTGACCTATGAGCCAGTACGGACCAAGCAGCCTCCGCCGGTCGAACCTCCCACCGTGACCCTGGTCGCGCCCGCCGACAAAACCCGGACCGGTAGCCACCTGGCTCAGGTATCCATCAAGGCCACGAACGCGGTTTCCCTCACCCTCTTCGTGAACTTCCAGCCCGTTCAATCGTTTGCCGTGAACCAGGCAGGGACCTTTTCAGCCGCCGTTGGCCTCGTGCCCGGGGAAAACACAATCACGGCGGAAGCCCTGAACGCCGATCAGCTGGCGGCAAGCCACACCATCCACGTAACCTATGACCAGCCCAGGTCACCGCCGCCGGTTCCGCTCCGCGTCCAAATCCTTTCCCCCGCTGACGGTTTGGTCCTTGCGGCCAACTACGAGAACGTCGTGGCGGAAAACGCTTCCCACGGCTACGGCGCTTCCCCGCCCGTGGCCGGCATTGAACTATCCGGAACCGTGGAAGGCGCGGAAGCCGGGCGAGCCAGTATTCAATTGTTCGTCAACGACCAGTTCCTGGGTGAGCTGCCCTTGTTCGGCCAGCGCTTTGAGGTGCCCCTGGCCCTGACCGAGACCGGAAGCATTCCCATTCGGGTCCAGGCCACCTATTTGGACAAAACGGCTTCCGACACCGTTTACATAGTAGTCGAAGAAGGAAGCTCCAGTGGCTCCGGCAGCGGTTCCGGCCACCTTGCCAGCAGGGAAAAAAGCGGCAAGCCCCTCGTACTGAACCTCCAGGGCATCAACCTGCCCCCGTCCTCCCTGCCCTTCCCGAATCCCTCCCTTCCCTCCTTTCCCACGCCACCCATGACCTCCAACCGGGTTACCACATCCATCCTCTCTCCCTACCCCGACCAACGGTTCACCAGTTCGGTCATCAACGCCAGCTTCTTCATTGACGACCTGCGCACGCGGCCCAGTCCCCTTTACTACACCATTCAGTTGAATGGAAAACAGCTTTACGCCGGCTATGGACGCGGCTCGTTCCAGAAAACCATTTCCGGCCTGAACCCGGGCTCGAACATCCTCCGCTTGTACGCCAAGGCCCGGGACGGAGCCTGGGCCTACCGCTGGCACCGTATCTGGTACAATGCGCCCACCACCCCCACCCTCGTAATCAATTCCCCGGCAAACAATGCCTCCTTCACCACGGCCACGATTCCCATCGCATTCACCCTCACGTCCCCCAGCCCCTTGTCCTACTCGCTGGCCGTCAACAACTCGGTGCAGGTTACCGGCCAAGGAAACGGCTCCATGACCCGGAACGTTTCGCTGAGCCCGGGCCAGAACACCGTCACGGTTTCAGCCACCGTCCCAGCCCAAACCAGCCTGCCAAGCTCTGGAAACCCGAACGCCATCGGTCCCGGCGGAACCATCCCGGCCTACACCCTGACGGCAAGCATAACCGTCACCTATTCTTACACGCCGCCGGTTGCTTCCCTCACCAGCCCCCATTTCTCGCTCCAACAGATTTCCATCGCAGACTCCACCGACAAAGTGCTGCGCATCATGGGCCCCCTCATTTCAAGCCCCACCAACCCCGGAACCACGTACACGCAGTTGCCCACCCCGGGCGGCACCAGCATCCTCCAGCCCGGCATCAAAATCTGCCCCCAGAATTCCGCGTTCAGCGGCAGGACCCGGGTGCGCCTGCAACTCAACACGATTGCCAACCCCCTCAACGTTTCCGCTTACTGCAACTACGACAACGCCTGCAATTACGGCGAGGGCTGCGGTTGCTCGGACTGCCCGGCCGTGCAGGGCTGCTCGAACCCCCAAGCCTATTGGACCAACACCTTCCTCATCGATGCCAAGCCGTTGGGCATCAGCTGCCCCACCACGGTGAACGCAGGCGCCCTCGGCCAGCTCACCCTGCCAGGCAACTCCTGTTTTTCTGGCCTGCCCATGCCCGTCATCATGAATATGTTCATGAAGTTGCCGGCCGCCATCACCCTCTTGTTCCGCTCGCCGAATTCCTTCAACTACCTGGACTCCCACTTTGTCCTGCCCTTCACGGGCGCGGCCTGGATCCTGGTCCCAGCCGGTTCAGTGCCCCCCTACTCCCGGCAGCCATCGGACAATCCAGGCCAGT
>Ga0209541_10006901_pt1 | contig 19213 bp, 24 predicted proteins | sample RifCSPlowO2_01_FD_184027 | JGI IMG/M metagenome (GOLD analysis project Ga0209541, IMG submission 184027) | Groundwater microbial communities from Rifle, Colorado - Rifle CSP2_plank lowO2_0.1 (SPAdes) (version 2) | ecosystem: Environmental > Aquatic > Deep subsurface > Groundwater | place... | reverse complement strand
TCCGTGGTTTGGATGCAAATACATTAATTTCTGAAATAAACGACTATGTGGCGTTGTCAGCAGGTGCAGCCTGCCATTCAGGTGAAATTAAAATTTCTCATGTTCTTAAGGCAATGAATATTCCAGTTGAATGGGCAAGGGGCACTTTACGCTTTTCTACTGGCAGAATGACAACTGAGATGGAAATTGATAGAGTAATTGATGTTGTTTCCCAAGCAGTTAGGAAACTCAAGAAATCTATTTAATCTATCCATTCAATCTCGACAATCTTTATAAACCCGAACAGCATCGATAAACTAACTAAATTAGAGTCCCAAAAAGGGATAATAAAAAAGGTTTATGCGTGACCCCGGGAGATGCCAAAAAGGGATATTGCCCGGTTTGGGCGTAGGTACATTTTGGCATCTTCAGGGGTTTTTTAAGAAAACCCAATACGATGCCATAATGTATATTAGTCGGCTTGGGGCGTATGTACTTTTTGGTATTCTTAAGGGATTTTAATGTAGGACAAAAGGCTTACAAGATTTAAGTAATCTTTTTGATAAGGAGTTAAAATGAAGATAGACCCATATAAGCACAAGAAAAGATACCTAAGCTGGAAAGAAAGGGAAAATATTATATAACCCAAAATTATTTTGTTAATAAAGAGGTATTAAATATGAATTTCAGTTCAAGATTATCGAAGTTTAGTGAAGTCAGCCAAAAAATCTCTGCCGCTTGCATGAAGATTATAGATTTGTTAAGCAAACCTAAGCTAAAAATAGCCCTTATTAGCTATTACTATAAAAAACCTACGATATCAGGTGTTGGTGTCCATGTACGAAATTTAGCGAAATATCTTGCAATCCATAACTGCGAAGTCCATGTTTTTTGCAATAGTGATGAAAATGAACTTTACAAAGAGAATAATGTATTGATACATAGTATAGGAAAAGTATTAACCCCTGCAATGGACAGTTTTTCTAAAAAAAGGCTTGAATACGATCTTTTTGAATCGGAAGTTATTAAAGAAATAATCTGCGAAAATTCAAAAAAAAGATTTGATATTATTCATACTCACGGAGCACTAACAAAAGCGGCATTCATAATAAAAAAAGTATATGGTATAAAATGGGTTCATACTTTTCATGCAATAGAAAAACTAAGGGTTAAAAAGCTAAGCAACGAAGAGAGGCAATTTGAAGATCTCATCTCTTGGATAGAACATACAGTCAATTATTGTGATGGCTCTATATTTGTTTCAACTGACTTATTAAAAGAAGGAGAGAAAACTTATAACCTCAAATCAAGAACAGTTATTCCAAATGGAGTAGATTTACAATTATTTAATTATTATCCTATAACAAAAAAGAACGTGTTGTTTATAGGAAGGTTTAGCAAAGATAAGGGGATAGATCTTCTTCCAAAACTTATTCCTTCAATAATGTCTATAAAAGAGGTTACATTCACAGCAGTTTGTCCAGGTAGCCCCGTTAATGGAGAATTAAAAGAAATAAGAGAATCTATACGAAAAATGCAGGACAAATATGGAGAAAGATTAAAGATAATAGATAAACCTCAAAATCAAGAAGTTCTTAAAGAACTTTATAGAAATTGTCAAGTTTATATTCAACCCTCAAAATATGAATCTTTTGGATTGTGCATTTTAGAAGCAATGGCTACTGGAAGACCAGTAGTTGCATTTAAAGTGGGAGGAATTCCAGAAGTAATTGGAGACTCTGGGTTTGCCCTGACAAATAGAGAAAGATTTATTTATAAAGTAAAAGAACTTTTGAGCAATAGAAAAGAATGTGTTATGGTTGGAAAACAGGCTAATAAAAGAGCCAAAAATTTTGACTGGGATATTACAGCACAAAAGATAATAAAATATTATGAAGAAATAAAAAATGAATGAGCAAATTATTTATCCTGCATTGTTGATTGTTGGAGGAATATTAATCTCAACAATAGTCATAATAGTTTTAACAAGATTTTTTAATAAAATTGTGAAATTTTTTGAATTATACCCCGAATCTAAAGGGATACTTAATTTTTCGTTGAGATTTATATCTTGGTTTGTGGGAGTGATAATATTTTTAATCTTTCTTAGGTTGGCTTTGAAGTTGTTAGATCTTGAATTTACAATGAAGATTACGGAAAATATTATAAAAATAGTCCCTAAATATATCATTGCTACATTATTGATTCTTGCCGGAGTTTATACAACAAAATTAATAAGAGAAAGGTCAAAGGACTACAGGTTTGAGTTCAAGGAAAGAGTACTCTTGATTATGGGTTTTATAGTTCATATGACATTTATGTTTACTGCCTTATACACGATCGGAGTAAATATGGCTTTCTTTTTAGAGTTCTATAAAATTGTCTTATGGGTTATTGGAGGGATTGTAGCATTGATTATAAGCATGACTATAGGAATTCCTTTAGGAATTAGCATCTATGAAAAGATGAAGAAAGAGAAGAGAAAGAATAAATAAGAGAAAACCCATATCATTTCAAGCCGTTAAGAAATCCATTGCAGAACTTCAGAAGAGTGCATATAGGCAATTTTGTTCTTGTCTATCCAATAGATGAAAAGAGAAAAACAGTAATCCTTGAAAGATACAGGCATCATGATGAAGTCTACAAGCCATAAAACAAAGATGAATCTTAATTTCTATTTCCAGTATAGCAATCTATTTTTTCAAAGCTATCCTTCTTAATCTATCCATTCCTCTGCGACAATCCTTAAGCGTGCCTACAGGCGCACTTCTGTTACGTCCACATATTATATGAAAAAGACTTTTTGTGTGCCCGTATAAATCATTCTATTGGGGGCACATATTAGGAAGATTTATAAACTGTGTGCCCGTATAAACTAGTATGGCTTATACTGAGATAAAGGAGATAAATGGGAAAAAGTACTATTATCGTGTAAAAAACTTCAGAAAAGGAAAGACCTTCAAAAAAAAGAGAATTTATCTTGGAGTGAATCTAGATAAAAAAACCCTTTTAGAAAAAGAGTCCGAAGCTGACAAGGAGTTAAGGCTTCTAAGCAGTCTGTTGTCTGAAGAAGAGAAAACATTTCTTGAAGTAATTAAGGAAAAATATCATAATGAGCCAAAAGAAAACTTAGAAAACAGATATGAGGCATTTTGTTCACAGTTTACCTATGATTCTGATGCAATTGAAGGGAACACACTAACTTTACAGCAGACCTCTATGCTATTGTTTGAAAATATTGTGCCTTCGGCAAAATCTATGAGAGAGATTAATGAAGCCTTAAATCATAAAAGGGCATTTGATTTTATCTTAAATCATAAAGAAGATATCAATAAGCAATTTATTCTGGATTTGCATAGTTTTGTTGTAAAAGAAACTCTAAGAAAGGACTTGGAAGGGCAAATAGGAAAGTTCAGGACTGTCCAAGTTTATATCAGAGGTGCAAAATGGACTCCTCCAAAGCCTGAAGATGTCCCTAATGAAATGAAAACTTTATTGGCATGGTACTCGCAGAATAAGAAAAAGCTCCATCCTTTGATATTAGCAGCATATTTTCATACTGCCTTTGAGCAGATTCATCCATTTGTGGATGGAAACGGAAGAGTAGGAAGATTAATGATGAATTTTATACTTCATAAAAATGGCTACCCAATGATAAACATTCCAAATAAAATAAAGCAGAGATATTATTCTGCGCTTGAAAAAGCGCATCTTGAAGGGGATTTAAGGCAATTTATTGAATTGCTGATTTATGTTTTAAAAAACAGCCAGATTCTTGTTTAAACTTGACACCTTTAATAATACCTATCACTCCAATCCCGACAATCCTTATAAACTCCAGCAGCATCGCTGAATCAGCTAAAATAAAACTAAAATTAAGTTCCATAGATATACATACAAGAAACATACAACAAAAAACCCCGCAAGGTCACAGAAACGTATCAAGTCCGGTTTGGGCGTATTACCTTTTTGGCATTTTAGGTGGGCGTCAAAAGACAAGCCACTAATTATGCCAATAAAGGTAAGCTGTTGATTGGGTAGAATAATGGCATCTTTCTAGGGATAAAAATTGGGGGTAAAAAAATAAAGAAATAGCTATCTGCTCAATTATTTTGAATCATTTTCTTTCTCTTCATATTCTACATCAAGTTCTAAAGATTCTAAAACTTGAAGTATCTTATCAAGTTTTGCATTAAGTTTATTGAATTGTTCTGAAAACATTCCTGATTGGGATGGCCTATCCTGGTTTCTTGAACCAAAATTGCTGCCTGAACCTTCATTTTTCTTAAAACAATCACTGCAAAAAACAGGTTTATTGCCTGTTGGCCTGAATGGAACTTCGCATCTTTTTCCGCATTTGTCACAAGTAGCTTCATGCATTTCAAGAGGCCTTCTATTAGATCTTCCAGAATCTCGGTCTCTGAATCCGCCCCGTCCTCCGAATCCTCCAGATCTTCCGCCAAATCGGCTACCACCAAATCTGCCTCCACCATACCCACTTCTAAATCTACCTCTATCTCCAAATCCTTCTCTATTGTCTGACCTAAATTCTCCCATAGATACCTAATCGAATATTGGTTTATAAAGCTATGTTGTTATATTGTAAGTGAAGATAATTTAAGCAAAGATTCTTTAGGGATATTATTCAGTTTGTTTAGGCAACCAATTTCTCGCCTAATGAGGGAATATAAGAATCAAAACCCAATTTTTCTATTCTTTTTGAGAAACCAGCACTTTGTTCTTTATCGCCATGAATTATGAAAACCTTTTTTGGCTTAGGTAAGAAATCATTAAGCCATTTAATCAAACCATTATAATCTACATGAGCAGAAAATCCTTCTATCGACTCAATTCTAGACTCTACTTCTGCACTTTCTCCCAGCAAGTCTATCTTTTTTTCTCCATTTTTAAGCCAATAACCCAGAGTTCCTTCAACTTGATAGCCTACCAACAATAATGTGTTTTTCGGATTTTGGATATTATTTATTATATGATGCTTTATTCTTCCTCCAGTGCACATCCCATTCCCGGCAATTACTATGCATGGTTCATTAATCCCATTTATTCTTTTAGATTCTTCAACACTTCTGGTATAAGTCAGTCCAGGAAAATTAAACGGATTTTTTATTTTTTTCATGCTTTTCTGAATGTAATTATTGTAATATTCACTGTATTTTGCAAAAACTTCTGTAGCCTTCATAGCCATTGGAGAATCCAAAAATACCTTCATCTTGGGAATAAGCCCTTCCCGCATAAATTCTCCAATTAAGTAAAGTATTTCCTGTGCTCGTTCAACAGCAAATGAAGGGATCATAAGCTTGCCTCCGCGATTATAGGTTTCATTAATGATTCTTATTAGCTCCCTTTTTCTCTCTTCAATTGGGGGATGAAGCCTATCGCCGTAGGTTGATTCAATAAAAACATAATCTGCTTTTAATATAGGTTCAGTATTTTTTACGAGTACTGCCTCAGCTTGCCCCAGATCTCCTGAAAATGCAAGTAAATTCTCCTTTTTCCCACCATTCACCTTAATCTGGATAGAAGATGAACCAAGAATATGCCCTGCATCATAGAATTTAGCCATAATATTTTTAGTTATTTTTACATCTTGATTATATTTAACTACCATAAACAGCTTCATAGCATTCTTCACATCAAAATCATTATAGATTGGCTTTCTTGCAGGCAAGCCTTGCTTAACTCTTATTTTATTCTCATTTGCAGTATCCTCTGCTGCTATTTTCGCCGAATCCATCATTATTAAAAAAGCAAGCTCTTTTGTAGCATCAGTAGCATAAATTTTCCCTCTAAATCCATATCTCACAAGTTTGGGGATCCTGCCGCAATGGTCGAGATGTGCATGAGTGAGCAGGAGAGCATCGTATTCTTTTGGGTCAAAATCAAAATTATCATAATTCAATTTTTCTGTCTCCTTGCTTCCCTGGAACAGCCCGCAATCAATCAGAATTCGTTCATCTTTAGTGGATATGCTAAAACACGAGCCAGTTACCTCTTTTGCAGCGCCTAATATTTTTACTTCCATTCAAATAAAAACCAATTAGGATTTATAATTTTTTGCATCAATAATTTGGGTTTTTAACTTCAATGCCCAGTTAGGTATGCGTACTTCTAATCTCTAAAGTATCCTGATTTGGGCATTTCTTCAGTTTAATTTTGATACAACTCCAAAATAGTAATAATTAAATACTAGCATGCCTATGACAGTTCATGGGGGAGATGCATGTTCTTAACCTGTCAGGCGATGAAGCCCTTATAAAGTGCATCCAAAAAAAAGAGCTTGAGCTGGATAATCCTCTTTCTGAAGCTGAGATTAAAAGGCATCTTGAACGGCTCGATAGCATTATGATGCCTGTAATAAGAAAGATAGAAATCGGCAAGAATCATGACCCTTATAAGCATGGCTTGGAGCTGATTGAAAGAGCTGAAAGGACAGCAAAAATATTGGGCTGTTCTAACGAAGAAGTAGCTCTGATTGGATTAGCTGCCTACCTCCATGATATCGGAAAACGGGCTGTTTATGACAGCATTGTCAACAAGCCATCGCAACTTACACCTGATGAATACAAGCAAATCCAGCAGCATGTTATATTCGGGCAGACAATAGCAAAACCATTCAAGTATATAGGCAGTCTCATAAAGTATCATCATGAGAGATATGACGGAAAGGGCTATATGGAAGGGCTTAAAAGAAATGATATTCCTTTGGGCTCTAGAATAATCACAGTAGTTGATGCATATGATGCAATGACGCATTTAAGAATTTATGACCCTAAACAGCCAAGAGAGTTTGCTGTCAATGAAATAGAGAGGTGTGCAAGAATACAATTTGACAAGAAATATATCAAGAATTTCCGCCTTAATTTCCTCAAACAGCTTTCTAATAATTGCACAGAAGAGGAATACAAGAATAAATTGACAGAGATATTATGCAAGAAGGGGGAATTCAACTATGGGGAAGAAAAGAAGAAAAGCATAAAGGGGCTTGAAAGGGACTACATTTACACAAGATTAAGACCTGAGGAGCAGTTTGACAAGGCAGTCGTTGCTGCTTTCCTAACCCTTCTTGGAATAAAAAACAAAAGACAAATACCCTCAATAAGAAGATTTGGATATCTGGAGATTGGCCGCTCTTAGATTATTTTAATATTTTTCCCGTCTCCATATACCACAAATAAAGGTCAAGTTCTCCGAGAGACATGCCAAATCTTTTTGCCATTTCTGAAAGCTTTTCCTCAATCACAATATAATTCTTCCTGTTAAGGAATATCCCCGCCGGTATAAATCCGTATCTTTTAAGGATATCCACAATATGAAAATCTGCAATTGCTATGCTGTATCCAACATTTCTCAGGAAATGCGATGCTTCCTTTATTCCTATCCCTTTTATATTCTCAACAAGCCATTCTCTTGCCATCTTGGGATTTTTGTCAGCAAGTTGCTTGACAAGAATTGGGTCAAATTTTTCTCTCGCTTCCATAATATACTCAGCCCTCTTGTTGTAGAACCTGCAACTTGCCAGTTTCATCCTTCTTTTTAATTCCTTCAAAGGCAGGTTTGCAAATCCGTCGCCAATCTGCTGCTGCACCCTCATGCACATTTCGGCGGTAGAATTTGCAGTAAGAATGCAATAGCATAATTCAGAAAACCATTTCTCGGGCTTTGTTTTTAATGAATTAAACTCTGCAAGCTTAGCGTCAATCTTATCTTTAATCTTCTGATTAGTCCTTAATTCAGTTATCCATTTAATCAAGTTTTGAGTTCCCATATTCAAAATCAAAAAATTCCTGTGTATTACCACGCCTTAAAAGGTGTGGTTTGCTTGGAATTTTAGGATGCTCAGAAATGCCTAAGCATTTCTGACATAAGAGGTGGACTGACACGCCGCGTGTGTCAGTCCTATCCTCTCAGCCTTTGATGAGAGGACCATAAATCCCGCCACCCAGACTCGAACTGGGGATCTCTCGGTATCTTTTTCCCGGCTATTTGTTTCTCATCCTTATCCTTATGGAATGTCAAAACAACGCTCGAAAGCTACAGCCGAGCGCTCAACCACTGAGCTATGGCGGGACTTAAATTTTCAACACCATAGTATGTTTCCCATCCAAGCAATCGAGCTAGGGGGGATTTTTTAGCTTTTGTATGGTGTTTCAAACCCTAAAAGAGTTTGATATATCCTATATCAATATTGCTTTAAAAATTTATTGTATCAAAATTGCCAAAACCCTAAGTCACAAAGGGATAATTATGCTGGGGAAAATAGAGCGGAAAGAGGGGCTATGACCGCCAACTCCTGTTTTATTTTCATTCCCCGTTGATTGAGCCAGTAAAATCTTATTCCTTCAAGCACTTCGGTATCAATAAGGTTTCTTTCAAAGAGTTCTTTAAGTATTCCTTTTATACTGGTCCTTGAGATATTTGCATTAAGCTGGGTTGCTTTTGCCCTTATTTCTTCCGATGTTCTCTTTTCGCTGTCCATGATTCTTAATACGGAAAGCCTTTGTCTTGGGCTTGCAATGATCCAACCTATCATTTCCCAGTCCTTATCATTCTTAGTTTCAGAACGTAATAATTTAAGCCATTTCCTTACTTCGTCACTTAATGCGTAAAATCTGCCTTTTCTTACTGCAGGATTGAGTGGCCGGACAAGGCCTTTATCAAGAAATGGCTTGAGATTAAGCTTTTTGATGAGCAATTTCCTTTCAACATTCCTCGGGGTTTTTGGGATGGAAAAAGCAAGCAGGATTTGCTTGTTTCGGCGTTTTTCTATCCAGTTAATAACATCTCTTTTTTTCACTCAAATAATGATAAAATTCCTATTAAATCCCTTGTACAAGGATAGGAATTTTTTTGTTTCTGTTTCTTCGTTTCCATTACCCCCCTCTCCCTATCAAAAACAAAAACAACTCGTTGCAACTAAAAGAGTTACGTAACAGAAACAAACGTCACCGGCAGAAACGGAAATTGAAACTGGAACTCTATAACTGAAACAGAAACTAAAACATAAACAGAAGCTGAAAGCAAAATCAATGTTTAACAATACCCCGCCCCGCAGGGCGGAGTAAAATCAATATGCAGCATAAACGCCCTCAGGCATTCACAGCAGCATAATCAGGCACGAATGTGCCCCCTCGATTGCCGCAGCAATCAGAGCTGGGGCACCCCAGCGTCATAATCATATAATATATATCAAATAGAAAACCTTAAATGGATTTCTATCAAAATAAAGATAAATGTTGTCCCAGCATAATCTTTAAAATAATTCCTGAATTAAAAACCTTATGGTTTATAAAACAGAAAAAATAAAAAGGCAGATAAAAAAATAGCATAGTGATAAACAAAGGCATATTCTTTCTGCCAGAAGACTTAAAAAAACTAAAAAGCAAGTGGCCCTCTACATAAAAAAGGGACTTCTCACGAAGCTAAAAAAAAGCAAAATAAAAAATAAAAAAATAGGAAGAGAGCTACTCTTCCCATAGAAAGTCAAAATACTCTTGAATTTCTGCAAGCAACTCTTGTCCTTTCTTGCTATTAAATTCAATAAACTCTATTCCAGGAAATTCTTCGTGTGCTTCGCGAGCAACTTTCCTGAATTGCCTTAATCTTTTATCTATTGTATAGCCATTGTATGTTGGCAGCTGGAAAGGCATTTGGTTTTCCATTTTCAAATCCTCCTGAGGATTTTGTCCTCAAAAACAAGGACAAAATTCAGTCCGTAGTTTTATCAAAAGAAGCAATCAAAATACGCATATTCGCGAAGCGGCAATTGAGCCGACCCACGCTATCTTTTAATATCAATAAGTGGGGGAAAGCTTAAAAATGGAATGGAGAGCAAGGCAAACTTGCTAATGCGCAAGGCGCAACTTGTCTCGGAATGACTTTTTATGCTTTTAGGCCCTATCTTTATCACATCAGTAGGCCGAATGCTTAACGCAAAAAAGTATTCTCAATAACTTTCTGCTTTTATTAACTCATTCATAGAATTATCTCAAAATACCATTTGTAAAGCTGGACATAAAGATTAAAGAATTTCGGGCTTCTTGATAATCTTACATCCCTGACTTCGCCGAACTGAATGCGCCTCATTCTTTTATCACCCTCTCGCCGCAATACAGGCAAGCGCTTTCCTCAATAGGAATATCTCTCGGCTCTTCCCAGATTTTCCTGCAATTTATGCAAAGCGTTTTTCTCATATTAAATCTATTTAGGCACGCTTATATAAATAGCTTTGGAGCTGTCTGCGGCTACCCGCTATATTCCCCTTCAACTTTTCATACGCATTTTGCTTTAAAAACAAAAAAAAGAAAAAAAGAAAAAGTAAAAAACTGGTTGCCTTATGTGTTGTCTATCGCGCAGTAAACATTCTCGCTGCCAAATGCTTCCTTAAGCTTGTCTGCCATATCCCTTATCATTCTGCTGCTTGCGTCAAAGTTTGCTTCTGTTTTCTGAAAGTCGCCTGTCTCATAGTAACCCGCCTCATCGCCTACATAAGCAAGAGTGCATCTTGCTGCAACATTCCTCAAGATTTCGGCAACAAGAATGTGCGTTCTGCAGCCCGCATACTGCGTCTTCGTGAAGCTGCTGCATACAAAATTCTCATCTTTTATAACCCCTTCAAAGTCACGCATTGCTTCCCTGCAGTAATCCCTTTCTTTCGCCTCTTTTACTTCCTTCCACTTTTTGAAGTCAAGGCATAATGTCTCGCAATTTGGGTGAGGATGGATAGTGAGGCAGGTTTCAGTGTCTTCTATGATTTTCATCTTTATCTTTGTTGCAATCTCTCTTACTGCCTTAAGCACTCTTAACACTGCGTCTTTGTCCCTTACCATAAACCTGTAATGAATTGTTATCCCCATTTTATTCAAGCAGGGTTTTCAGGTATCTCAAGCTGTTCACTGCTGGCGTATTGCGTTCTTCCCTGTGATGCCTTATCTGGATATTTATCTCTTTTGTCATCTTTATCGCGAGCGTGCGCGCATCAAACAAGTCCAAATCACACAACTCGCAAATAAGGATTTCCTTTCCCTTTTCATCGCAGATTGGGATTTCACCCTTTCCTTTGTTGCATAACTGACATCTCATTTTTTAAAAAGTTATCAAAGCTCAATCACAGCTATATGTTCTGACTGCCACTTATCTGTCTCTGCATCATTCCTGCCGAAGTTCATTACCTTTGCATCTTCATAAGTTGGCGTTTCAGTAACCTTGCAGGAAATTCCGACTATTCTCCCGTGTTCGTCCCTGATTGAAAGCTTGTCAAAGACATATACTATGTGCCTGCAGCATCTCCTTGAATTCCACTCATTACAATTGCACTTTAATCCATGCTCTGTTAATGCCACTTCATAAATTTCATTTCTGTGCTTGTTCCTGAATTTCTGTATTAAGCTCCTGAATGAGTTGTCTGTTGCTTCTGCCATAAATTCCCTGATGCCTCCAATTCCCAGTGTCTGCGTTTTTCCTTCCAAGTCATCTCTTTGTATACTTTCAAGTGCCTCTATGAAATCACTCTTTATGAGCTTTGCCTCAAGATTTTCCGCCTCACTCATTTTTGGAAAGAGGGGGCAGTTTTCTGCCTGCCCTTGCCGTTCCGCTTCAATTCAGCAATCATTTTGCTGGCTTCACTGCTTGTTGCCGGGATTTCCTCTTCCTTCGCCCCTAAATCCAGCAGGAATTTCCTCTGCTCTGCTGATGTTGGCTTATTGCTGTAATTACTTCCACTTGCCCTTGAATTTACTGCTTCGCTTTCCCTGTTATAACGCCCGAACTCTTCAAGGATAACTAATGCAAGCTCAAAGCTCTGCTTCTTGCCAAGCTGTAACTGGGCTATCTCGTTGGATATGCTTACAAAGTCCTCTCGTATATCCTGTGTTGATTTCATTTTCCCTTTACCTCCTTTTACCAATCTAATGGGGGAATCTTTTTTGCCCCCTTAATGATTGGGGGGCAAAAAGGGAAGGGGGAGTAATTCAGTCGTGCCCTCTGGCGTGGAGAAGGGATTTATCAATAAAGAAAGCTTGAATGAAATTCAAGCCAAAATGCTTTAAGAAGGATGGAATGCGAAGCAGGAAGGCGAATCCCTTAAAACTTTTGCCTTCAATACGAGAGTGAAGCGAAGCCAGCGAAGCTTCCTCTGTTTGAAGGTAAGCAATTGTTCGTTGTTTATCCCTTCGGGTTTTGGGGAAATGCCAGCAGGCATTGGGCTTTTACAGAAAAGCTAAACGGAAACGCTCTAATCATTCTTCGCAAAGAAGGGTTAGAGGGTTTCGGAGAAGTTTCAAATGGAAAAGAGCGGGAGAAAAAACTTAAGAAAGCCCTTGCTTTGCAACGCAAGGGTTGTCTTGAGGTTTGTCTCGCAGGGAAAAATATTTATATTTCAATGTCTCTTGAATATTATGACGCTTGATGACTTTTTCAGGGAGTGCGAGAAAGAGGGGGCGGTACCCTTAAGTTACAGGAGCCATGCAAAAACCACAAGGGGTTCAAGAACAGTTGAATACGAAAACCCCAGATACCCAAGGGCAAGGGGAATTCTTAACAGGATGCTTAATCGCGGCGGGAATAATGGCGGGCCTGACAATCTCGTTTCAGGCTTATATGGAGAGGAGGTTATTATCCGTACAAGAGATGGATACCATCTTGGGAAGCTTTATGATTACGACGGGAAGTCATTTATGCTTGGGAATTACCTCTTCAGCAGAAGGCCGATGGATATATTTGAATACTCAAGAGAATCTTTCTTAAAAAAAGATAGAATGGTGCCGGCAGAGAACATAATATCAATATCAAAGATTCCGATACTGCCAAAGGAGTTTGCTTAATTTTTGGCTTTTTCTGTGGTATAATTAAGGCAGCTAGAAAGGGGAGGTATGCCGAAGGAAATTTTCCGAGGTTTTAAATTATGCAAGGACGAGGTTGTAAATTTAGATGTTAACCGGCTTCTTTTAGGTATCGCGAGAGAAGCAAACACAAGAGGTGGTTTGGGGAAAATACAGGGAAAGATATTTTTTGAGATAGATGGTTATAACGATGATGAAAGAAAACCATGGGAAATCCCAGAGGTACGGAAATATTTTAAAAGCTTGGATGAGATTGCCCCATTCTTTCTTTATTTTATTGCAAATGAAGTTCTTGGCGAAAGTGTCCGTACCTATTTAAGCATGTTTATTGACCCGGATTTTTTTGCTACTTTCAATCCAGGCCCAGAAATGAAACAGGAGATAGATGTTTTCATAAAAAACAGAATTCACGCTGTTGCAGATTACTGTGAAAAAATAAATTCATCTGAAAAAGCAGGAGTTGATCCCAGGGAAACAATTTTCCAAGTATTTCGTTGTATGGGACATGATACAAAAAGGGAAGATATTTTTAAAGACAAAGTATAAACAGTGAAAATCGGGTTAATCAAACAATAAATTCAAGGGCTTGTCTTTAAGAATTATAAAAAGAATGATTTAGTTGGTAATTCCCTGATTCAGTCCTGAGAATGGGCGGGCCTCTCGGCTGGCCTTCATATTTTCCAAGCAATCTCTCAAGAGTCCTTTCCTTCAAAGATATCCCCGATAGATTCTTTATTCTTGAATATATTTCATTTGACGAAAGATGTTGTTTGTCATTAAAAATTGTCATTAGGAGATTATCTATATTCCTTCGGATATAAAAATTATATCTTTTTTTATAATTGGGATGCCTTTCGCAGAATCTCTTCCAGGACATTTTTCTATATCCTTTATGCTCATCAAGCCATTGTCTTAAATAATTTGGATGTTCTTTGAGCCATCTGCTAAAATATCTTGGGTTGTTACCTCTCCATGTATGCAGTTGTTTCTTGAATTTTTGGTAGTCCTCTTTGCGCCATAATTTTCTTTTCCTCAGATATTCTATCCTTTTTATATCAAGAGGCAGTCCATCTCCATGAAGTCTTTCCAGTCTTTTTTTAATACCCTCGGGCGGTCTCGGGAAATAGCACTTTGTTAATATATCCTGTAATTCATACATTTCCTTTGTCTGATAATTTCCCAATAGAACTGCTGTTTCTACGGATGACCAATCAGGATTTTTTGCCATAAAAAATATCGCAAAGTGGCATTTAAAAACTCTTCGCGCAAAAAAAATCTTGACAAAACTAGATTCAAATGGTATATTTTACTTAGTAATAAAAAAGAATTGTGCCGACACCAATAGGTAAGAGGCTAAGCAGGGAAGAGATATCCTGGCTTAGCCTTTTTTTATGATGAATAAAATTCTAACTCTAAATGTAGAGATGGGTAAAGTATTAGGGGCTTGTCGGGCTGCAGATGGATTGCCTTACGAAGCTGTATTGAGAATTATGGATCCCAAGTCCCCAATAAAAGAACCATCCTTTGTCCGGGAATTTGTTTTCAAGAAATTCTATGGATATGCATTATTCCGGGGCCTGAATGATTGGTTGAAGAAATTAAGATTTGAGAATCGCAAGTGTCCTCAAATTCTCATTTCTCATGAATATCCCGAATTCTTAACTAAAAACCCGAATGATAACACTCTCGGTTTTGATGAAGTAAAACTGTGTGTTACAACGGCTGAGAAGTCAAATAGTGATTATGGCTTGATTACTTTATGGGCAAAAGATCATAAGTTAACATGCCCTTTCTGCACGCCCAAAGGGAAAGGAAGGGAATGTTTCGGAAATGGATCACAGCATGAATTAATGCTCGGTTGTTTGGGTTTTTGGATTAGTGATAATCCTACGCATCTCGAAGGAAATGGTGGTAATTTTTCTTCTTTTTTCTATCATGATAAAGAAACGGGAGAATCTCTTACTTTCTGTTCAGATACAATAGAAAGCTTGGCAGTGCCTCTTAATGTTGTCCATGATAATAAGCTAGAAGTATTCATGCTTATGCCCAAAGTTTGTTTAGAAACAAAGCAGGTTTATCTCTGGCAATATCGTCTCACAGATAGGTTTGTGTTGAAAGAAAAATTTAACGGTCATTGCAAAATTTGCGGTTCAAGGGATATTAATACTAACCCCAAGATTAATATGGGTATTTACTACCTTCGCTATCCAGAAACCATTATTCCTAAGAAAGGCACTAAGGCGGGACAAAAAAAGAGAAATGAAAAAGCAAAATATAATAAAACCCTTCTGGATGGTTCAAAAAAAATTGTATGTAATAATTGTAGGGAATATTCTTTAATCTTAGAGAAAGAATCTTTTGAGAAACTTCAGGTTCTTTTTGAAGAGAAAGGACTTTGTCCTAACTGCTATATGCCTATTGAATGGTCAGGAAAATCTGATTCGGTTCTTCAATGTTCTAAATGCAATTTTTCTATTAAACCGAAGCCTCGATACTTTGCCAATGGTATCGATACTGTCTTCTTATCGCAAGTTGTGAATACTGTTCTTCGATAAAAGGTTAAGAAGGTTATCTGAAAATATAATTAATAAAGCACCACACGCTTAGTATAGACTAAGTTGTAAGGGGCGTTTTATCTGGCAGTTTTTGTCGCTGGATGAATGCCCCTTTTTTATTGCCCTCAGGGCAGAAAGGAGCAGCCATGAAAAACTTACTTAAGAAAAAACTACACAAGGGTTACATCATGCGTCTGAAAAAAGATTTGCTTCTGCTTCTCAGCCATTTAGAAAGATTAGAGCCGCGCAGGAGAGAGTATTTTCACCGCAAAAGAATCATTGGGAGTGAGCTTGCATGTCAGTTGTTCCTTTTTGGAGAGGCGGGTTAAGAAAGCGAGGTGATTAAGATGTTGTATACTGAGTTTGAGGTAGGTTTAATGGTTTGGCTTTTCATCGCTTGGGCACTTTTGGCAGCAATACTTGTAAGCTTTTTCGGTCAAGGGAAGCAGGACTGGAGCGAGATAAAAAGATTAAGGGCTGACAAAGAGGCATTGACGGAGATTTTGCTTAAATTTCTAAGGGGGCAAATTGAGACACTGCCTTCAAAAGCAAAAGAGAATACAGGGGAAGAGCACAAGTGATTTTTAAGGAAAGCGGGGTGAAAAAATGAAGGAGATAATTCTTACTGGCTATGATACCAAGCAGTACAAAGAGGTCATTCAAAAAGAGGAGTCAGGAGGGTGCTATTTGTGCAAGAGAAACAACGAGGGGATTTATCTAGCGAATGATAATGGCGAAAAGGCGGTGGCGGAAATCGATTTGGGGATTCAATGGTTCAGCGTGATTGAGGACGATACGGAGTTTAAATACCCATTGTGCCCGGAGTGCCTCAAGTTGCTAAAGGGATTTGTCGAGAAGCTTCTTTTTCAAAAGGAGTTTGGAAAGCATCTTGAGCAGGGCGAAAAAAAGCCATGAATTTATTAAAGGGATTCAAAAACAGGAGGAGGCAAAAATGTTAACACAGGAGATGGTAACTGACTTGCAGTTGATAAGGACGCGTGCCGAGTTTATCAAGCAAACCCTGATTTCTTCAGGCAAAGAGGAATTTGACCAGCATGAGACTGTGGCAAGGGGCGTTTCGGGCCTGATTGATGATGTGAATTTATTTGCAAGCGATTATCAGTTGCCTGTCGCGATGGATATCATGCTTTTTAAGCTCATCGGCACGAGGACATACAAAAAAGAGGACCTGGTTTACAGGGTTGACCAGATTATTGCCATCGCAGATTCTGTTTTGGGCAAACAGAAGCGGGGAAGTTTAAACAAAAAAGGAGGCAGCAAAATGAGAGCCATTCAGAGAAGAGACGAAAATTTTCCGGTTATGCAGGATGTTATTCAAGGGTATTTAAGACCCAAGCCTGAAAGGGAGTTTAATTTATTTTCAAGAAGGGTTACAAATACCTTAATCAGGATGAAGCTATATAACAACTGCACCTTTTACATGGGTGCAAAAGAGGAGGATGATTAAAATGCTTCCACTTCTTATTGCAGGAGCAATATGGGGTTACAATGCAGTGAAAATCGCGCAGCTTGCTAACAGAAATAACCGCCTTAAAAAAAGAGAACCTGAAGACGAGGAAACCAAAGACCTGACTATCTATAAGGACTGCACCTTTAACGACAAGAGGACATTTAATTTTAATCATTATGACCATTGCACCATCAATAATTATTACATAACAATCAGGAGGGGCGGAGATGAATGAGAATGAAGATGTTTTGAGAGATGCTTTTGCGGGGATCAAAACAAAAAGGATAAGGAAAAGAATATCAAAGTTTAACCCCGAGGACGGCCTGCTATTTGACGTTGAGGAGGGCAAGGCTTATGTCGAGGGCAAAGGCATAATCCATGTCAGCGAGCTGCAGGAAAAGATTCTTGACTGCGGGCATTCTGCCGCTAATGGGATAGGACACATAGATGATCGAGACCATGCCGTATGCATGTTATGCGTTGAGAGGTTTGTCTTGGAATGCGCGCATCCGGGATGTTTTAAAAAGCTTTGCACTGTTCCAAAATGCAGATGCCGCGCAAGAGAGGTTGAAGGAGTTTTTTATTGTAAGGAACACTACTTCTGGGCAAGCATTGGTTCATTCGTAAGCCATTTAGTGCTGGGCAGGGTTAATAATGAGAAGAGGGCAATGGCAGTGTTTAATGAGTATTACTCAAGAAGATTACAATTGAGGGCGAGAAATGAAGCAGAGAGAGAATGAGAATCCTGTAATTGAGTATTTGAAGCTTCTGAAGAAACATGGCAGGCTTGACAGCAAGGCAATGATTCAGGCAATAGACGTATTGTCTGAGCCGGAAAATCCTGAGCTGTTAAAGGAGTATTTTGAAGAGCAGTCTGTTGAGCTTGCCGACATTGCATTGAATAGCAAGCCATTTTGTGTGCCCGATGAGACTGCTGACGGCCCGATAAGATTTGCAATTGCTGACAATAAGCAGTTCATCGGATTTTACCCAAGTGAGTGCCACTTTTTAATTGCGGGCCAAACAGGGACAGGAAAATCAACTCTATTAAAAATAATTTTCGCGCAGGCATTATTGCTTAATGAAAAACAGAAAAGGCAGGACAATGGAAAAGATAATCTGCTGGCTCTTCGTTAAGGCGCAAGATATGCGCTCATTGTTAAAAGTTTCAAGGGATATTCTCGTTGTAACCTTTAATGAAATAAAGCTTAATCCCCTTGAGCCGGTGCCCGGGATGAAGGCAAATGAATGGGCGAGCATATTTGCTGACTTGTGGATACAGGCATTCAGGTTATATGAAGGCAGTAAGGGATTCCTGATTGAATGTCTGAATACCCTTTATTTAAAACACAAGGACCTGGGATTTTACCCGAGCTTATTTGACCTTTATTATTATGTCAGGGCATTGAATTTTCCTGCTATTTCCAGGAATGCAAGGTATCAGGAATCTGTGTTGAACAGGCTGGGCGGAATGATTTACGGCTCTTTGTCATCAGTAATTGACTGCTCAAGGGGACATATAAACAATCTGATAAGCACGCATGCAGTGTTTGAGATTCTTTATCTTACGTCAGAGCAGCAGGTGTTCATTGTGAATTATCTTTTAAGCTATCTTTTTTATTACAAGATGATTCATGAAAATAACCTGAGACACTTTATAGGAATAGATGACGCGAATCTTATTTTTGACAGGTCGTTTGAGTTGAGGCCTGACTTAGGACTTCCGATAATTCACCATCTTTTAACAACTGTAAGGAAGAATAAGATAAACATTTTTGCATGCACCCAGACGCCCCATCAATTAGGCGCAAGCATTCATAGCAATTCATTCGCGAAGATAATGTTTTCCCTGTCAAATGGAAAAGACATTGAGTTTATGTCTCAAAACATGGGAATAAAAGATGAAGAGCAGAAAAATTACTGCTATAAGCCCGAGCCGAGAGAAATGACAATCAAGTTTTCCTTAAGATTCCAGGAGCCATTTCTTGCAACAGTGCCGGAGGTGAATCTATGAACATTGATAATGAACTCATAATGCAGAACAATGCGAGGATTTTATCGGGCTTTTCGTTTCAGCCAAGATACAGGCCTGAATATAAGCAGGAAAAGAAAGGCAGCGAGCAGGGGCATAATGATGAAATAAAACTCAATGTAGATGAGAGAAGATTCCTTATGTGCGTTTATACCTATCAATACAAGGCAACGCTTACAGAAATTTACGGCATTATCGGATTCTCAGCAAGCAAGGGCACAAGAATCGTAAAGAAACTTGAAAAAAATCTGATGATAAAAATTTTCAGCGTTATTAAAGGCAAGGGAGTAAGCAAGTATCCTGTTTTGCTTTCCGAAGC
>Ga0209541_10006900_pt1 | contig 19214 bp, 19 predicted proteins | sample RifCSPlowO2_01_FD_184027 | JGI IMG/M metagenome (GOLD analysis project Ga0209541, IMG submission 184027) | Groundwater microbial communities from Rifle, Colorado - Rifle CSP2_plank lowO2_0.1 (SPAdes) (version 2) | ecosystem: Environmental > Aquatic > Deep subsurface > Groundwater | place... | reverse complement strand
ATATTGATTCTTATAAGATTGTGAATAAAGGAAAGAAAGAGATTAAACTTTATGGAGATGGTGAATTAAAACCAATTTCAGCAGGAGTTGGAGAATATGCCCCAGATATTAACATAAAATTATCAAAGATACTTAAAGACCTTAACGACGCTTTTGGTACTGACTTTACAGATGATGATAAATTGTTCTTAGGCAGAGTTAAAGATAATTTATTAGAGAATAAGGAGTTATTAAACAAGATGGAACACAACTCTAAAGAAAATGTTAAGGCGGTATTTGATAAATATTTTAATCAAGAAATGACAAAACTACTTAACAGCAATATGAAATTCTACAAAAGATTAGTGGATAATGAGAAATTAAAAACTAAGCTTAAATCAGCATTATTTGACTTATTATATTTTGAGTTTAATAAAAAGAAAAAAGATGCAGATAAAAAAGAAAATTGGCCTAAAGAAACTTAGCCTTCTTTCCAACTCCATTTCTCACCCTTCCCTATTATTACGTGGTCTACTATCTTTATCCCTATTATATTTCCTGCCTTTGCTAACTCTTCAGTAATCTCCAAATCATTTGTACTGGGAGTTGGATCTCCGTCTGGATGGTTGTGCACAAGAATTATTTTGGAAACAGAATTTTTTATAGCATGTCTAAAAAGTTCTCTTGGATGGATTAATGTCTTATCTAATATCCCTTTTGAAATTAGTTTCTCTTCTACTATATAATTCATATTATTTAACATTAACACATAAAAATGTTCTTGTTTTTCATCCTTAAGTCTCTCGTGAAATAAATCAAACACATCTTTTGCACAAGTTATTCTTTTTATGGGTTTTTTGGATAGATTACGCCTTTTAGTTATTTCTGCAATAGCCAGAATTTGCATAGCCTTGCTCGGACCAATTCCTTTTATTTCTTGAAGCTCTTTTAAGGAACATTCAAAGAGTTTATCCAATCCATATTCATTAATTAGCCTATTAGACATTTCAACTACGTTTTCTCCTTTACTGCCAGTTCTTAAAAGAATTGCAAACAATTCTGCTTCACTTAATGCTTCTGGACCATGCTTAAGAAATCGTTCTCTCGGTCTGTTTTCTTTTGAAATGTCTTTGATTCTCATATAGCAAGTTAATTACCAGTTATTTATTAAATCTTTCATTAAAGCATTAAAGACTCTCTCGTTTTTAGCTTCGTCCGTAGCCCACGATTACGTTAGTTATAATAAAAAATTTTGTTTAATCTTTCAGGCTGGGTCACAATTCAGGGAAGTCTATACTGGTTGCTGCATTGTGACTGGAGAGAAGCCCAAAATAGTCTCCTTTACGACAACAAAAATAATTATGGGACAGGCTGCTTTGTTATGTGACAATAAGAATTATTTCACATTTTTTTTATTTTTTCTGTGAGATGTCAAAAACCATCAAGATTTATTATAATTTGTTGTGGTTTTTGAGCATGCTCGAAAATCGTTAATATTTGCTGAAAAATTTGCGATTTTCGACATTAAACGAAGGCAGCAACTAAAAGAATTTACGGTTCACCGGCAACTTTATCAATGGCAACTCAAAAATTGATTTTAACCCACTTTTTGCGAACTGTTTATGGGTAAAAAGAGTTTTATGCGAAGTTTTTCCTTTCAAACCCCTAGATTTTTATATTCTTGCCTATACTCTGGGCAGTATGGAAGAGGTATTTAACCGGATAATAGAGCTTGTAAAAGCCAGCGCTTTGGCTGCTGAAGATAAATGCGTAAAATTTTCCGATCCAAGCTACAAGGCTTTTGACTTTGACATCAGGAATTTCCATAAAATTGAGGATATAAGCAACAAGAGCAATAAAATAGCCTTTATTGACTGTGGAAGCGCGGAAATAATAAGGTCAGCTAATTTCTCATTAAGCATGATAAGGGTTTATTATTCCATATGCAAAAATAACAGCCGGATAAAGTCAGAAAAAAAGGAGTTTTATGCGTTTACAACTGCCATTGATAAAGACAATGAGATTTTTTACAATACTGAAATAATAAGCGGAGAAAATATAATTCCCGACAGGAACGACTTATTGCTAAATTCTTTTGATGAAACAATAAGGCAAGGCGTCACAAGAGCAAATATCTCCAATGTTTCTAATCTGGTAAGAAGATTTTCTGAATTGAACACAGCATTAAGCCTGGTGGAAATCTTAGGCAGAAATGATATAATTGTTTTGGATGGAAGCCTGCAGTGCACTTTTACCAACGAAAGGAAATACATGGATAATCTGCTTGATAAAGCGATGAAAGAAGAGATTATAATATGCGGATTAAGCAAAACCACAACACTGATGACAGACAAAGGAAATTCAGTAAACAATGCATTGGCTAAATTTGGCATAAAAGGAAAATGGGCTTACAACCCTGTTGCAGACATAAAGAGCAATGAGCACAAAGCAGACATCAGTTTCGTAAAGCTGCATGAAAAATCCAAGCATATATTCAGATTTGAGATTTACAAAGAGCAGAAAGAAAAATTAATTGAAGCGGCTTCTTTGCTTGCTGCAAACAGCAGCGATCCTGTCTTTATCGGCTACCCTTACGGATTAGTTGATGCTGACAAAAATGCAAGAATATCCAACAATGAGAAAGATATGCTAAAAACCTTTTTTTCAGTGAAATTCGGAAAGGATTGGGAGAAGATAAAGGAAAGCCTGACAAGCGTAGATGCTCATGAGATTCTGGATAGTATAGGCTAAACAAAAAATTATATAAACTAAGGAAAAAAGAAAATTCTTATGTATGATGTAATAACTGTAGGATCGGCTACGATTGATGTTTTTCTAAGGACTGAATCCAGCAAAATGATAAAGGAACAAGGCATAGATTATGCAGCTTATCCTACTGGATCAAAGATATTAATTGAAGAGCTGATTTTGACTACCGGTGGCGGCGGCACCAATACAGCTGTTTCCTTAGCAAGATTAGGACATAAGGTAGCTTTTCTGGGAAAAATAGGCACAAAACATAACTCCCACAGGATATTAAGCGAACTGAAAAAAGAGAAAGTCGACACTTCGCTTATTGTAAGCAAAAAGGGCTCAAGAACCGGCTATTCAGTGATACTCGACTGCATAAAACATGACAGGGTTATATTGAATTTTAGGGGCTCAAATAATGATCTCAGCTTTAATGAGATAAAATCGAACAAATTGAATGCAAGCTGGTTTTATTTCTCCTCGATGATGGGGCAGTCTCATAAGACCCAGGAAAGGCTTGCAAAATACGCTGAAAAAAATAAAATAAAAATAGCTTTCAATGCAAGCTCTTATCTTGCAAAGAAAGGAATTAAGTACCTGAATCCGATATTAAAAAGGACAAATATCCTGGTTTTGAACAAGGAAGAGGCGCAATATCTGGCTGGGAAAAATAAAATAAGAGTATTATTAAAAAAACTGCGCAAAGCAGGGCCGCAGATAGTTGCAATAACAGACGGCAAAAATGGCGTTTATGTTTCAGATGGATACAATTTTCACTATGGGAAGCCGAATCGGATAAAACCAGTTGAGACTACCGGAGCAGGAGACGCCTTTGCCTCATCTTTTCTTTCAGGAATAATCAAGAAGAATGATGTTGATTTCGCGATTAAATTGGGAATGACAAATGCAGAGTCTGTAATAAAGCACCATGGGGCCAAGAATAAACTGTTGGCATATTCAGAGGCATTGGAAAAAATGAAAAATTGCCCAATAAAGGTCACAAAGAAAAAGGTTTAAGCATGAAACTCTAACAAATCACTGTATAGTGTTCTGGCTATCGGCTTTTCTTTCAAGTTCAGTATACTAAAAAGATAGGACAAAGTTTATTGTCTGAACCTAAAAACATTTAAATACTATGCCCCCCTTAATTTTTTATTAATAAAAAGATGGTGGCTTGATGAATAAGAAAAACAATTTTATTCTATGGTTTAAGGACCTGACAATAGGAGACATTCCTCTTGTTGGGGGAAAGAATGCATCTCTTGGTGAAATGTATCACAGCCTGACAAAAAAAGGAGTGAATATACCCAATGGCTTTGCTGTCACAGCCTATGCTTACCAGCACTTATTGAAAAAAGCTAAAATCAAAGATAATATAAAAAAGATTCTTTCTGATTTAGACACACATGATCTGAGAAACCTTACAGAGCGCGGCAGGAAAGTGAGGGAATTGATACTTGATTCAGAGTTGCCAGAAGAGTTAGAGGAAGAAATAAAGGAGGCATACAAAAAGCTCTCAAAAGAATATGACACGCAAGAAACAGATGTTGCTGTCAGAAGCTCTGCAACAGCTGAAGACTTGCCGGATGCAAGCTTTGCAGGCCAGCAGGAAACTTATCTTAACATAAAAGGCGAGCATGCTTTGATAGACGCATGCAAAAAATGTTTTGCCTCATTGTTTACAAACAGGGCCATATCTTACAGGGTAGACAAAGGATTTAACCATTTCGAGATATCATTGAGCATAGGCATACAAAAAATGGTGAGGTCAGATTTGGCAAGTTCCGGAGTTATGTTTTCCATTGATACAGAATCAGGATTTAAGGATGCTGTCCTGATAAACGGAGCTTACGGCTTGGGAGAAAATATTGTGCAAGGATCTGTTAATCCTGACCAGTTTTATGTTTTTAAGCCAACTTTAAAGAAAGGCTTCAAGCCAATTATCAGCAAAAAATTGGGCGCAAAACAAGTTAAGATGGTCTATAGCCATATCGGGGAAAAAAGCCCCACCAAGAATGTTGATGTTTCCGAGGTTTTCAGGCACAAATTCTGCATAAATGATGGCGAAGTTTTAACTTTGGCCAAATGGGCCGTAATCATTGAGGATCATTATTCCGAGAAAGCGGGAAAATTCAAGCCTATGGACATAGAATGGGCAAAGGACGGCAGGAGCAGCAAGCTGTATATAGTTCAGGCAAGGCCCGAGACAGTTCAAAGCCTCAAAAATCTGAAAATGCTTGAAAAATATGGACTAAAGCAAAAAGGCAGAGTCATAGCCCAAGGATTAAGCATAGGGGAGAAAATCGGGCAGGGGAAAGCGCACATAATCTATAATGTAAGGGATATCGAGAATTTCAACAAAGGCGAAGTCTTGGTTACAGAGATGACAGATCCCGACTGGGAGCCAATAATGAAGTCTGCTGCCGCGATCGTAACAAATCGCGGGGGAAAGACATGTCATGCATCCATAGTAGCAAGAGAATTGGGGATACCCTGCATTGTGGGGACCGGAAATGGAACAGAGAAAATAAAAAACGGGCAGAAAATAACAGTGAGCTGCGCAGAAGGCTCTGATGGCTATATTTATGACGGCTTATTAAAATTTGAAATCAAAAAGACAGACCTAAGCAAGCTAAAAAAGCCAAAGACGAAAATAATGATGAATCTTGGAAACCCTGACCAGGCTTTTGCACTAAGTTTCCTTCCAAATGACGGCATCGGTTTGGCAAGGCAGGAATTTATAATAAGCTCTTATATAAAAGTGCATCCTCTGGCTTTGCTGCATTTTGACAAGATAAGGAATGAGAGCACTAAAAATGCAATTATGAACGCTACTTTGGGATATCATGATAAAAAGCTCCCTAATTTCTTCGTGGATAAATTAGCAGAAGGCGTTGCGACTCTGGCAGCGGCTTTTTATCCCAATGATGTCATAGTAAGGCTTTCTGACTTTAAAAGCAATGAGTATGCTAATCTAATCGGCGGAGAGGAATTTGAGCCGAAAGAGGAAAATCCGATGCTCGGCTGGAGGGGCGCTTCAAGGTACTATTCTGAGAAATATAAGGAAGCATTTGCTCTGGAATGCAGGGCTTTGGCTAAGGTAAGGGATGAGATGGGGCTTACTAATGTAAAAGTTATGGTGCCTTTTTGCAGGACCGTAGAGGAAGGCAAATCAGTAATAAATGAAATGACCAAGAATGGATTGATACAAGGAAAAAATGGCCTCGAACTTTACGTCATGTGCGAGATTCCAAGCAATGTGATCTTAGGAGATGAGTTCTCAAAGATTTTTGATGGATTCAGCATTGGCACGAATGACCTGACACAACTAACCTTGGGCTTGGACAGGGATTCTGCTTTAGTCAGCCATATCTATAATGAGAACAATGAAGCGGTAAAAAAATTAGTAGCTGATATTATCAAGATAGCAAAGAAGAATAAAAGGAAGATAGGGATCTGCGGAGACTCCCCATCATCTAATCCAGATTTTGCTAGATTCTTGGTTCATTGTGGCATAGATTCTATGTCCTTAACGCCAGATGCTATATTAAAAACTATAGTTATTGTGGCCAATGAAGAAAAGAAGCTCAAAAGGAGAAAATAAGCCACTGGACATTTACGCGCAGAGCAACAGAATTATTTTTTCTTTTTTGCCTTTTTATCGCTGGTTTTTATATCTTTTAATTTTTTGTATGAGAGATAAATCACAATGAGCAGCTCCATCAATATCACTATCGGCTTTACATACCTCCCTAAGTACTCATAATATCTGAATGTGCCAAAGAATAAAGTTACTAGGCCTCCAAGCATGAATCCGGTTGCAATCCATTCATTCAGGCTTTGTTTTATTGGCAAATACAGGCCGATCCCTATGGCTATTACAGCCAAAATCGAGGATATTATGAAGAACACGAAATTGTATTTCTCATTTGCCTTGTCAAAATCACGTTGGCAGAAATTGCAGCTTTTGTACTCTGTTGGGCAGCCATTATTATCATATCTATATTCAGGATACCCTTTGTCATTTGCGCATGCATCCAGCTCTTCTTGCGTTGGCTCATTGTAATCTGGGCATTTTATGCTTGTTCTTTCAATTGCTGGATATGGTTTTTCTGGAACAGGAGCATAATATTTTGCTTTGCAATAATCATCATATCTTGGAGCAGGATAAAAAGCGCCAATAAACGCATTCACAAATATAGCATACAATATCGCAATTACAAATATTATCGCAACTCTTCTCAAGTCTATCATATCAATATAAATTTGTTTAGATTATTTAAAGGTAACTGTTGTGTTTGGGACAAACGGCAAACTTATTTTCGATATAGAAAGCTATAAATACTAATTATGCAACAAAAACTTTATGCCAAGAGGAAGGCCCGTCAGATCAGAAATAAGGCAGAATATTGTTGAGATTCTTTTTTTTATGAAAGAGGGCTATGGCTATGGGGTGTATAAATATTATGTTGCTATATTCCCAAAAGTGACTATGAGGAGCATTTATTATCATCTCAAAAAAGGAATCTCTTTAGGAGAATTTAAAATAAGCAAAGTTGAAATGGAGAAAGGAGACTATTCCTGGGGAGGAGAAGCCGAGAAAACATACTATGCTTTAGGAGAAAAAGCAAAGCCGTTGGGAAATGAAAAAGTTAAGGCTTATTTTGATGCAAAAAAGTAGCTATTTCTTTTCTCTTTTGATCTTTATCATATCCTCAGTTGATTTTTTAATTATGAACTTGGCCAAATCCGGTGGAATGGTAAATGTTTTTTGCCCTTCAATTAGCAGTTTCCTCTCTGGATTCAGTACATCTCCTTTTGCTGGGATTATCAGTATTAAGCCGCTTGAAGTCACAAAAGTTGTAGTATAACCAACACCCCTGGATATTCCATCATTCCCTACTATTGTAGGGCTTATCTGCGACTTCAGATACTTTAATGTCTTTACCCACTCTTGCTTCCTGCTATCAGGCAAATTTTCTGATTCAACAGATTTCAGAAATTTGTCGTACTCTTCTTGGATAGCTATCACGACATCCGTATCCCACTGTGTAGCAAGCTCTGTTCTTGTGGCTTGAATCATTTTGCCATCCGGCAGCTCTGTATTTCCACTTGAGAAGTACGCTCTACTATCTCCCCTTGGAGCGAACCTGTCAAGCTTAGCAGGGTCTGGCTTGAAGCCCATGACAATTTTCTCTGTCTTTATTGCAGGGCTTGCTATAAAATAAACATCACCATTCTGTTTGTCATTAATAACCATGCTTTTCGCCGTCTCTGAAATAGGAGTCTTCTGCTCAAACCTGCCATTGACCTTTATGAAAGCCATTCTGCCATTGATTATTTCTATATTGTCTCCTTCCAAATTTATCTTGTCATGCTCAGAATCTTTGGATAATGTTATCTTGATGTTGTCCCCATCAATAGTAATCTCTCTTGCTGAATCAGAGAATAATACTAAATTTCCGCTATTGACAGGAAGGCCATCACTGCTAAACAAAACATTAAGGCCATCAGCGCCTAAATTCTCTACTGTTGTACCTTTATAGATTACCTTTGATCCTGGCATAAGACTAAAGCTTTCGATTCCCTCTACTTTTATTTCACTCCCTCCGGACAAGATGATCTTTTTTGATCCTATACTGACATCTGTGCCTTTATTGGTATTTGTATTAATAACGGAAATACTGCCATCAAGATTTATCATTATCTTACCGGCAAAATTCTTATAGTTTGATAAATCAAAACTGTTTACTTTGCTGGTGCTTATTACTCCGTTACCAATAGTGTTTATCTTTCCTTCAACTTCTATGTTTGCGCTAAACCTCTCGCTCAGCAATTGAGACCTTATGCTGTTTGTTGTAAAGTCAGAAACTACAGCCTCATCAAAACTTATTAATCCGTTCTCTATGGCATCAGTTATGCCGCTTGCGGAACTGAAGTCTATATCTTGGCTTTGGGCTAATGCAGCCAAGGCTAGCAAAATAAGCATACCTAGCCCAAAATCAAGGTTTTTATTTTGAATATTCATTTGCAAACATCCAGCTTACTGGGGTATTGGTGCTGTTGTAGATAAACGAAAATAGGACAGTTCCTTCCTCAGGATTTTCCATGCCAATATGGACATCAAACTTTTCTGAAACATCTGATAAGCATGTCCAACATAGCGCATCGGTGCTCTCCTTCTCCAGAGACATGAATTCCTCTGCTGCTGAATAAACGCGGTTTAATTCAGATTCTATATTGAAACTGAAAGAACCCTTTGATTCTTTGGACTGGCTGTCGTTAATTGTTATTGGATATTTTATATTTAATATAACTGAATTATTAACAATAGACGCTTCTGAGCTTGTTTTACCCAAACTGAACTGTAGGCCAGCGTTTGCTACTCCAAGCAGCTCTTGGTAACATTGCTGCGAGTGTTTGGAGTAAAGCTTTGCTAACTCCATTTCAACATCATTTTTTTCTGGAAATCCGAACTCACCTTCAAAGATATAAAAAGGATAGTCAAAATACAGGAAGTTTAAAGATGGCTCCGGAACCTCTGAATAACCCCCATGCAAGGCTATTTCTCTAATAGACTCCTTGGCTTTTTCCTTCAAACAATTTTCTAAGAAGAAGAAATAAGGCTCGAATTTCTGTTGCGGCACCAACTCTGCGGGGTACATATCCTTAGAGCCTAAACGGCTGGCCAGCAAAAAAACAAGCACAAGGACCAAAACAACAATTAAAAATATACTCAGCTGCCCTCTTCTTATCATTATACTCTAGATAGCTTGCTTCTGCTATTTAATCCTTTTCTTTATTCTGGAACTACTATTCTAACTGCAATTACATTCTACCGAGCTGTATCTCTGTATGCTCTGATGATGGTGCAGAGGGAATTGACTTCTTCAAAACAGCTTCAATTATCAATATAACTAAATATAACAGTATCAAATCAATTATTACCCACAAGCTTAATTTCAATAGGTAATGTATCCAGAGGATAGCTATGCCTGAAAGGTAATATACTGCTGTAGGGGATGCTAGAAGGAAGGCGAAACTATCCTTTACCTTATGGGTAAAAGACATGAATACAATAAAAATAGAATATACAGCAAGAAAAATCACAAATATGAGCTTGCCTGCGTTGAAAAGTGCTATGCCTTCCATAAACAGAACTTTTAGGCTTATTATGACGATCCAAAACAGGTTTAAGCCATTGCCCAAGGCAGTATTCCACCCCAGCTTTTCTTTCTTATGCCTCCCAAAATAAACCTCAATTACCAGCCAGAACAATATTATCGGCGCCAAAAGCCACCATATACTTGGATCTTTTACAAGGGAATTATATATTTCTTTAAATCCAATAACCATATTTTCCCATGCATAAACCATAGAAATGTTCTGCAATTATTTTTATTTAAATGTTGTTGTTTTTTGAGCTCTAATTTGCCCCAATTTTGCTAAAAAAGAATTCTAACACTTTACCCAGCACAGGCTTTTACCACTATAGCAATAACTATCAGCAAGAATATCAGGCTTATATGGCTCCAGAGCCTGTCTGCTCTCTTTTTGTCAAAAAATCTGTGCAAGACCAGCTGCATCATTCTGCCGCCGTCAATTGGGCCAATGGGTATAAGGTTGAATAAACCAATGCCTAAATTGAGGATAAAGAGCCAATTTAACAATCCGATAAGCCATAATGCTGCTGGAAGAAAAAAGCTGCCTTCCAGTCCTTCTTTGTACTTGGTATGCTGGGAAACTGATACGCCCAAATAGCCTTTATCCTTATCATTCGGATTTTCAGCCAATATGATGCTATACGATGATGCATTAGTCTTTAAGCTTAAGCTGTAGCCCGGCTTTTTATCTTTCATGGACTTTATGAAATCTTTTGCTGTCTCTATTTTTATGCTGTCAATCTCCTGCACCAGCTCCCCTGCCTTCATTCCAGACAGCTCAGCAGGAAATTTTTCTCCTCCATCTGTAAATCCTGATATCTTAACACCTTCGAAAACAATCAGGGCATTGACAAGAGGGTACATCAGCCCAAGAACTAAAAATGCCAAGATAACATTCGCAAATGGGCCTGCCGCAAAAACGCTCAACTGCTGCTTGTGCGGCCTTTTCCTCAGGATTTTCTCGTCAGGCTCTACAAATGCCGCAGGTATTATCGGGATTATAAGGCCCAAAAAAGCAAATCCGGAAGACTTTATCTTTATATTATGGGCTCTGGAAACTACGCCATGCGCAAATTCATGGACCAGCGCAAGAATGAAGATAGAGATTATCCAATAAAAAAACGGAACAAAAATTACTCCTTTAGCTTCTATAGGGAGGACTAGGCCTACGCCCGCAGGAGCTTCAGGTTTTGCAAATAAATCAATAAGATTTTGTACAAGAGAAAATGCTAAGAATATCATGCCAAAAAATCCAACAAAAATGCCAATATACCCAAGAATTACCAATGGCTTTCTGAATTTTGCTGAGAAATGTTCCATGAACCTGATTCCAAACTTAGTCTTCCACATGCAAAAATAGAAAAAAGGGAATTTGCCATGGGTTTGCAGCTTTCCCCGGTTCTTATACAGAAAAAGTGACAGGAAAACCAGAAAAATAACGGCAGATACGCTTTGAAAATCCCAAGGCATTTTATTTCTTCCTTATTGACCTAAACTTATTGGTGTGGCACTTTCTGCATTTAATCTTGCCCTGTATTATCTTCATATTATTTGACCTTATCTTAGTGCTGCATCTTTTGCAGACAAATATATTCCTCAATTTTCTTGCTTCAGCTTCAGGAAATTTAACCACGATAAACACCTCAAATCTGTTTGTTAATATTTAACCTTCGGATTTCTATGTTAAAATTTTTTCCCGGTTATTCTGTTTTTATGGGCTATCTGCAACTGATAAGTTAGACGATAAATTTTTTATTTGGTATTTAATCTTTATGCCACTAACCTTTAATCTGCTTCATCACTTTATCATCCAATATAACCCAATACATGACACTTGCGCCCTCTGCTATTCCTTCTTTCAATTCATCTGGTATTTTCAGGTCAAATGTCTCAAATGTCTCGGAATCCATCACATTAGCTGTATCCCCCTTGATGGACAATATCTGGGCTGCTTTCTTTTCTATTATAGGGACTTCAACATTATCATGCCCAGGCATCATGGCTACTCTTTTTTTTTCGTCAACTAAGCCAACCGCCGTTAGCCTTACTTTTGCATGGCCGTGCTTTCCAGATTTGCTTACCTGAAGATCAACAATCCTGCAAGCGGCGCCTTCAAGGACAATATAACTGCCTTTCTGTAAAGAGCCGACGTTTTCCACCTTTATTGCCAAATTATCACCTTTTTTGCAGAAGATTAAGACGGTGCTGCAATCTAACTATCCTAACTTTTATGATTAGCCCTTAGCTGCAAGTTTAACATCTCTCGCCTTTACAGTCTTCCTTCCAGCATGCCCTGCAAGCTGTATAGCTTTTACAGCAATGCCGTTAGCTATTTCTTCTACAACGCTTTTAAGCATAACTTTGGCTTTATCTGATACCCGGTCTGCGCCGCACTGCTTCAGCACTTTTTCCATTGCCGCAAGAGGAAGAATCCTTGAACTCATTTTACACCTAAATCACTTATTCTGATGAAGCGGGTTATATTTAAATGTTTTGCATGCCAAAATATAAATGCGAAAAATCAACCAAAAGGCTAATAAACCAATCCAAACTTCCAATTGTTATGGCTTATGATCAAGATTTCTACAATGCATACAATGCGTATCTGAAAGAAGGTGCTGTGAGAAGTGCCCATGATAAAATATTCAAGATTGCGCGTTTAAACAAAGATTTTGATTCTGTTATTGATTTAGGGTGCGGATTATTCAATGAGTTCTTAGTTCATGCAAAGCCATATAAATATGCAGGAATAGACTTGAATGTAGATAGCGCAAAAATAGATAAAGGTATTCATCTTATAAACGGTAATTATAGGCGCATCCATGATTTTGAGGAATTAATCAGATTAAAGCAGCCAGCATCATTTACAAGCTTATTTTCCAGTGAAATTACATCTACCCCAGATAGAAATTATGCCCTGTATCAAACAATTTTTGACACTTTTGACACGATAAATTCAGGTTTGGTCAGCGGATTTTATTATGTAAGCAAAAAAGGCCAGAATCCAATAGTTGAGACAGGAGACATTGAAAGCTACCAAACATTAGAGGATATTGAAGATGTCATTTCTCATGTATTTGAAGAGCAAAGAATAATACTTCCAGTGCCTTCAAAAATGTTTGGCCAGGATGTATATGAGGTATGGAAATTCTTTTCTAGGAAGCAATTGATAAGGCAGACTTAATGATTAATGCCTTCTTTTAGCTGACCTTATCGCTAAAACAAAATAAACCTTTTTCTTTGGCCGCTAACAATGCTTCTGATTTTTTCTTCCATCCTGCCGCTGTCTTCAAACATCTTTTCCATCTCCTTAAACTCTTTTGTATGGTGCCTGCAGCTGCTGCCTTTCTTATGAAACTTTAATTTCTTATGAAGCATTTCGTGGTGCATAACATAATCCAGCACATCCTGGTCATTTTTCAGGACTAGGCTTATTGATATTGTGTCTGAGCCGTACTCATAGCTTCCAAGCCTTCTGAGAGAATTATGCCATACCAAATTCGGCTTTTCCACCATGCCAAAAAAGTATTTTTCATTAATTTTGCCGAATGAAGCTTCCAATAACGGATCAGTTTTCGTTTTTGGCACCGCGATATGAATTTTTTTCATGAAACTGTTATACAAGTCAATATTAAATGTTTTTTTCTTTTCTTTGAAAATTTTCAGCAACAATTCCTGCACCAAGCCAATCTGGATTTCCCTGCTTATAGTCTTCCATTTACTGCTTAATTTAAATTCAAAATAATTTTTTTTGTATTTTACATTGGCATTGTAGGGCTTGAATCTGCCGGTATACTGCATCTCAAAATTGTAATTGCCAGGATTTTTATCTGGAAACAAGTCTTCAAAGGCGTCTTTTACCAAGGACATTATTTTACCTCATACCTCAGTATAGCAGCAACTTTCCCCATCTCCATAAGCTGGGCGCCTTCCCTGGTCTCTGTGGATATAATCTTCACTTCCGTTCCTACTGATTCGGCTTCCTTTTCGAATTCCCCAATCTTCTTTTCGTCGAGGACTTCTGAAATGAGCAATGTGTCTACCACTCCCATTTTCAGGTTTTTCATTACCTCTTCTGCGCCGTAAGATACCATGCCTTGCTTTGTCGAAAGCAGCTCAAAGAACCTGCCGACAATTTTCTTTTCTTCTACTACACTCTCTTCGGCAAGGACATCCTGACTTTTTTCCAGCAGCTCCTGCAGCCCAAATTCACCGGTATAACTTAGGTCTTTGATCGCAATTATCTTATTTCTTACCTCAGCTGTTATATACCCCGTGTCTATAAAATCATATTTTGTGGGTCCAGGACCGCCAACAATTATGCCTTTAAGGTTTTTATCTGCAAGAAATTTCTCCTTCATGTATTCTGCGACTTTCTTGAAGTGGTCTTTTTTGGCGCCTTCCCTCAACCTCTCAAATCGCGCAGCTGATTGTCCACCAGCTCTTGTTTTTCCTGGCACTTCTGAATGCGTTTTAAGCAAAGGAATTATCGCTTTTCCCTTAAGATGGGCCAACATTGCATCTCTCCTGTCAACTACAACCAGGCCGTAAACTTCTTTTGTTTCCATCATCTCTTTCAGAATATCAAGAACAAATTCCTTGTCACACCTATAGATGCGGGTCCTTAGCGGTATAGGAGGCTCAATGCTCCAAACCTTGAAGTCCTGCTGGCCTTCCTTCTCTGCAACATTTCCGGAGAATACTGCAAGGCCGTTTTCCGGAGTCCTTTTGAACAGGCGCAGGTGCTGGGTCATCCTCTCCAGGGAATCTATAACATTTTTTCTTGTAGAAGCTGATTTAATGTTCGTAGCTGTGCCTTTTTCCTGGTCAAGATGCTGTATTATCTTAATAATATCGTAATCTTTGGGTATGTAAACTGATACCAGCTCAGTATGCCTGCCCTTATGCTGCTCAAGATCCTTGATAAATTTTTTCAGATGGTGTTTTTGGTTTTCCGTTATGCTCATCTTAATCACTGGGTTTTTAGCGTAATAACTGCCTAAATACAGAATAAGTCATTCACTTTTATTAATTTTTGAATGTGTTTGCATACATGAATAAATAAACGGCTCCATTTATAAACATTTTTATTAAATTGCTGATATGTCTAATTCAGAATTCGGGCTTTAATGGATTTTGCACTAGCATACCTCTATAGATGGAGTTTCCGTTTATTCCAGCACCACAATTTCCACAACATTTTCCTTCATCAGGTTGTGTTTTGCAACATGGATTATTTGCATAGTTTTTAAGTCCATATTGTGGTGCTCTTTCTTCAAACCATCCATCTCCACCAATAAACATAATGTATCCTTGTGAGCTATGTCCCTCGCAACTGTTTGTCGTTCTATAACAATGTTTCCAGAGTTGTCTAACTAAGTCTCTGATTCTTCCATCTATTTCTAACTTGTCCATAGTTGCGAGCATATTTCTTTTCATACATTATGTATAACTTCGCTAGTATTTAAATCTTTCGTTTGTTTACTACTATATAGTGACTATGATAACGCCAGAATTCTGAACTCAAAATCCTTTGGATTTTGCCCCGCTGCGCTCTCCTCCTTTCAGTCGTCGGGAGACATAACAGGAATTTCCGATGATAAATGCAAAATAAATTTTTATTGTCTTTGCTTTCTTATTTCTTCAAATCTCCTTATCAGGTAAGGAAACGTCATGCCTTTTACATAGCCATGCAGAAATTTTGCAATCCATGGGGCATTTTTTGTCTCTACAATCCCATCAGCAGCTACCTCTCTTATAAGCTCGTTGTATTCTTCCACTTTCTCTTTTGTCAGCAATGGTCTTGACCCTATTACTCCCAGAGGCATTTCTGCCATGTAAGCTTTCTTTCCTGCTTCATGCAGTCCCTTAACGACGCACGCAAGGTAGCTTTTGATTTCATCCCTGCTCATTATGGCGCTGTTTGGGCCTTCAAAAACAATAGCCAAATTGCTGCCTTTCTTATTCATCTCCAGAATTATTGATGGAAGATCTGCGCACATGCTTTCCACATTGCGGCCTACGTAAGAGACAATGTCACATAACGGCAGGCAGTTTGGATTATTTTGCGCTGTTTCAGGATAACTGTCTTCAAGCAATAGATTAGTGGATATGCCATATTTCTTCACATACAAATTAAGCCCGACTATATGAGAATTGCCAATAATTGTGATGGGATATTGTTTTGCTGCAAGAGAATATGCGCTAGTTCCTAAAACTGCGCTAAATAGAATTGCTTCCAATGCCTTTCTCATGGATGATATTCCTAAACTAATTTATAAAATTAAAACTAATGGAAAAATATCCTTATTTAAATAACTTTTTATCAAAATTCTTCAAAAGAGCAAAAAGTTTAAATACAATCCTAAAATACAAAAAAATAGTGTAAACATGGCTAAAAAATCAAAAAAATACGATAAGCAGGAAGCAGCAAAAGAAGAGAAGGCAGAAGAAAAGAACCCAATTGCTGAGCAGGAAAAGGCCGCATTTGAGAAGCTGCCAAAAGATGTGCAGGAAAAGCTAAAGGCAATAAAAACAAAGCTTGATAAATTCCAGAAAAAAGCCCTTGAAAAATTCGACAATTATATCGCTGGCATAACTTTGCTGCCACCTCAAAAGCCGGAAGAGCAGGAAGGGCAGAAAGAGCTTAAGCCAGAAGATAAAGACAAGATAAATGTTCTTGTTTTGGTTGATGATTCTGACAGCAGGAAGATGTCAAAGTTTGAGCTGAAGGATAAATTAAGCGTAATAATTGGAGATATTGCCCAGGAAATAGACAAAAATATCGTGCCGCAAACCGTAATTTTATCTGAGCTGTGGCAGAACTGCTATGATGCGAAATATGACTTATTGCAGCTTATAGCTATGTCCGCGCCGATATACGACAAAGGGATGCTGGCTGCGATAAAGATAGCAGAAGTTCATAAGACTATGATTCTTAAGAAATTTGAGAAATATATCATCAGCTATGTTTTGGCTGGCAGCCTGATTCAGGGAAGAGCTACGCCAACATCAGATATTGATGTATGGGTTGTGATAGATGATACTGACGTAAAAAAGATGACCAGAGGCGAGCTTAAAGACAAGCTAAGGGCAATAATAATAGGCATGGGCATAGAAGCTGGCGAGCTGACTGGAATAAAAAACAAGCTGAACATCCAGGTCTACATCCTGACTGATTTCTGGGACAGCTTAAGAGAAGCAAACCCAATAATTTTCACTTTGCTAAGGGACGGCGTCCCATTTTATGACCGCGGCATTTTTATGCCCTGGAAATACCTGCTTAAAATGGGCAAGATCAAGCCGTCAGCAGAGGCAATTGACATGTTTATGGGGTCAGGAGAGCAGATGCTAAAAAGAGTGGAGCTAAAGCTTAAGGATATAGGCATGGAGGACATATATTATGCTATACTCACTCCATCACAGGCAGCATTGATGCTTCACGGGGTTCCCCCGCCAGCACCAAAGGAGACTGCTGGGCTTATGAGGCAAATTTTTGTCCAAAAAGAGAAACTGCTTGAGGACAAATACATTCAAATTCTTGAAAAGGTGGTAGGCACAAGGAAAGCTATTGAGCATGGAGAGAAAAAAGACATGACTGGGAAAGAGATAGATGAGATGCTTAGTGAAAGCGATAAATACCTCAAAAGGATAAAAAGGCTGTTTACACAAATAGAAAAAATAAAAGAAGAGCAGGACATGATAAAGATTTATGAGACTATAGTTACAATAATAAGGGATGTTCTAAGGATGGAGGGCATAGAAAAAGTTGATGATGGGAAACTTGTCAAGGTGTTCGAGAATGAGCTTATAAGCCAGGGAAAAATACCCGCAAAATTCCTGAGGATATTGAATGAGATAATCCAGGCAAAGAAAAATTATGATGAGAAGAACTTGACAAAAACCGAAGTAGACAAAGTTCAGCGTGACTCAAATGAGCTCATCAAGTTTTTGGTCGAGCATATTCAGCGGAAAAGAGGAAGAGAGCTAGAGAGGACAAAGATAAGGGTAAAGCATGGTGACAGATATGGCGAGGTAATCCTGCTGGATACGGAAGCATTCATAATTCATGATATTGACCATGAGGAAAAAGAGATAAGCAAGGCAAAGATAAAGGAAGATGGCAGCTTAGACACAGTCCAAAAAAGCTCGCTGGAAGAGCTTGAGAAGGCAATTTCGGCAATTGAAATGCCAGCAAAAACTTTTATAAAAGAGCCTATATTCGAAAATTTAAAAACTATATTTGGCAAAGATGTTGAGATATTGATAAATTATTAGCAGGATGATTCTGTTCAATTATTGCAAAATATAGCCTTGGGCAGAATAAAAGAAATCTTATAGCCTTATGATATGCCCGTATTTTACTTTGCTATGTCATCTATAGATTTTGGGCATCCACTTGCAGGCTTAGGGAAACCTACAATCTTGCCATTTGCCTTCATGTAATCCCAGGTAAATTCCTTTGTTTGAGTTTGAGCGGGATTGCTCCAGTCGTGGACAATCACTCTAAAGGGCTGGCTTATATGAGATAATGGCATATTATCGTTAACCCAAAATATATCTCTAGATTTTGATAGTTCTCTTGAATATGCTCTTCCACTAAATACAAAATCACCCCAGCCAAGAGTATAGTTCTTGATATAATCTTTATCTTTAACAACTCCAATAATTGTAATCCCTGCTTCTCCATTCGTCACTGTGCCTAATTCTCCCTGAGGATTATACACACACATTTCTTTTCTCTCAGGATTGACAAAATATTCAATCTTGGTTAATTTTATTGAATCTTCAACAACTTTTTTGTTGGGCGGCATATCTGGGAATATAAAGCCTAATGCATACAATGCACCAGCGGTTCCGGCTACCGCAAGACCAGCTAATAATCCAAATCTACTAGACTCTTTCATTTGCATCACCTGCTAAAAAGAAATATATAGCGATTTAAATACTTTTTGCCGCAGTATTTTTAAATATTGGGGGCGAAATTTTGATTAAGAGCCAAAAAATACAATTTTGAAACATACAATCATGCAATTATCTGCGTATTCCAGCTCTTCTCCTGAAATCAATAATGAAAATCCTCCGCTAGGGCTATCTTCGGGCTAAAGCCCGGGGTTTTATGTCCATTGCCTTGACTGGCGGATTTTTGGGATTGAAAATTGCGCCCTGAAGAGCGGGGTTTTAGACCAGGTGCAATTCTGTATAATTCCGAAATTAGTTGACACTCAAACTGAATATTAGTAGTAAAAGCTGTCCGACGAGAAGAATTTTAATGGCATAATATTACAACTCTGCTAATTTGTAAACTAATTTTGACATTAT
>Ga0209541_10006898_pt1 | contig 19215 bp, 13 predicted proteins | sample RifCSPlowO2_01_FD_184027 | JGI IMG/M metagenome (GOLD analysis project Ga0209541, IMG submission 184027) | Groundwater microbial communities from Rifle, Colorado - Rifle CSP2_plank lowO2_0.1 (SPAdes) (version 2) | ecosystem: Environmental > Aquatic > Deep subsurface > Groundwater | place... | reverse complement strand
CTTAAGCGCGGACTTAGTTGCTGCTGATGATGGCTGGTTTCAAGGCGGATTTGCAATTGGCACAGCCGCTACCTCAACAGCCGGTTCTGCAAACTTAAGCGCGGACTTAGTTGCTGCTGATGATGGCTGGTTTCAAGGCGGATTTGCAATTGGCACAGCCGCTACCTCAACAGCCGGTTCAGCCGAAGTTGGCGCAGACTTAGTCGTTACTGACGATGCCTGGGTAAAAACCGGTTTTGCGGTAGGCACAAGCGCTACTTCAACCGCTGGCGCAATTGACACAACAGGAAATGTGCATATTGGTGGAAACCTTCAATTAAGCACAGGTACAGCTATAAATAAAATTTTATTCTCAGGCACTTGCACTGTTAATCCTCCGGCGTTGGCAGCAATGGGCAATGATGCAACCGGTGATACTGCTATTGGTGATAAAGGCAATGCGAGTTGCACAGACGCAACAGGAGTTACAACAAGCAGTTTTGTATTTATGTCCGGCGCTCCAGCAGGATGGATCAATGACGTCATAATTGTAAATGCGTCTTCAACAGCAGATAACACCATTAACTTCGTATTCAAAAACACATCTACAACTACTGCAAACAACATAGGCTCTCTGTCTATCCCTTGGTTCGCAATTCAATAAAAATTATCCCTAAATTCTAACTATTAAAACTATGGGGATAAAAAATCTCTTAAAAAATTTAATTAGGTTTGGGTTGGCAATGCTCGTAGCTGGCGCACCAGCTGTTGTGTTAGCGACTAATGACGCCCTAACCGGGCAGGGAGCCGATATCAGCCTTTCTAGTCCAAGCGTTACTATTCACTTGCAAACAAGCGGCCAAGTTGATTCTCTAGCCGTTAACTCAAGCAACTTCACAGTTACGGTATCTCAAAATGCAGCTCTCACAGCGACGTCTACGCTTACACAAAGATTCACTGTCTCGTCCGACACATCGCCCTCTACAGTCACTGTTACAAACACCTGCACAAGTTCAGGAAACTCTATCACGCTTGCAAAATCAACTACAGGCACTGAAATTCTTACGATCTCCATTGATTCCGCATCTTGTGTTTCTTCGAGTAGTGGCGGTGGTGGAGGTGGAGGCGGAGGCGGCGGAGGAGGTGGAATTATTCCCACACCAACACCAAGACCTTCAGCTACTCCAACTCCTACAACAACTCCGAGTACTCCCGGGACAAGCGGAGTAGCGGGAGCTCCTGCAACAACCGGCCAAGGCCCTTCATCAACAGCCGTAGCAGTATGCAATTTTCTTCGGGACTTAAATCGGAAAGCTGTGGGAGAAGATGTTAGATGCTTACAGAAATTTCTTAATCAAAATGGCTTTGTCATTACGGCTTCTGGAGCGGGATCGCCAGGCAACGAATCAGATTTTTTTGGTCCTGCAACGGAAAGGGCGGTTATGGCATGGCAAAACGCTAACGGTGTTCCATCAACAGGATATTTTGGACCAAAGTCTAGAAATGCATTTGGATTGAGCGGAGGCTCAAGTTCCGGCGCAGGAACAAGTAGTTCTTCAACGAGCGCTTCCACAGGACAGTTCTTAAGAGCGCTGGCCTTGGGATCAACAGGCGATGATGTATTGTCTCTACAAACTTTCCTTGCAAGAGATCCTTCAGTTTATCCTGAAGGCAGAGTAACGGGATATTACGGCAGATTGACGGAAACAGCTGTTAAAAACTTTCAGGAAAAATATGGCATTGCCTCGAGTGGAATTCCCGGATACGGAAGAGTCGGACCAAAAACAAGGGCGAAACTGAACGAAATGATAGCACAGTAAAAACCTAGCTGCATAAAATGAAAAGCCCCGTCTCGCATGGGGTTTTTCATTTTTGCTATTCAAAATAACGCTATAAAATCTCGAATCGCCTTCTCCCTTCCAAACTCAAGCGCCTTCTTAAAACAGGCCTCTCTAAAACTATTGTAAATTTCTTTATCCTCGAGTAATTTTTTAATTTTATTCTGAAAACAATCCACATTGCCAGATTCGCATAAAAAATTTTCATAGCCTCGGGGAACCAAATCTTTTGTTCCTCCGACATCTGCAGCGACAAAAGGAGTCCCAGCGGCCATTGTGTCTAAAATTACATGAGGCAAGCCTTCCTCTCTTGAAGGCATTATAAAAACATCAGCTGCCTGCAGATAAGGCGCAATATCGCTGTTAGGTACTCCTCCAAGCACCCTAATTATCGCGACGGATTTCAATGCCTCTTCCAATAAGTAATCTTTAGAAGGCCCCTCGCCTGCCACCAAAAAATAAACTCCGGGAAAAGCTTCAGCAATTTTCGGTATAAGGTCAGCGCCCTTTCTTTCCGATAAATGGTGCGCAAAAAGCACGATTTTATTCTCCGCCTTTAATCCAAACCAGCTTTTCGTAGCTTCTTTTGATTCGCGCGGACGAAGCCTGTCAGCATCTACCCAATTAGACAAAATTCTGTAATCTCTCACTCTGTAACGTTTCTGATATTCTTTCGCGAGAGATTCTGTTCCGGTAACAAGAATCGTATGTTTGAGAATAAAACGAAATACACTTTCTTCAAAAGACGGCCTTTTAAAAAGCCAAGGCATCCCGCAATTCCAGTAAAATACACGGCCTCCTCTTATTTTTGAGGCAAGCCAAGCGGCAAGAGCCCCGTAATATGAATAGTGGACATAGAAATTGTTATACCCTTTGCCGCGAAGAGAAAACAAAATCCAAAAAATTTCGAAAAAACGCATAAAGCCTTTCCGATGTTTTTGCGCCCTATATGGAGTGCCTAAATTAAAAACTCCCTCGGCTTTTTCCGCAACAACAAAAATATCCAACTTGTACGAGGCGTCTTTAATGAGCTCATAGTTGTAGTAAAGATGAGTATCAGTCCGCTCGTTATATTCCGGAAGAACGTACGCTATTTTAGTTTGCCCTGAATACATGCCTTAAATGAATCAATAAGCTTATCCCTATATTCATCAAAAGAATTATAAGGCATCGGCGTTATTTTTGCATTTGCTTTTAAGCTGTCTCTAAGCGCCTTGCTCTCGCGAAACTCTGTTAATTTCCCAACTAATGCCGTCCTATCTCCCACGGGAGCCACAAGTCCATTCTCTCCGTCTTTTACAACCTCTCCTGCAACGCCTACGTTCGTCATTATGACCGGCAAACCGCTTTTTAAGGCTTCCATAGCCGCCAGCCCATAACCCTCGTAATTTGAGGTAATTAAGAACAAATCCGCGCTTTTATAATAGCCTGCGAGCTCTTCCGGCGTCTTCCAACCTTCAAATATAACTCTGCCTTCAAGCCCGATTTTTACCTCATTTTCAAGACTATTTTTTAATGGCCCATCGCCTATAATCGCAAGCAAAGAATCAGGATATTTTTTTATAAACTCCCTAAAAACATCAAGCCCCAACTTAATATTTTTTTCGTAAGCCAGGCGCGAAACCATAAGAATATAAAAATCGTACCCCGGATATTTTCCCTTTATGTCAAACATTGGATGTTTGACAATCACGGATTGTTCGGCAAAAATTGGCAAGACTACCAGCCTTGAATCATGAATCCTAAAACCCGAATCATGAATGGATTTTTTAATGCGCTCGGAAACGACTCTAATTCCGCTAGCGCGAGGGATTAAAAATTTTGCGAGCCAAACCCGCGCCCTGTTCGACACCCGGTATCGCACAAAATAAGGGCTAAAAATATCCGTATGTATCTGCATCTGCCAGGGAATGTCGAATTTTTTAGAAAGCCGCCACGCTATAAATGAGTGTTCAATCTCCTGCGCTGTAATCAGATCAAATTTCTCTATGGATAAAATTTCTTTTGCATCTTTATAACCCTTCCAAAATCTCATAAACCTGCCGTCCCTGCGATCAAATTTTATGACCTCAAGTTTTTCCAGTGCTTTGGCATATTCGTCAGTTCTCTTCCATGCGGGGCTTCCCGCCTCGCTTATACTAGGATCCCCCGAAAACATTAAAACTTTCATCATACGATTTCTTTAAGATAACATGATTCGCAATAAACAATCCGCGGATCTTCCGGCGAATATGCAGTTTCAAATTTGCTTTTGCAGACCGGGCAGGTTCGTTCATAAAATTTAAGATCAATAGAGCCAAACTTTTCTCTTTTCTTTTTAAGACGCGACGTAAAATGCTCGCGAGGCAGGGGCAAACCGAATTTGCGTCTGAAATCCAACTCTATATTCGTATAGCGAAAAAGCTTATTATTTTTTTTATCAAAAATTAATTCGTCCAAGATTGAATCGTCCGTATCATTTATATCATCCGGAACATTATCCGTCTCTAAAACCTTTATATTTATTTCAAGTTTTTCCTCTGGAATTTCATCAAATCTATAGCCATATTTTTTGGCATTATCAAAATCATCATAACCTTTGTAGGATGCCATCACTGACGCTTGATAGGGAAATGGCGAGAGATGAGGCGGGAAAAATTCCCCATACTCACCTGACTTAAGCATATTCGTCTTGATCTCATCAACCAATTTCCAATACTCATCTTCAGAATATTGCTTGTTAAAAACGCAAAAAGATTTGTTTAATAAAGCCACGCATCCAAAAACATTGTGGCAATTCCCGCAGTAATCCGAATATTCGGAATCCCTGCACTCACCCATCATGTTTGAAAATAATACGCCGAAGCAGCCGGTTGCGCCTGATGCCATGTAACAAAGCTCCGCACCGATCGCGGTTGAATCATAAGAATCCCTGACTTCCTGACTTGCTATAAGATACGCAGTACGCTCGCTTTTTTCTACAAAATATCCATAATAACAGTCCTTAGAATTTATAATATAATCCCCGGTGCTATTTACCGATTTCTCATTGTGGTTGGGTTTGTGAATTGCCATTTTAACCAGCTCATAAAATTTGTCCATGTATCCAACAAGAACCTTTCTATTGCCCAAATTTATTTCTCTGACTTTTCGTTCATATTCATCTTTAGTCAACTGTTCTCCAAAAAAAACATACTTTTTATTCCTTAGGTTTACTCCGCCAAAACAGTGAGTGCAATTTTTACAATCATAAAGAAACGAACTTTCCATGCAATTTTTTGAAAATTCAACAAACCTACAGTTATATAATTCATGGGATTCAAAGCATTCAATGCACATTGAGGAATCAAAAACATCAAAACAATCTATACAATCTCTGGAGCGGATGGGGCTAATGCTGTAATGGCAGTTTTCAGATTCACTCGAGTTGAAGACCAAATAACAATTCTTAAGATTAACAGAATCGTTGGTGTAATCACTATTCACGCTCAAGCTGTTCACAAACAAATTTGGACGAGGAACTTCGAGCTGTAGAGCTTTAAATTGATCAAAAAAAGATACCTCCGGCTTATACTCTCTCGCATAGTCCGCAGGATCCCATTGGGTACTCCCGAACCATTTTTGATGTTCAAAGATTTTAAACGGCGTATTTGGAGGATATTGCGAAATAATCTTCTCTCCGGTTAACGCAGATTTAGTATTAAAAAGAAAATAGGAATTCCAAAATGAAAAAATAAGCCTCCAGCGCTCGTTTAGACGTAAAGTCGGCAATGGCACTCTTATTTTTTTATAAAATTCCACATCCTCCGGTCGCACATAAAACTTCTCGCCAGAAAATCGACAAGTCCTCCATTGGCCTCCTTTTTCGTCAAGTTCTAACTTCGAAAAATATGCATCCAAAGCTTTATCAAAATTTGGGGTTTTAGAAGTCATATTAAACAACCTCCTTTAAATAGCATTCCTCGCAAAAGACCTTTAATTTGCGGGCCGGGTCGCATGAAGTATACATTTCCTTGCCACAATTCGAACATGTATATTTCCAAAGCCGAAAAGGCTCTTTCATAACCCAGCGCTCCATAATTCTTTGATATGGATGCTTTATCGGCAATGGAAGATTTTTGCGCCGGTAAAATTCTAGTTCTTCTTTAATTATTCGGAAAGGTTTTCCGGTCACTTCGCAAATTATAACTTTATTCAGAATATCGTCGTTAACTTCTTTTATATCATCCGGAACTTCATCTGCTTTCAAAATAGTTTCTCTATCAATTCCCTCCAATGAAACTTCCTGCTCTGCCCAATAAGCACCCATTCTCTTAGCGCCTTCTTTAATTAACGGAAATTCAAATTGAGCTAAACTCGCATTATAAGGATACGGGCTTATTGAAATAGGGAAAAACTCTCCATATTCTCCATCCTGAAGCATTTTTGTTTTTATCTCATCCAGCGTCTTCCAATATTCTTCTTCGGTATATTGTTTGTTAAAAATACAATATTTTTTGTTGCGCAGTCCAACGCACCCAAAACAATTTTCGCAGTTATAACAATTTATACAATACTCAAGAAAATTACTATTTCTAGTCATATGCGAGAATTTAATACTGTAAGTAGAAATGTTAACGCTTTCATAAACTAACTCGGTTCGCGAAGAGGATCCAACCAATGTAAAATCCATTGAATCTTTAGCAGAAAGTCCATAATCTACATAACGCAGATTTTCGCCATTTTCGATCCAAAAACACATAAAGCAATCGCGGCATTCCCTCAAAAAAGTTCCCAGCGAATTTTGCGATTTTTCGTTCCGCGTAGCGCGCCTTACTTTATCTTCTAATGATTTAGTAAATTTATCCTGCCAAAATATGAGCGACTTTCTAGAGCCCAAATATACTTCCGTCATTTTTTGTTCATATTCTTCTTTGGCCAATGGTTCATTAAAAAAATAATATTTTTTATTACGTAAATTAGCCGAACCAAAACAGCTGGAACAATTCCTGCAATCATACAAAAAGGAAGAATCTAGGCAGTTATTTGAAAAATATAGAAAATTACAATTATAATTATCACTTCCCGAAACTATTTCGTAGCAAAGTTCAGACTTATACGCCACCCAAATATCAATACAATCTCTGGCATAAATCGGCCAATTTCCATAAAGAATATTTTCGCTGTTAATGCCTCCGAATACGTAATAACAATTTTTTAACTCCATACCATAAGCGGTGTAATCAGACCCCACGCTCTTTGGATCGCGACTTGTTTGAATTAATGGAAAATTTCGGTAGAAATCATGAAACTGAGCAAAAAACTGCTTAGAAAAATCATATTCCTTAGAGAATGACATAGGGTCCCAAACATCCGACCACCAATATTGGTGGTCGTAAACTTTCTGATCAAGCTCGTCCGAGAACAATGAGATGACATCTTCAGAATGCCCAGGCGCATCACATTGTTTTTTGTAAAAAGTGGTGTTATTCGAAAAAACCATCCTTCTTTGCTTTCTGCAATCCGGACACAACTTCGGTGGAGGAACGTGGAGTTTATGATAAAAATCAATATCCTCCTGAAAAATTTCGAAATCTCTCTCACACTGTGAACATTTTTTTACGTGAGGCTTCAAATCCTTTAAAATCTGGTCCAGCGCTTTATGAAAATTTGGGGTTTTGGAGTTCATATTGTATTTTTATCCAGCAATTTTTTATATCTATCCATCGCCCTTGGGGCTCTTAATATCATGGGCTCTTCTCCGCCTTCGACGGCTTTAACAAAAGTTTTTTGCCCAGTTTCCCTTGTTAAGCCCAATTCCGCGTTCAATCTCCCCAAATCCAAATCATCTTGCTCTTGCAGAGCTACTAATCTTTGCTTCTCGGTATAGCCCATTCCCGCAGGCAATTTTCGCAAATGAGCTCGTCGCCCATTAAATTCCTTTTCAGCTTCAGCGCTCTGATCCAAAGATATCGCATTTTCTCCGACTTCTACGTTCCCCGTACATAATATTTCTTTCAAATAATTTAAAATGACGCTTTCCACAAAAGCGCCACGCTTAAAAGAGATCGGCAAACGACGCCTGCCATCTTTATCCAAAAGTACAAAATTTCTATCGAGCGTTAATTCAAATTTGTAATTCTCAATTTCAATTGTAATATCTGTCATCGTTCTCGAGTTCCCTAGTTCAAATAAAATACTTCTAATTCCCAGTCCGGCCAATTCTTCGTCCGTAATAATAACTTTATCCCCGCGCGGGCTTACAAAATGAACACGCTCGGAAATTATTTCTTTTTTTAAATTTACATTGTCTCTTTCAAGCAATCCCAGTTCTTCCTCTTTCAATTCAGGTGAAAGATAAAAAATGGTGCCAACAATATTTCTATCCTTGATTGTTCTTTTATTCGGAGAAGGCTCCGACTTTAAATCCCCCAAAATTATTTCATTAACATTGCTCCCATATGAAAAAAGAGAATCGCCTTTATTCGGCAAAAATAAAGCCACTTGGTTCCCTTCCAAAGAAACTCTCTCATTAAAAAGTTTTCTAAGAGGCCCGCCGTTCATTATCAAATCATACGGCCATTCTTTAAGCTTCTCCGGGTCAACAGGGCTTAATCCTGACTTTATATCTATATCATTATAAAAATCAGACAATATTTTCATTCTAGCTGGCTGCCTCTTCGTAAACTCCGAAGCAGCTTTTTGTGTTTCCGGGAGTTTTACAATTTCCCCGATAGATTTTTGCATCTGAAGATGTTTTTCTGGAAAAAATTTCTGCAAAAAATACCAAGTTACAGCGTCTATTTCCAATTGCTGTCTCAACAGTTCATCATCTCCGGAAAAAATAGATTTTACATAGTTTTTTTCGCTTAAAGATTTCTGGGGAAAAATATCTGTACCCCATCCGACAATTTCCAAGCCTCTTTTAAAAACTTCTTCGTCATCACTTTCCATTACTGCCTGCGCGAAGGAATATAAAAAATTCATACTTTCTTTAACGCTTTTTAATCGATCATGATACCCACGGAGAACACTCTCGGACGCTTCTTTATATACATTGCTTTTTACGGACAAATTTAGCCAAGCTTTCAATAAATCAACATCGTTTTCTCCATATTCTCCGGCAAATCTTTCTAAATTATTAAAAAAAGAATTTTTGTAATATGCTAATATCGTCTTTTTATCTATCCATTTTTCTTCTAAAATTCGTATATTATCAAAATATTCTTCAAATTTTTGCGGATCCTTCAATAATTTTTGAGCTAATTCTGCCTGGAATTGCTTTTGCTTTTCTGCTACCTCGAGGTCTTTGAATTTTTTCAAATCCTCTCCGATTTCATAAAGAAAAGACAAACCCTCTTCTTCGGCTAAAAGAATTGATTCATGGGCCCGCTTAGGCGCACCCTCCGATTTAGGCTCCTCTGGAAATCGAGGAATATCTGGAAATATAGACATTTTTTTATTTTACACCACTTCCCTCAAATAACACTCTTCACAATAAACAATCTCGCTTCTTTCTGGTGCGTATGACGTCTCAAACTCATTAGGACAAGGAGAGTCTCCATGTTCATGTTTGATTGTGTTTTGGTATTGGTTTTGACCTTTGAGTTTTGATTTTTGACCTCCACATTCGCATTGCCTATGCCAAAGCTTCAAAGGATTTCGATGCTTAAGCCTCTGATAATGCCTACAGTTAGGACATAGTCGAGGTATCGGCAATTTTTCTTTTTTAAGAAATTCCAATTCCTGACGGACAATCCTAAATGCTTCCCAACAAGCTTCACTACACTTACCCTCATGAGCGCACTCGATTATCTCTTCGGTTATTTGATCCGTTACATCATTGATGGAATTCGGCAAATCTTTAGCTTTAATTGTAACTTCATAATTTCTATCTTGAGAATCATTCCAAATATATCCTTTTTCGAGTACTTGCTCTTTAGATAAAGGAAAATTTTCTTGAGCAAACGATTCATTATATGGAAATGTGCTCATTTCAATTGGAAAAAATTCCCCGTACTTATAAATGTTCCCATTCTTATCTTTATACAGATTTTTGTTCATGTCCTGAATTATCCGCGCTTTTAATTTAAAGTATTCATCTTTTGAATATTGCTTATTTAAAATACAATATTGTCTTTTTTTAAGTCCGACGGATCCAAAAATGTCCTGCGATCCGACCGCTTGAATACTATACTCAACATTTTGACAATTCGTTACAATCCACCAACTAAAGAAAACTTTTGAAGTTTGATCCCCCACTTGCAAAGAATCATAGATGAGTTCGGAAGTCGTTCCGTAATTAGTAAAATCATAAACATCCTTAATTCCGCCCGGTGTAATTAAAGAAATATATTTGCAATTTTCAGCATCTGAGACAATAAACGAATGGAAAGTATCCCGTGAAGTATAAACATAGTCCCCGGTAACATTTGCATTATGTCTTTCATGTGCAAATTTTTGAGGGAATTTTGCCCAATATTCTAAAGATTCTTCTCTTATCTTTTCAAGTTTCTGAAAAGTATCGGGAAATTTTTCCTCAATTAATTTAATATAATCTTCTTTTGAATAGGGCCTATTGAAAACATGATATTGCTTATTTCGTAAATTTACGCATCCAAAACAATCACTGCAACCAACACAATTTCTTGAAAAATAAATATTATGTGAATCATTACAATCAACCGAGAAAAAAGTCCGATAACAACTGCGACAATTTACGCTTCCATAAGTTAACTCGCATTTAAACAACATCAAATTATCAATGCTGTCCTTGCTGTTGTCGATCATGCTTCCATACGCGCAATTCTCATTATTATCTGCATGAGTTATCAAATAACAATTTTTAAGATAACTAACCATATTGGTATATTCCGAATTTATTAGGGTTGAATGAAGCCCATGTAATGCGGGCATAGGCACTTTTTTACTCAACTCGTGTACTTGTGAAAGAAAATTTCTTCGAGTATCATATTCCGTTCCATAATCTAAACCATCCCAGCTGTCAGACCACCAACAATTCGAGCAATAAACCGTATACGGACTTTTCTCGTCATAGAGTGAAATTATTTCCCGTTTGCACTTGTCGCACTTTCTTCTATGTAAAGAACGTTCATTGCGCCACGCAAATCGTCTTTGCATCCGGCACTCCGCACAAAAAGTCGGCGGAGGAACAGAGATTTTTTCGTAAAATTTAAAATCCTCTGGCTGAATATCGAAATTTTGTTTACAGTTTTGACAAATTTTAGTTTCAATCACATTGAACACGTTATCACGAAATAATTTGACGACTTTTAATCGCGCCATTCCAAAGTAAACTAATAAATATTGAAGCCAGAATAATTGTTTCCGCGACAATGCCACCGTACGAACCTGCAAAATAATTATAAATTATCCAAAAAATGCTTGAAAACAGGGCAATAATTCTTATGCTTTGAGGCGAATCCTGCCATTTCGAAACGATTGCTGCCGAAACTCCGATTAACGCAAAAACGCTGTAAAAACTTTCCCAACTGAAAACTGTTGCCGTAACCATTATCAAAATAGAAACATACAAAAATATCGACTTTCCATAAATCTCAATCCTCTCTTTAAAAATAAAAAGGGCGGTTATAATGCTGTTAATCATTGTAAGCGTAAAACCGCTCCACGCCGATAATAAAAAATAATGAATAGCTAGCGAAGCTAAACCTAATGCTTGAATTAGTAAAATTCTGCTTCTTAATTTAGCTTGAAATGAAAGCGCGAAAACACCGAGAGCAAGAATGGCTATGGACTGAGCAAATATTTGATAACTAGTCACCACACCACCTCCTTCAAATAACACTCTTCACAATAAACAATCTCCGGACGCTCAGGCGCGTATGACGTTTCAAACTCGTTAGGACAAGGAGAGTCGCCATGGTCATGTTTTACTGTATTTTGATATTTATTTTGATGCCCGCAATTGCAGGTACGAAGCCAAAGTTTTATAGGATTGCGCAATGCCTTGCGTTCACCTACCCTACAGCCCGGGCATAAACGCGGAACGGGAATATTCATGCGCTGATAAAATTCGAGCTCACGGGGCACAATTCGAAATGCAAAAGTGCAACTGTGTTCGCATTCTTGTTTATGCGCACATCCTATAACTTCACTTAAAATAGAATCATCTATTTCTTTAATCGTTTCTGGTAAATCTTTATCGAATTTAGTTGGGCTATAATCGCGCACTTCCGAATCATGCCACTTATATCCCAGTTCGCGAGCTTTTTCTTTAGTCACCGGATAATAAAAATGGGCCATAGCTTCGTTATAAGAAAATGGCGAAAATTCCCACGGAAAAAATTCTCCATATGCATATACTAAGCCACTCAAATTAATATATGGATTGCGGATCATGTCATCCATAATTTTCGCGCGCAATTCCTTATATTCTGATGCGTTATATTGTTTATTTAAAATGTAGTACTGTCTTTTTCTCAAGCCAACGCACCCAAACAAATCTTCACTCGTACGGCAATAATCGGAATATTCGACTCGCGCGCAATTTTCAAACGTATTTGACGAAAAATAAATATTTGAATCGAGATATCCAACATTTACGCCGTCGTAAAGAAGGGAAACCGGTTTATCCCCCACTCCGTACATATCCTGCACGTCCTTTGCGTTACTGCCCTGAACTACATATTTTATATCCTCGCAACCAGCGGCATTAAAACAGTATTTAGAATTCTTGCAATTGAATAAATTATCTCCAATTGAATTGACGCACCGAATCATGTTAGCAAACCGATGCAATGCATGTTGTCGCATCTCGACGTATTCTTTAACTAGAGCTCTATGAGTTTCGTAATCTTGTCCGATATCGTCTATTTTTTTATAGTGCTCCTCCTCAGAAAGCTGTTGATTGCGAAATACGAATTTTTTATTTCGCAGATTTGATGACATAAAACAGCGCACCGCATTGCGGCAGTCAAAAAGATACGAACTGTCCATGCAATCTTTGCAGTTGGAAATCCACATACAATTCACGCAATGTTCCGAGTCAATTGCCTCATATACGCTCTCTGATTTTTGAATAACCATGGAATCAAATGTATCACGGCAATTCCATGCACCCTTTGAATAACCAATGTTATCAGAGCTGATTGTCGAAGGCGATAAATATACATTCTTTGAAAACCGCGTGTAATCGGAATACGGCGAATTTTCATTTTGATACGCTTCCACATTCGGACGCGGCACAGCGTCAGAAAGCTCTTTCCACTGATCAAAAAATTTTTTACTCGGATCATACGCTCGCCCATAGTTCGCTGGATCCCATTTGTCTGACCACCAACACTCGTTGCAGTAAACCGGAAATGGCACATTGCTCGAAAAATGAGAGACGCCTTCTTTACCGCATAACGGACAGATATGTTTGTACATGATAAATTCATTGCGAAAAAGCATTCTCCGCCGCATCCGACATTCTGGGCACCAAGTCGGCGGAGGTGCGGAGATTTTTTCATAGAAAGCAAAATCGTCCGGTTCTATCCGGAATTCTTTTTTACAATTTTGACAAATTTTAGTTTCCATAAATTTCTTTAAAAACTTTAACAGTTTCTCCTACCATGTCTTTGTCTAAAAACTTTTGCGCCGTTTTCACGGCATTTTCAGATAATTTTTTCTGCAACACTATGTCGCCAATTAAACGATTAATCGCCCCAGTCCACGCTTTTTTATTATTATATTCTACAACTAACGCATTTTTTTCATTTTCTACAACTTCTCTGTTGCCACCAGAATCAGTAGTAATAATGGACTTTCCCATAAACATTGCCTCAAGAATTTGATGTGAAAAGCCTTCATAGCCAGTATTTAGTAAATAAATGTCGCACGCAGCAAGCCACAAATCGTATATTTCCGTGGGAAATTGCCCAATCACAATTTTTACATCCGGTATTGTTATCTCTCGCAACATAGAAAATCCCTTCCACGGGACATTGCGACCTCCGGAAAATAAAATTATTTTGCTTTCTTTAATACCCAATTTTTCTCTAGCTTCCTTTCTAGTAAGTCGGCTAACGGATGAAATAGAATTATAAATAACTTTAATTTTATTTCTTTCAACGCCCCATTTCCCCGCTACACCGGCAAGATAATTTGACGGAGCAATAACCGCGGCCGCTCGTTTTGCCACGCGCGACTCGAGCCATCTCATTAGTTCAACTTTCCATCCGTATTTTTTCTTTAAAAATTCATCCAGCAATTCTTTTACGCCGAACCTCTGGATTGACTGCTCCCACGCATAATCTCCACCGATCTTAAGAACATACGGCTTTCTTAAAATCCAACTCGCCAGATAAACGGGAAACCCTGAAGACATAGGGTCAGTAACCAAAATCAAATCTTTATTTCTAGATTTTCTTAAAACGTTCAAAAAATAAACGAAATGGCTTAATCCTTGTGGCCATTTTTTAGCTATTTTTGTATAAACTAGCGGCTCCACTGTTTCGACACCGTAACCTGGCGATTCATTAACCAATTGCCGCGCGTATGTCGCGGGCCCGCCGATATCCGGATAATAAATTCCAGCTGCAATTAATATTCTCATGTTCTAACCTGCCTGCCGGCAGACGGAAAATTTGAGAATATTAATTCCTTAAAAATATGCTTCATTCGCAACGCAATATTCGACCACTCATATTTTTCCTTAACCAATTTCCTGCCGTTTAACTGAAGTCTTTTTTGAAGATTTTCGTCAGAGAAAAATAATTCTATTTTTTCGGCAATATCTCTTGGGTCGTCAATTCTGACCGCGAGCCCTGTCTCATTGTCTTTAAGAAAATCCTTTATCCCACCTACGGACGTAGCGATTATCGGGACTCCCGCGGCCATGGATTCTAGGAAAGAAGTACCAAGCCCTTCAGAGCGCGAGGGTCGCACAAAAACATTCGCGAGCCTTAAATAGTTTGGAACATTGTCATGCTTGCTCTCTTCAAAAAAAACACGACCATCAACTCTTAAATCATAAGCAAGTCTCGATAGCTTTTTCGCGTCCTCGCCCGAACCCACAATCAAAAGCTTGGCCGGTATTTTTAAAAAAGAAAAAGACCTAATCAACACATCAATGCCATTTTTATACGAAAGCCTTGAAACGGAGATTATCACCCTATCATTAGCTCTTATACCGAGCCTTCCTCTTAAAATTAAAGTTTTTTGGGGATCAGGGCTTGTAAATTTCAAAAAATCCACGCCGTTTGGGATTACTTCAACCGGCGCCTTCGCCCCAAAATTTATACAAAGATCTTTAAGGAATTCACTGATAACTTGAATCCTGTCTGCCCGCCTTATCAAAAGTTTCCAAAAAAAAGCGATTAAGCCCGCACGCGCATACTTTATATGTTCTTCCGAATCTCCTTCCTGAACAGTAAGTAAAAAAGGAATTTTCGGATATATCAGTTTCAGAAAAAAAGCGGCGATAGACGCAAACGAAATCATCATTCCCCAAAATATAACCGGTCCATTTATCTCTTTTTTTAATTTAAAAAATTTTAATGGAATCGCAAATGGCAGCAAATATTTATCGAGCAGATTTCCAAATCCAAGCCTATACACATAAACATTGCCGATTTTTTCCGCTCGCTGCAGTTTTTTATTAAAGCGCGACGTAAAAAGGATAAAATCAAAATCATCAATTTTATCCGTAATACCCTTAATCGCCGTCTCCGCTCCTCCTAAAAAAGGCAAATAAGCGGTAGAGAGAATGATTATAGTGCCGACTCGTTTTTCTTCGCTCATTATGTTAGGATTATGAAATAAAAAACTGACAAAGTCAAAATTAAATGCCAACAGAAAAGAAAAAAATAATATACTTTATAACTAAGTCGCACTGGGGAGGGGCGGCTAAATATATAATCGATCTTGCTAGCGGCCTTGATCGCCAAACATTTGATATTTATATAGCGGCTGGCCTGTCAGAAAAACCGACAAAAAAAGGCGCTTCAACAGAAATTTCAAACTCTAAAAAAGAAACACTGCAAACAAAAGCAAGCGCGGCCGATATAACTTTTGTTGAAATTCCCAGTTTCTCAAGACACATTTCATTTTTAGCCGAAATCGCGTCTTTTTTTCAAGTCCTAAAAATTCTTTTTAAAATACACCCAGACATCATACATGTAAACTCTTCCAAAGCTGGCGGAATTTGCGGACTTGCGGGATTTTTATATAAATTTTCGGGGCGAAAACTGAACATGATATTTACGGTTCATGGCTGGGCTTTCCACGAGTCAAGACCGCGATCAGCAATTTTTATTATCAAATTTTTATCGCGCCTTACTTCCTTTTTTTACAACGCGATAATATGCGTATCAAAAACAGACTACAATTCTGGCGTTAAAATAACAAATCCCAAAAAAGTACTGATGATTCATAACGGCATAGATAAAAATGCCTATGATTTTTATTCAAAAAGCATCGCCAGATCAAAAATTGGAATTAAGGATAAATCTTTGGTTGTCGGGACTCTTGGAGAATGGGCTCTGAATAAGGGATGGGATATTTTAACAGAGGCCATAACTCCCCTGTTTGAAAAATATCCCAATCTGGTTTTGGTTTTAGTTGCAGGAGGCGAAGGGCCACATAAAAGCGAGCTAATGTCGCTTATAAAACATAGAAGCAATGAGGACAAAATCAAAATTATCGAAAAATTGAGCCACGCGGCAAATTATCTAAACGCTTTCGATATATTCACGCTTCCTTCAAGAAAAGAAGGGTTGCCCTATTCGATACTTGAAGCCGGACTTGCCGAGCTGCCAGTTATTGCCTCGGATATCGGAGGCATACCGGACATTATCGAAAACGAAAAATCAGGACTGCTCGTGCGCGCAGAAAGTCCGGCTCTTCTAAAAAACTCAATCGAACGGCTTATTAAAAGCGAAAAACCCCGCTCCGAACTTGGATCGTGTCTGCGCACTGAAATAGAAACGAAATTTTCGTTAAAAAAAATGCGTGAAGAAACTTATATGCTTTACGAGGTAAAAACCTAAATCCTCTTTGTCGCTACAAAACCAAGAGAAACAATCGCCGCGATACTCAAAACCGCTAGACTCCATTTTAGAAAAGATCCTGAGAAAAACGACAAGGCGTTCGCTGGCTGCGATTGAATTATAATTTTTGAATCATTATTATCCGAAGACAGAGCAAGACTGACAGTTTCAGGCTCGCCTGCATTGACTTGAGAAGCATCTTCTCCAGAATTATTTTCCAAAAGTTTTTTAACAGGCGCGCTGCTTAAAACTATGGATGGCTTAACTGGCTCCGCGGAGTCCGCGCTTTCTCCCGGGGACTCTTTTAAAATTTTAACGCCTTCAATTTTTTTATTAAAGCTCTCCCCTTCTTTTATTTCTCCTGAATATTCAAAAACGTCAGCGACCGACCCTGAAGGATAAAGCAACTCTACTCTTCCGGACACTAAAAGATTAATTGCCGAAAGTTCCTCGGAGATTACAATATAAGTTTTTGGTAAAATGAAAGTTTCAGGCGGTAAAACAAATTTTTTATAGGTGTCCGACAATATCCATCCGCCGATATCAAGTTTCGCGGAACTTCCGTTATAAATTTCTACCCACGAATCCTCTCGCGGGCTTATTTCAGAAAGGGCCATCTGATTTGGAATAATTTCGATTTTAGAATAGGCGCTTACGCTAAATTCGCCTGAACTCACAGACAAAGAAATATGATAATTTCCGGGATACTTATAAGCATGCTTTATCGCGCCGCCCGTTGTATGGCCGCCGTCGCCAAAACTCCAGATATATTTGTCGGCGGTAATTTTCTTACCGTCAAAACCAAGCGCTCTGCCCTCAAAGAAAACATCCGCCCCGGCTATTCCTGATTGAGGAGATTTTATTTCAGCTTTTATCTTCGGCTCTTCAAAAACCTTTGGACTCGCTGGTGTTTGCGAATTAGAGCTGGAATTAGTATTTGATGAACTTTGATCAGGTTCAGCGTCATGTTCCGGGGCCGCGGCGTTAGGAGCTTTTGGTGTTTGTGGCGCGGTTTTCCACGCCGATTCAATCTTTTGCATAGTTTCCTTAGTCGTATTATCTCCAGCGGGCCAGCCAGCGCTTGCATCAATTTTGTAGACTTCCGCGCCGGCACTATCCGCCAAAATTAATATCTCGCCTGAATTTGAAAGTCCTGAACCAAAGGGGGCGATTAAATCAGCCGCGATCTCCGGCAAAGTCGAATCATCGGTGCGTTCAATTAAAAAATAACCTCCCGGCTGAATTTTGCCCGCAAGGCTTATTGTCATTGCTCCGTCCGCAGTTTTCAAAACCCATCCTTCTAGACTCGCGCCAGACCCCGAATAAAGCTCAATCCACTCGTCTTGCGCTGAATTGGACGTTCCCATCCACGCGACTTCTGAAATTTCCACGCTCGCCGCTTGCGAAAAAAACGGGAAAAATAAAAAAATTGCCGCTGGTAAAAAAAATTTAGGCATCTTCTTTATTATCGGGCACGTCTTTAAGAACTTCTCTTAAGCCAGACAAATCCGGCCCTTTTTTTGGCTGGCGCGGCCTTAATGACTCAAGTGAAATTGTTTTTTGATCTCTTTGCTGTTGGCGCAAAACAAAATCCCCTTCTCTCAATGACGGACTCTTAGGCGCGAAAGGAGCCCTTCCGCCTTGTTTATTCCTATCAAAGGGCGGCCTTTCAAAGAGCCGCTGCCCGGGGCCAAACGGTTTTTGCGGACCGGGTCTAGCGCCTGTCTCTCGCCTTTCCGAAGGCGCGGCAGATTCCTCTTTCTGCTCGAACTCAATTCCCAATCCGGCGAGCGATTCGCTATTTTTGAATTTGTCTTTAGCCGGACCTCCTCCGAATCCTTTTCTCGGAGCCGCCGGAGCAATTTCCCCCGCCTCAACCTGCTTTAAGTGTTCAGGACAATAAATCGGACGGCGATCATCAGGCTTGAACCCAACAGTGACATCTTTCCCGCACACCCAACAGCGTGTTTTATATTTCTCTTTCGGACCCTCTTCTTCCTCGCCAATTTCAAAAAGCTGGGATGACCACCGATCGATTTTGTCTTCCACTTCTCGTCTAGGCAAGCTATATCTCTCTCGCGAAATCTTAATAATTTTCTCATAGTGATCCTCTTCATCGCCCCAGCGCATAGGCGGCAAAGTATTTGCGGAAAACGGCCTTGAAGTTACGCCGTCCACCATCAATTTTAAATAAATACAATAGTTGGGCAGATTACAAAGATCTTGGATTGTAAATTCCGGATCAAATTCCTGCTCTAGCGCTTCGGCATCGGCCGCGCCAATCCTGAAAACAACCATGGTCCCGACGTTCCCAAAAATAGCATCGCGAACCTTGGTCGAAGTATCTGTTACAAGCTGGCCGATATATTGATGCGCCACAATAAGGTTCAGACGATATTTTCTAGCTTCAGAAAGAATATTCGCGAAAG
>Ga0209541_10006896_pt1 | contig 19218 bp, 26 predicted proteins | sample RifCSPlowO2_01_FD_184027 | JGI IMG/M metagenome (GOLD analysis project Ga0209541, IMG submission 184027) | Groundwater microbial communities from Rifle, Colorado - Rifle CSP2_plank lowO2_0.1 (SPAdes) (version 2) | ecosystem: Environmental > Aquatic > Deep subsurface > Groundwater | place... | reverse complement strand
CATCTTTGCCAAGTGAGTTAAATTTAAGCTGCGACAACGCAGTCAATGTCGGAAGGATTCTTTTGCAGGCTAATATTCTCCAGCAGTAAAAATTATGATTGTTTTACAAAACGCGCCTTTGGGCGCGTTTTTGTTTGTTGTTGGGGGGGATGGAAGACTTCAGAACCAGTATTATGGGTTATTTTGATTATTCAAAGTTTGGGTTTGTAAGGGGGTGGTAGAATTCTCCGTTTTCTACTATTTGCCTTACAATTTAGGGTATGATAGTAATGTCCTATGTTTTTCAAAAGAACCTTTATAAATATTCAGAGATTTAAAGGCTTACTACTGCCAACATTTAGCTTTATTTCTTTTGAATTTATATTAAGAGCAGGAATTAATTATTTTACGAAGAATGATGTTATTGGGACTACAATCACTTTCTTATTACCAATCATAGTTTTTACTTGGTCAAACTTCGTTTTAAGTTTCACTGATAAAAATGTTTTCAATGACTTTAAAAAGGATTGGATAGAGATGCCTCATTATCTTCACATATTACTTATATTAGTATCTATATTTCTATACTGGAGTAGTTTTTTGAAAGAAAAAAGTTTAGATAACAAAGATAAACAAAATTATGAACCAGCAAGACTCACATAGAGAAAATCAGAATAGCAATACGAAGACAGATTATAAAAAAGCATTAGTAAGTGTCATTATTTTGATTGCTATATCGCTGATTGTTTATTTTTTTGTTAGGGGTATTGATTTAATATTTAGAGAAAAACCTACTCAACAACCCAGTGTAGAACCGACTATTAACCCAAGCCAAATTGACGAGATTAGAAAACAAAGAGAGGCAGAATGGCAAAGATATTTAGTTTCCAATAAAATAGACATTTATCCCAATGGATTAACAACTCCTAAATCTTTAATATCTGCTTGTGAAGATAAAAAAAAGAATCAAGAGGAGTGTAATAAAGAAATAGAAAAAATAGTTGAAGCAATAGGAACTCAACCATTAATTACTAAGGCATATATTTATATTAAAGCTGGTGTCTCAAGAGAAAATAAGCCGCTTGGCGTTTTAACAAAAGACGATTCAATTTGGTTCTATGTTAGCGATAATATTGAAAAGGTAAAATCGGAACATACTTTTGCTGGCGGCCATCTATTAAGAAATAAAGCTATAATAAATAAAACAAACGAAGATGGTCTTACTGAATTACTTTTTGACATAAGTCAATTACCTATAACAGTTTTACCCTATGATGAAAGTAATGAACCAGTAAAAACAGATAATGCCCTTGAACTACTAAATGAAGGTGGTAAGCACTTTATTGGAGGGTTTGTTTCTACTCTTGGATTTGGAAAAATTATAGAGATGAAAATTGGGTATATAGATGGCTCTATAGAGAAAATAAAATAGAGGGGTATGATGCCCCCTGGGGGGCTTCTAAAATAAAATTCAAATATACAGGGGTATAGGCACACAAAGGGGAGCCTATCTACAAAAATTAGAGCCTATTTTTAAACCTTGTTTTTCGTTCAATATGGCCAATCATCTGGGCCGAATAATAAGTTATTCAGATGGTCTCCAAGAGCTTTACAGTAGTTGATACATTCATCAAGGTCTTTTTCTGAAAATACCTTTTTTGTTTCCGCCTCCGTCTTTACTCCGTATTTTTGAAAAACCCATCCCAAATCTATCTCCCAACTTCTTTTTTCTGGGATATAATTACATTGTTCTTTGCAAAATTTTGTTTCCTGTTTCTTTGCATCAATATCCTCTTTTAAAATATAGAATGAAACTACGCCAATAATTAAAACTATCGTTATCTTAAACCAATTTTGTTTAATCCAGTTCACGGGATAATGGTAATAGTTTGAAGTTTAACAGGAGCTATCGCTCTATTAAATGCTGAAGTTTCAAAGTTTTCTATAGAAAGATTTACAATTCCTTCATTTGGTTCGCCAAATTGTCCGCCTTTTTCTATAGCTCCGTATATGGAAAGGATTAAAGGTGAAGGAATATTTGTAAGATGGGCATTTACGGGTGCGAAATTACAATCATAAGTAGAACCTATAAACGGCCCTATTTGTGGAGTATTACAAGTTCCAATAATTTTATCTTCTAAATAAATATGTATGCCTATCCCGCCTCCCCCAATTGTAAATGGTCTTGAAGCAGTTAAGGTGAACCGGCCTATAAAATTCGGGTCATTTAAACCGTTAGATTCAAGTATAAACTCTCCTAATTTAACATTTATACTGCCACCCTTATATTGAACATCTCCGAAAGTATCACTTTTGCGGATAGTTATATATGGCTTGGGTATTGGGGTCGGGGTCGGTGTAGTGGTTGGCGTGGATACTGGAATAAATACGGGAGTAGGAGTCGGTATGGGAGTTTGGACAATATAAATAATTTGTGGAGCTGGCGTAGGTTCAGGCGTATAAGCCGCAATTTCCTGTTTTAATTGATTTAACTGGATTATTAGATTATTTAATAAATCTTGTGTAGGCGTTGGACTTGGTGAAAAAGTTTCAACTGGTTCGCTGATAATTTCAATAGGAAAAGGAGTAGGAGATTCAGTGGTTTCAACAACCGGAATAGGAGTCGGGCTTTGAGCAACCAGAGTTGGAGTTGGCGAGGCAAGAGGAATTATAACCGAAATTAACGATTCAATAAGAGCCACGATTTTACCGAAGAATTTGAACATCTATTCTTTATTTACTTTGAAACTATATTACTTGGGGTAAAAATACAAAGCCCCCCGCCAGCGATGGCTTTCGCCACCCACATCCCTTTCGGGATATGACTGTTCAGGTGCTCTGACGAGGAGCTTGATACTCTGAACGGTTTTTATGCCATACCTCATAGTTATACCGTTGTTAAACCACGAGGGTTAGGTATCTATTGCATATTTAATTGTAAATCTAATTTATCATAAAACTTTGATACTTAAAATAGCTTGAAAAATGGGCTAAAAAGTGATAAATTAAAAGAAAATTACAATGAAAATTACTAAAGAAATAGAAACTAAAATTGATGCTGAAAAGTTTTTGTTTTTTATTGAAACTGTGCTTTCTGAAATATATAGAAGCAATAAAAGATTTGGAGTCAATAAAAACAGAAAACCCGCCGAAGCGAGTTTTCTGCTCTGGCGGGTCAAAAAGGACTAGGCAGTATGAGTTGTGCCGATCTCCGTTCAAGGGTCATTACTACCACCTGATCCCATGGCAGTTTGAGTCGATGAGCCGTAGTCATGACAAACCGGAAAACTGACACCGATTCGTCGTCTCCGGTAATGACACTACTGTCTTCTGCGAACTCTTTCAGCTCGTCCAATTCCTCTTGAGGCAAGGTGCCGCAGATCCGAGCATACACTTCTTCAGCCGCTTCTTTCTTCGTCTGAACTTCTTCCTCGATGCAACGGAGGCAAGCTGTTGTCTCATCCCCGGAAAAACCAGTATGAGGCGAATCATGCTTTTCGCAGTAGATCCCCTGCTTAATGGCGCAGTCCAAGCAGGAAAAAATCTCTATTTGTCCGTCCTTTCTTTTTTCTACGTTTGGAACAAGAACAACAGGATCCGGGTCAGTTCCGCAGAATTTGCAACGCATCCTGATTCCTCCCTGTGAATGAACTTGTTAAAACAGAACCAGAGTAGCAGGTTCCTTGATTATTGAAAAGAAAAACTAAAAAACAGCTGTTTCCCCGGCTGTTTCGGTGTTTTTTTAAATTCTTTTTTAATTTTAATAGGTATCTTGCAAAATAAAAAGTTAGCTGATAAAATCATAAATCATGTATAGGCAAAACCACCGCACAAATTCAGATATGCTTGATCTTCTAAAGCAAGAAGTGGAGCTACTTCGTTCTCTTGTGATAAGTACTGTCGGGAAAGATAAAGAGGGAGAGTATAAGTCAGAGTTTATTAGAAGAATCTTAAAATCAACAAAATCAAAACCGAAACACATATACAAAGATTCAAAAACATTTTTATCTCAACTCGGAGTACTTAAGTAAATGATTGTTGCTTTTAGCGACGATTTTATTGATTCAGCCGAGAAGCTCCCGTCTAAATTTAAAGTAAAACTGAATAAGCTGATTCAGATTTTGAAAGAAAATCCGTTTCATCCCTTTTTACATACAAAACACTTAAGCGGCAAACTTTCCGGTTTGCTCTCTTTCAGGATTACCCGTGACTGGCGGGTGATTTTTAGATTTCTTGAGCCAGACATCATCCAACTTATCCAAGCAGCCGATAGAAAAGATATTTATAAAAAGTAAAAGTTTGGCACCGCTAGGTGGTTCAGCTGTCAAAAGAAAAACAGGCGATTCTTTGCCTGTTTCTCCTGCTTTGTTGCAGAGGTGTGCTGTGGTTGGCACCGGATAATCTCAAATATACGGGAAATATATGCGTTTGGGAATGTATAAAAATGATGAAGCCCGCGGAGAGCGTAGCTCCATCGCGGGCTACTTACATCAGCCATCCGACTTCTTCTTTTTCGTGGACTCGATTGCACTTGAGACACACATATACGTAGACGTTGTAGTCAATTGTGAGTCCACGATTGTCTATCCTAAGGTATCTTGCAAAATAAATAGTTAGCTGATAAAATCATAAATCATGTATAGGCAAAACCACCGAACAAATTCAGATATGCTTAATTTTCTAAAGCAAGAAGTGGAGCTACTTCGTTCTCTTGTGATAAGCACTGTCGGGAAAGATAAAGAAGGAGAGTATAAGCCAGAGTTTATTAGAAGAATCTTAAAATCAGCAAACTCAAAGCCGAAACACATATACAAGGATTCAAAAACATTTTTATCTCAACTCGGAGTACTTAAGTAAATGATTGTTGCTTTTGGTGATGATTTTATTGATTCATCCGAGAAGTTGCCATTTAAACTAAAGATAAAACTGGATAAACTGATTCAGATTTTGAAAGAAAATCCATTTCATCCCTCTTTACATACGAAACATCTAAGCGGCAAACTTTCCGGCCTACTCTCTTTCAGGATTACTCGGGACTAGCGGGTAATTTTTAGATTTCTTGAGCCAGATATCATCCAACTTATCCAAGCAGCCAATCGAAAAAATATCTATAGAAAGTAAAAGTATTGGCACCACTCGGCAGTTCAGCTACCAAAAGAAAAACAGGCTCTTCTCTGCCTGTTTCTCCTGCTTTGTTGGGGAGGTGTGCCGTGGTTGGCACCAGATAATTCAAGATTTACAGGAAATCTATGCGTTCGCAAAGGCGTATTAAAACAGAAAAGCCCCGAGACTGTCGGGATGACAGCGGGGCTTTCTCAGAAAAGTGGTTCAAAAGGTCTGCGGAAGATGGGCAGGTTAACGCCGTTGCCCAAGGTCTTTTTCAGGAACGAGTAGGCTCCTTTCTGGCCTCGGCGCGGGAACGAACAAATGAACGCCAAATGGCCGTGAAGCTGATCTTCGGTCAGAGAGCTGGCAGCAATGAGTCGTGCCAGTCTGATGAGATACGCTTTTCTCGGCCGCACCACATTGCCGACAATCACGACTCCGGGCAGTTCAAGAACACCGTCCCGGCATATCCGTGTTTTCGTCTCTCTAATCTGGAATCCCTCGGACAAGATGGTGTTTCTTATTGCAGTTATTAACTGCGGAGGGAATTCTTTTTCATCAGACGAAACGCAGATGTCATCGCCGTATCTGGTGTAGGTCGTTTTCTTATTACGGATTTCGTCCAGCACCTTTCGTGACCATGAGACCCAACTCTTCTCTTGTTTGTCGACCCACTCACGACCGACATACACCGGCTCCTTGGCTCCGACTGCAACGGCAATCTGCGTATCCAGCCGAGCCAGCAGCAGATTGAAGACATGAGCCGAGCACGAAGCTCCCCGTTGAAGCCGTCCCTTGTAAGTCAGCAGTTTCGAGAACGTCCAAGCGACGTCTTTCGGGAAGCCGAGTCTTAGGAAGAAACACTGGAGATGCTTCCTTTTGATGTTTTCAAAGGCCCGGCAAAGGTCGAAAGACACAGAAGAACGCATATCAAGATGAGTGAGGGCGTTCCTGACGACGCTGTTGCCTCTCGAGAAGGCCGTCGCAAACTGGGTAGGAATCAGATCGCGTTCCCATTCTGTTGTTGTTTTGGGAACCGGTAAGATGGTTCTGTTCCGACCTCGGTTCACCCGGTCAATATACCTGACAATCTTCCACTGGAACTTTTTCAGCTCCCGGGAAGGCTTGTAGGTAATGATGGTTTTGCCGCTTTTGGTGACGACAACTTTCTTTTGCCAGTGCTGGTCAAGATTCAAAAGAAAAGAACCGACGACCTCGCGCTTTACATGGATTCTCCTGAATGCGACCATCGCGCCATGCAGCCGTTCATTTAGGAACGGCAGGTTTTCGAAACCCGGAAGATGCATTTGCTGATGTTCCATAAGCAGACCTCTTTGTGAAAGAGCTTTTTGGGACTGGAATTGGGGATAGGAGATTTTCTCCCGGCATTGTTTTGTCCAGTCGGACCGCACGTCCGCGAAGCGGCGTGGAGGTCCACACCGTTAGCGATGCTGCTCCCGCAGCATTGAGAAACGACAGGCCTGATCCAAAAACCCAAGATCAATGCCTTAATCCCCACCTCAGTCGATGCTCAGGTATTAACATAGTAGCAATAAAAGATTTGGAGTCAATAAAAACAGAAAACCCGTCGAAGCGAGTTTTCCGCTGGCGGGTCAAAATGGGCTCGGTAGTATGATTGCTGCCGATCTTCGTTCGAGAATCTGCACTACTACCTGATCCCATGGCAGCTTGAGACGATGAGCTGTGGTCATGACAAACCGGAGAACTGATACCGATTCGTCGTCTCCGGTAATGACACTGCTGTCTTCTGCAAACTCTTGCAGCTCGTCCAACTCTTCTTGAGGCAAGGTGCCGCAGATACGGTCGTACACCTCTTCGGCCACTTCTTTTTTCGCCTGAACTTCTCCCTCGATGCAACGGAGGCAGGCCGTTGTTTCGTCTCCAGAAAATCCGGTGTGAGGGCATCCGTGTTTCTCGCAGTAGATCCCTTGCTTAATGGCACAGTCCAAGCAAGAGAAAATCTCTATTTGTCCGTCCTTTCTTTTTTCTACGTTTGGAACAAGAACAACAGGATCCGGGTCAGTTCCGCAGAATTTGCAACGCATCCCGATTCCTCCCTGTGAATGAACTCGTTAAAACAGAACCAGAGTAGCAGGTTTTGATATAATTAGCCAGATTGACTATAAAGAGACATTCTACTACTTTTAGAACAGTTCATAAGGAGAATTAGCCATGGAACAAGGCAGAAAAACAGGCAGAATCATCCGTTTACCTCTGGTGGAACGCTTTACAGTAATCGGTCGGGAAAGCGTGACCCAAATCTCAACGCTGATGGAGGTAGATGACGTCGGCTTGTTTGTCTACCATCCGATAGACCACAGATCTACACCTGAAGAAGTGTGCAGGCACCTCATCGGAACAAAAACTACCAATTGCCTGATTGAGGCACCGACACTTGGTGCCGCCATCAACCGATTCTTCAGAGATTGGCCGGGTGCGACCACGGGCAAGAAGGCACAAGCTCTTATGATTGACGAGAGACCTGACGCCCGCATTGAAGTCTATCCGGAATGCCAACACATGCATTCCACCGAAGATGGTACGCCGGTCTGCGGCAAGGTTCAGCCCGACGGAATCAACGGCGAATTCGGCGGATGCGTTCTCGAAGGTTTTGATCCGCCCGGATTCCCTTGTCCCATCGAAAGATTCTGGCTCATGAAAAAAGTGAGCTAAGGAGGTCAAGATGGATTGGAAGAAATATGAGGAGGGATCCCAAAAGTGGCACGACCTCCTCAATCAAGCCAAGAACTTTTCGGAAGGAAAGAGTGATTTTGAGACCGAAGAGGTTTTCGAAATCACTGTGGCAGAAGTTCTCGGCATCGGTCACTACATAATGAAGCCGCCTGAAGTCTCTGTTGTCCGAGATACCGAAGGCCGTGTCTGGCTCGTTCCCGAAACCCAAGGCGAAGACGGCGATCTCATAGGTCTCGTTAGCCGCCACAACGTCGGCCCCGGGATGAAAATCAGACTCAAGATCAAGAAGAGCATAGTCGTCTTCTATGACACCGAGGCCTTTCCGCTCACGCCCGAATCCGAACCAGTCGTTCTTTGAAGAGATTCAGAGGGTGTCTGACCAACACGGTGGTTCGATAAACTCACCACAGGTTGGACACCCTCTTTTTGTTTTCAAAAACTCTTGTTTTACAAATTAGTTTTTGCTATAATATCGTTTAGTTATGAAAAGCAAATCTTCTATTAAATATAAGGGTTTAGTTTTACCTTTGATTGTAGAAAAAGGCGTTGATGGTTTTTATATAATTGAATGCCCTATTTTAGAAGGCTGTTTTACTCAAGGCAAAACTATTGACGGGGCTTTAAAAAATATCAGAGAAGTAATTGAGTTGATTCTTCCAGAAAAAGAAAATCAGGATATTTTGAAAAATTATAACCCTCACGAATTAAGTTTTCATACTATCACACTCTGATTTCTAGATGCCTAAACTGCCTATTTTATCCGGTCAGCAGATAATAAAAGTTTTGAATAAAATCGGCTATAGAGTAATTCGACAAAAAGGAAGCCATATTCGTCTAGATTGTTCTGTTCTCGGGAAGAAAAGAGTTACTGTGCCGGACTATAAGAGTATTGATAAAAGTCTTTTAATGAAGATACTTAGAAATGCCGAATTAACTCCGGAAGAATTTTTGAAACTCTTAGAATAAAAGTTTTATAAAAACTCTTTTGGCACCGCTCATTTGTCGCATGTATTCGAGCTTTCCCGCTCGTTTGACGGAGATAAAACACACTTTGTTGCAGAGGTGTGCCGCAGTTGGCGCCAGATTATGGAAAATATACAGGAAATATATGCGTTTGCAGAGGCGTATTGAAAAGAAAAAGAGCCCGCAAGGTTGGCACGAAATGTGCGGACTCTTGCGGGCTTAGTACCTTTTATATCTCAGGTGGACTAGCACAGCCCCGATCTGATTGGCGGTCAGTCCACGTTCTTGAGTGATCTCGTTTCGAACCCGTTCGTACTCGTTTGGGTTGATGTCTATCAATCTTTTACGTATCACCTCTATGTCTTCAGGAGTTAGTTTCTTTTTGCCTTCAGTTAGAGTTATTTCTGAAGATGAGATATCAGCAGAGTTCAGCTGGTCTGACGACCAGAGGCCGTCTTTATGTTGGTTGAAGGTGCTGACGAAACACTCAACCTTGGCGTTAGGGTAGAGGTTCTTCACTGCCTCACCCAAGCTTCGAGCCAAGCGTTGTTTGACTGCGACTGTCCGTTCCGGTTTCGCGAAGAGTCCTGAGACTTCGACGATAATCTCGGAACCGAGACCGTAGTGCATCAGGTCGGGCGGAAACAAACAGGTCATCTCCTTCTCGCCTTGTAGACCCAGCTCTGGAACTGCCTCAACAGCGGCAACGATGTTTTGATGCAGCTGCTCAAGACCTTTTTGAGTCTGGTCTGCAGGTAGGCACCACACTTTGATGACTGGCATATTTCTCTCCTGTTAGCAGATAAGTCCGCCGAAGTAACGGTGTTCTCCCAATCGTTGTGTCTGAGTTTCGTCAAGGACATATTCCAGTCCGTGGAAGTTCGAGAAGTTGCACTGTATCCATCCCACATCGTTGCAGTAGAGGAACGGATACTCGTCGTTCCTGTATCTTTGAGGTCCCCTTCCTCCGACGAACTGGTTCTGAGAGTAGGTCTCTCTCAAGGCGGCCTTCAAAAAAGGAATTACCTCTTTTTTGTACCAGCCGCCGTAGTGCATCACCCAGAAAGGCCGTTCCGCAACCCAGATTACCGTGGTTCCGTAGCTGGAATCAGATCCCGGAGCTACGAAGTAGTAATCAAGGAGAGAATACTCGCCGATGCGGAATGGAATACTTTTGGAGCCGGGAAGAGACGGGATGGGGCTTTTCGGAACAGGCATCGCCCAGCCGCTCTTCATTGCCTCAAAAAAGAACTGTTCTGCTGTCTGTGCATCTGTCTGTGCGCTCATAAAATATCTCCTTTTTCAGTTGTTAAGGATAATAAACAATACCGCAAAAGTAGTATTCTGTCAATTTTTAGAGAGCAATGGTTTATTTGTTTTTACACCTGAGAATCAATCTCAACTATCGATGGGAGAAGTCAAATTAAGTCCATGAATTTTATCCATCATTTCTTTTAACTTATGAAATACATGATTTGGATCATCCGATGCCCAGTTGATTTTTTTATACTGAGCCCTACATTTACATGACTTATAGTCTTGTTCCTCTTTCGGAGCTGTCCAATCGTATGAATCACAAGAACTGCAGTATAGCGCTATACACCAATATGATTTCCCTTTTCCGACGTCCTGCCAAAAACCACAAAACTTACATCCTCTGTATCTACGAATTATCTCACCAGTAGTTTCATTTACTGTTACTTTCGGACCGTAAAATCCCAAAGATTGGCAATTTGGACATGGAATTGTACAGCCACTATAAAACCAATTAGGATGCTTGCTACAAAACTTATTCAGACGCATATCCTCTTCCCATTGGCTTTCTGTATAATTTTCTATTTCAATTCTCATAATTTATCTTATTACTTTATTAACTCAAATTTAATCATTTTAACAATCCCCTTAAGTTTTGAAAGTTGCTATAATTAAAAAATGGACGTCAAAATAAAAAGTTTATACCCGAGTATAAGAATTCCAAGAACAAGACGCCGAAAAAGAAAAAGAGGCAGGAAGCTTTTTAACGGAAAAGATCCGCGGCTTGTGGCAAGGCATATGATCAGAGCTTTTCTTAGCGGTTGTAACGATAAAGGAGTTGCTGGTTACGCAGGTATAAGTTTATCTGCTTATTACCGCTATATGCGTAAGACAAGAGGTAAAGAATTGCTGTTAGTTAAAGATATGATGAGAAGAAAAAGAACAATTGAAGAAAGATTGAGTGTACTGCACGGCATCGGAGAAATTAAAATCAATCCCATAGATCTGGATTTGAGTCAAAAAAGCGACGGTGCGATATGGGAAAAGTCGGAAGAATAAGGATACGAGAAAAACGACAGTGGGTAGTCACGAAATTAAAGAAGATTTTTTAGAAAAGGGAAAGATCAAAAACTGATATTTAATGGGCTTATTTAACTCTTCAGTGATAGTTTTTTCAAAATAAAGACCCGGAATTTCGATACTAAAAGGTGGCATTTTCTAAATGCACAAAAGCAAATACTAACTTCTGGACTTTTACCAGATAAAAGTAGCTTTTTCTAAGCGGTCATTTATTTACTTAAATAACCTGTTTTCTAATGTTATAATGTAAAAATGCTTCTCGATAAATTGCAAATCACTAAAACCATAGAACAGTTAAGGCCATCTATTGACTGGGCCTTTAGAGATGCCGGTAGATCTGAAACAACTTATATAACTCACGGATACCATAGATATCCTGCAAAATTCATTCCAAATATAGTTCAAAAATTGGTAGAAGATTACACCAGTAAAGGCGATCTAATTGTTGACCCATTTGGAGGATGCGGAACAAGTTTAGTTGAAGCTAAAGTGAGTGGAAGGAGTAGCTATGGTTTTGATATTAACCCTGTTGCAAAGTTAATAACTCAGACAAAAATTACTCCCATATATCCTAAAACTCTAAAAAATTCATTTCTAAAGTTTAATAAGTACTATGATTCTACTGAAGCTGTTTTACCAGAAATAAGGAATGAAAGGCTGCTTTACTGGTTTGATGAACAAACATTAAGAAAACTTAATCAAATATATACTGCTATAAAACAAATAAAAAACTTCAGTGTTAGAAGATTTTATCTTTGTGCATTTTCTCATATTCTCAAAAATTGCTCACGATGGTTGATGAAAAGTATTAAACCAACCGTAGATAAAGAAAAAACGCCAATCTCGCCAATAGAAGTTTTCACTCGGCATATTAAACAAATGACTCAGAGGAACAATCAGTTTTTTGAACTTCTAAAAAAGAACAGAGTTTTTAACACGCCAACAAAAGTAAGGATAGCGGATTCAACAAAAGAACTACCATTAAAATCAGAATCTGTTGATCTGGTTATTACATCTCCGCCTTATGTTACCTCATATGAGTATGCAGATTTGCATCAGTTATCACTACTCTGGTTTGGTAATGATAATGAATTTTTCAAAAAATGGAGTAGACATATTGGAGATTTCGATAGTTTTAGAAAAAAATTCGTAGGTACTAGCTTAAGAAAAAAAAGAAGAGCTGAAATTCTTAATAGCACGATAGGCGAGTGTATAGTGAATAAAATTTTACCACTTGATGTTAGTATTGCTATGAGTATTCGTCATTACTTTTCTGATATGAATAAGTCGTTCAAAGAGATATTTAGGATACTAAAGCCCGGCGGCAAAGCTTGTATCATAATTGGTGATACTGTTTTAAGGGGTGTTGGAATAAAAAATTCTGCTGTAGCAGTTGAGCAGATGCAAAATATAGGTTTTAAGCCAATTAACTTTATTAAAAGAGAAACTGGGAATAAATTGATAACACCATGGCGTGATCTGGAGGATGGCCGATTTACAGGTAAAGATAATCCTAATAGAAAAAGAGCATATAGATACGAGTTTGTGTTGGTGATGGAGAAATGATGATTACTCTTCTTCTAAGTTCATTCTGGGTCTTTGTTTCGAGAAAGCTAAATCTAAAAGATTACGACTCACAGCTTTCATTGTGAGCGGCAAAACCCATTCTCTTTCTTCTTTTTTATCTTTCATTTCAAAAAATAAAGCTACTGAATAGAGATAAATGGCTGCAAAGTAGTGTTTTGTGATTGCTTCTATTGCATCGCCAGTATTGTAATGCGGGTTTCGTTTTGGGAAGTTAGCTAAAATATCAGCATCGGCATTTATATAAACGATTATACCATCTTGAGTTTGAGTAACTTTTGCTATATCTTCACCAGCCCAATCTTTACTCTCTGGGCCCATACCCGGCCAGTCAGCTCTGAACACTTTTTTTAATTTTGGCCTATTTTTTTCTTGTGATTTTGGTGGGCGTTTTTCGCCCTTTTCTTTAATCTGAGGCTCTTTGTAATCTCCAATGATAATTTCAAAATCGGCTTTCAAAGAATCTAAATTTGGCCTAGTGAGTTCAAAAGTTATAGATTCTCTATCCCCAATCTTAACTTCATTATCAGGATCGATACGGAAAGGTAGAAGGCCATCCTTTAATGAGTATTGGCTAATCTGAACAAATTTAGGAGCTGACCATTTAATTTCACCTTTATCTAATTCTCTTGTTAAGTAGTCATTTACAGCATCAGTTTCTATACTTAAACGACCGTAACGATTATATGGTATTTCTCTTTTATTTTCTCCGACTATCTTAAAAAAGGTTGGTATATATTGACCTTTGTATTCTTTTTTGAGGCCTTTTGGTTCATCTACTGGTACGTCTTCACCAGTACTTAAAAGTTGGGCCCAAAATGGATTATCTTGGACCAATCTGGTTATGTATTTATTTAGATCTTGGTCTTCTGGTTGAGCATGGCTAACTTTTCTATTTCTATATTCTTCGTCTAATTCTTTGAGTCGAGGGTCGCCTTTGATTGAGTTTGTTAAACGTTCATGAAAAACTTCCCAATTTTTATTTTCTACTGGCCCTGTTCTGGCCGTATTTAATGTTTTAAATGCTTGCCAACCCGCATCAGAAAGATCAACGTGTATAATCATATAATCTGCTAGATCGGGCAAGATACATCTTGTTCTTAGAAAAGAAGTAGTTTCATAGTGATGGGATTGGCCATTTACTGTGAGGAAAACTTTTTCTCTTTGTCTTTTGTAAGTATCTGTATCTTTATTCCGATCATTCAATACTACAATTTCAATGGTTCTTCGACTAAAAACACCCAGTTCTGCTTTACGAGGTAAAAATTCTCTTATTAGATCTTTTTGGCTAGCTCTTTTATTGATTAGCCTCCATAACCCATAAATACGAGTTATATCATTTTTGCCCTTTTCCCATCCGGGGAGCTTTATTCTTAATTCATGGAATTGAACCGGTAAAACAAGAGAGAACATTTTTTTATTTACTTCTTTAGCAAGATGCCCTTCGCGTTGAGTAGTGATAAAAGATGGTTGTTTTAGTTGATAGCTATATAACTTAACCAAACTGCCCGATTCGTAACTCAAGCCATCTGGTAAAATTTTTAATGGTTCATAGGAAAAGCGAGGAATTTTCTTGCCTTCTGCTGTTTTGAGTACGCAGTATTCGTACCAATCGGTTTTATTCCCTTCTTCATAGCGAGATCTTACTAAAGTAAACCCCCAGAAATTAGAATCACCATTTTTATCTATTGATGGTGCTTTTCTGGAAAGAATTAACTGGTAACCATTTTCTCCGCAAAATTGTAATACCGCAGAACCTCCTTGATTGTAGACCCCCTGAACGAATTTTATTGTCATCTTAGTTGATCCACCAAGAGATAAAAATGTTTTAATAAAATCATCCGGACCCTGACCTTCTCCAAAATCAACAATAGATACTGTTGGTTGTTCTAGATTTCCTTCGGCCAGTACTCTTACTGTATTTGCTGCCAAATTTTGTATTTCTTTCGTATCTAAATTCGCAAGATCTAAAAATTTTTCACCATAAAATTTAATTATGGCTTCTTTCATTGTTTGAGGTGAACCATTACCACTTAGAGGGAGATCATGTTCAATACACTTTCTCATCAGTACAGCATCGATTCCATTTGTTATTTTTTCGACAATTGCCCCAACTGGCTCTGGGGATTGTCCTTTAATGAATCCGCTGTTATTGAAATATGGCCGGCTTCCATCATCTCCGTAACGTATCCATTCGCAGTTTTTAAAAAAGCTATGATTGTTAATCAGTTTTGTTACTTCTTCTTCTGTCTTAGCCTCTAATAACTTTAAGAGGACTTCCTTGTTTATTTTATAGTCCATATTTAGAGGCGAAATTCTTTATCTTTAGTGAAGTGAAATTTTGCTTTAGTCCCCTTAACTTTTTTTTCAATTTCAGAAAAAATTTTATCTATTTCATCTTCGTAGTATTCATAAGCTCTTTTATTTGCGCAGTTACCTAAAACCTTTAGTCTTTTCAAAACAGCATTTGTGCGCAGGGCTCCTAATCTTTTGAATCTTTCCCGGTTAACCTCTTTTTTTAAGTTATGCTCTTTTTTACTCATAGTTTTTCTTATAGCAAATACGAGATACCTTTGCAAGGGTAAGCTGTATTTACGCACAATGCTATTTTATTACTCGATAATGATACCTGTCAAGGATGGTTATTTAGTTTTTGATTCTTTGCCTTTAAGCCACAACCAATAAAGAGGGAAAAAGATTGCAACTAACGTACCCCAGTTTCTTGAGATACCCTCACTTTCAAAAATTTCTTGTAATACCCAGCCGGCGCCTATAAAAGCAGCAATAAAGTATAAACCAAGACCAATACTAAGTATTACAATAAAGGTTAACTTCAAAAAATGGATTGTAGTAAGTAATTTATCTTTCATAAAAGCACAAAACCCACCGCAGGGTGATGGCTTTCGCCATCCATATGTCTTTCGACATATGACCAGTGACGGTAGCCCCTTACGATGGGTTTAATATCCGCCACTGGTTTTTGTGCCATGCCCACGAAAATTCGCGGGTTTAGGCGATTAAATTGTTGTTCTTAAATATATCATAATTTACTAAGCGATGGAAGCTATAAAACTTGAGTGATATCCTTTGAATTGTTAGGGTTTATGCAATTAAAATTACAATGAAAAACAAATTAAAAGTTACAAGTAAAGCAGGAGAAAAAGATCATAATTACTCACAGGGATACGAAAAATTGAGGAGTTACTTTAAGGAAGTCATTCGGACAGAATCTTTTCAAAAACAAATAGACAGTATTAGAAAAAAGCATAATATTCCACTAGATGGCTTTGCCTTTGATAATAACTACATGCCTTTAGGCCTGCCTGCAAAGTGGCATCTAGAAAATAAAAATGACTTCATGGCCACCCTCTCCATAAGTAGAGATATTAGAAAGTTATGTCGAAGATTGGACCTATATGATTCCGACCCTTGGATGGAAATTTTATGGGACTATATTGTTTATAATGATTCGGTATTTATTTTTAATCCAAGTGCGTACGCATACGATCTATGTTTAATTACCGATGGGATGAGACCAATGAAAGATTTCGATCCTGAAGATCCAGAAGACAAACATTTATTTTCTGGTCTAAGTTTTAATACTCATATTGCCTTTCCTGTGGCTATCATTATCAGTCCTTACGCAAGTAAACGAGACATTCTTGATTTTGTTTCTAAAAACTTCAAAGGGATTGAGTTACTTCAGAAAAAATATCAAAAGAAGGGAATCAAAATTGGAAAAATTAAAATCAAAAGCAAAGAAAAGCGAGATCAGTTTATTTACGAACATAAAGGGATGCCACTTAAAAAGATCAGAAAACTTGTTTGGCAAAGATTTGGTGAGACATTAGATGACGGACATGTAGGGAAGATACTATCTAAGGAGACAAAAAAACGAAAAGATATGTAGTACAGTAGATTCTTATACGGTGGATTTCTAATTTTCTAAACTGCAATTATAGCCTGCAGTTTTTTAATTTTCCATCTCAATTAACAATTAAAATGAATAACAAAATTGAAAAATCTGAAAATAAATATAGTACAACCGACCTTTGTTTGGCCGGTGTTTTAGCTATTTTTTATCCCTTAGAAGAAGTTACTAAAGACCCTTTTTCCAATAAATCTATATTCGTTTTTTCTGATAGTGAAGCTTTGGGAGAAATGGTCAACAAGTTTCATTTAGGTGAATTAAGAATCGAGCCAAGAGTGTTCTTTAGTCAATTAAGAATCTTAAAAACAAGATTACATGATTAGCCTAACTCAGCTTAAAAAACTTTTAGATCAGCCAAATATGCCAGATAAAGAAGCCCGAGTTGTCTTAAATACTCTTTATGGACTTGCGGAGTTGATAATCGAGGACTTGCAATCAAAAAGGACTTACGGCCCTATACAGAAGGGTGAAGAAGGTGAAGAAATGGTTGAAAATCGTGAATTGCCGGCCAGTAGTCGTTAATTCAGGGTTCTTAACCCGATTTACAATCACATAGGCAGAGGTTATCAGTAAGTCCTCTGGAAAAACAAACTGGCTGTAATGTTTCATTGATGGACAGCTGCAAGTCCCCGCTCTGAGAACCTTCTCAACGGGGGACCTCACATGTTCATCAATAAACGACTTAACTACGGTTTTGCCAAAAATTAGATGGCTGTTAGCCGGAGATCATTTCAAGGAGCTAATCGCGGGTTGAAAATCGTCAGTTCCCTTTTGTGTAGATATCCTTACAAATGCTTATCTCGCTGTTTTGAGGGAAAAAGAAGCTAGAGAAAAAATGTCGACAAAGTTAAAAAAACCGAAGAGAAAAAGAAAAACAAGACAGGTTAGGATAAGCGAAAATTTGCATAGAATGCTTAAGTTAGAATCCAAAGATTGCAGCAAAACAATTTCTAAATTGGTCGATGAATTTGTTGCACCATATTTATTAAGGTCGAAGAAAAAGAAAAAGTATCAAATATCATGAAAGGAATCATTTATTGCAGAGTATCATCGCAGGAGCAGACGCATGGCACAAGTTTGGATAATCAAAAAGAGGCGTGCCTTGGATACGCGAAGAACAAAGGGGTAGAAATAGCAGAAATCTTTATTGAAAAAGGAGAGTCAGCAACAGCCGTCGATAGAACTGAATTGATCATTGCATTAGACTACTGCCGGAAACACAAAGGGAAACTCTCGGCATTTATAGTCTGGAAGATAGATAGATTTGCGAGAAATACGATTGATCACTACGCGTTAAAGGCCCAGCTAATGAAATATGGTATAAGCCTTATTTCCGTAACCGAGCCAATCAACGATGACCCAATCGGAAAAATGACCGAGGGGGTGTTAGCGGCCTATGCCCAGTTCGAGAACGATATTAGGAAACAGCGATGCGAAGGCGGAATGCATAGAAAAATCACTGAAGGAATTTGGCCATGGCATCCGCCGATCGGGTATATCCATTCCAAGACAAGGAAGGAAAGGCGGAAGAATCAGCCGGATAACATCGACCCGGAACGTTTCTATTTAATTCAAAAAGGCCTCAAGGCGTTCGCCAGAGGAGAACATACCGTGGCAAGCCTCACCCGGGCATTCAACCGTCGGGGCCTTAAAACGAGGACCGGCAAACCGATGTTCCCCCAGCTGGTCGAAAGAATACTGAAAGACAAATTCTATGCCGGGATTCTGATCAGTCCTTGGGATAAAAAAGAATACCAAGGACTGCATCAGTCGATGATCGATTTGGAAGAATATAAGCAGATTCAGTACTTGAAATCAGAGCGGTCAAGGAACTTAACTGCTCCGAGATTGATACTGAATCCGGATTTTCCTTTGAGAGGTTTCGTCTATTGCGTATGCGGCAGAAAAATGACAGCCAGCTGGCAAACTGGGAGGAGAGGCACGAAGTATCCATATTACCGCTGCCATAACGAGAAAAACTGCGAGCATTACAATCTTAATATCAAAAGATCTGACATTGAAGGAATGTTCTTGGATCTGCTCCGTCAGATAGCGCCAAAAGAGAATTTCTTGGAAGCATTCAAAGAAGTGGTTTTGGATGTCTGGAAGCGGGATAAAAGCGTCTTAGAGGTTCAAACTAAAAGCCATGAGCAGGAATTGAAAAAGCTTAAAGCATTAAAAGAGAAGTACTTGGAGATGGGAGCCAAGGGCGAAATCAGGCCGGATATCCTTACCAGCATGATTGATAAGATAGACAACCAGATCACCGGCCTGCATATCTCCCGGAACGAGTCGAAAACCGACGAATTCGATTTAGAGGCATCTATTTCTTACGCAACCAAATTCATCAAGGATCCGGCCGGCCATTGGCAGAATCTGAAAGAAATCAAGCAAAAACAGCGGTTCCAGCAGTTGGTGCTGCCGAAAGGACTGATTTTCGACCGGTCCAAAAAATCTTTTGGCACCGCTCATTTGTCGCATGTATTCGAGCTTTCTCGTGCCTTTGACGGAGATAAAACACACTTTGTTGCGGGGGCGGGAGTTGCACCCGCGACCTCCTGGTTATGAGCCAGGCGAGCTACTACTGCTCCACCCCGCGATTAAGA
>Ga0209541_10006895_pt1 | contig 19219 bp, 26 predicted proteins | sample RifCSPlowO2_01_FD_184027 | JGI IMG/M metagenome (GOLD analysis project Ga0209541, IMG submission 184027) | Groundwater microbial communities from Rifle, Colorado - Rifle CSP2_plank lowO2_0.1 (SPAdes) (version 2) | ecosystem: Environmental > Aquatic > Deep subsurface > Groundwater | place... | reverse complement strand
TAAGATATCAAAAGATGATTATTTTTATGAAGCTTGTTTTTGCATATTAACTCCTCAAAGTTCGGCTAAGCAAGCATGGAAATCTATATTATCTTTGAAAGAAGAGGATTTTAAAAATAAAAACATCGATCCTGTAAAATTTTTAAGTGATAAAATAAGATTTCATCATAATAAATCAAAATACTTGTTAGAATTAAAAGAGAAATGGAATAACATAAATGAGAAACTTAATTCAATTAAAGATTCAAATAAATTACGCGAGTTCTTAGTCCAAAATGTTAAAGGTTTTGGTTTAAAAGAATCTTCTCACTATTTGCGTAATATTGGATATAGGGATTTAGCTATTTTAGATAGACATATTCTAAAGAACTTGCATAAATATAATGTTATCAATGAAATTCCTTCAAATTTAACTCCTAAAACTTATCTTGAAATTGAAGATAAATTTAAAGAATTTAGTTCTAAATTAAATATTCCTTTAGATGAACTTGATTTATTGTTCTGGAGCATGGAAACTGGAGAAGTTTTCAAATAATTTATAGATTCTTTGATATTAAAGATTTTATGGTAATAGAATATACTGTTGAAAATGCTATAAAAATCTTAAAATTTTTAGATTTTGAGATTGAACAAGATTTAAGGGAGCATTTTAATGATTGGTACTCTTATTATAGAGATAAGAGAAAAGATAAATCTTATTTTGAAGTGGATTATTCTGACTTAGAAAGATTAGGAATTTTACGAGAAGATTTTGAATTTATGGTGGATATTGCTTTTGCTTATAGCATTACTTACGGTAATCATTCGAAAAATAGAGATAAAAAATATATTTCTTCTAAAAAAAGCGAGGTCATTATGGGTAGGGCGGCTACATCCGGATTATGGCAACTCTTACATGATAAGGTAAATATTGACGACCTTGGGAAATTTTGTAACCAAAATCCACATGAAAATTAGAAACTACCTAATAGTTAAACAACCTTTATAAATTAAAAAATACTAAGAAAGTTATGGCTATTTCACTTAGAAGATTTCACTTTACCACAATAAGTGATTTACTTTTTGTTGAGATAATGATTGCTATTGCAGTATCGTTACTTAACCCCATATGGTCCTTATATTTTTATGAATTTCTTGGAAACAAATCTTTAGTAGGATTGTTCTCATCTCTCTTAAGCATAGTAGCTTTAATCTCATTTTTTATCTTTACTCCAGTAATCCAGAAGTTTAGTGAGAAAAAAATCTATCTTTATGGATTAATTGCAGGGATAATTCTTTTAAATTTAATTTCATTTAATTCTAATTTTTATTTGTTTATTATCCTAATTACAGTTTATATGATGACGGGTGTTTTAAGAGTAGAGTCTTTTGGAATAATGTATAGAGATAGCTCTAAAACAAAATACCTTGGGAAAAATGAAGGATTAATTTACACAATATCTAATGTTGGATGGATTGTTGGATCTTTTTTAGTAATATTTTTATTGAAAATATATAACTTGAATAAAATCTTTTTAGTCTCAGCAATGTTCTTCCTCTTGGCTCTTATCGTATTTTCATTTTACAAGGGAAAACCACATAAAAAAGTTGAGGAAAACATTAACTTATGGAGTAACTTTAAGGGATTTTTTAAGAAAAGAGAATTAAGGAGATTATACTTCTCTAGTTTTGGGACAGCTTTATGGTTAGGAACAATATTTGTTTATATGCCTCTTTATATTGTTGAAAGCGGTCATAGCAGAAGTGCTGTTGGTACATTTGTCTTTATTTTCTTGCTTCCTCATTTGATACAGTACTTTATTGGAAGGCAATCTGATAAAGTTGGAACTAAATTATTCATGAATCTTGGTTATCTTATCATAGGAGTCTTTACTTTACTGACATTTTTTGCTAAAGATCTTAGTTTACTTATCTTTTTACTATTCTTAGCTAACTTCGGAGTTTCTATGATCTTACCGACAAAAGAAATACATTTCTTTAAATCTATAACAAAGAAAGAAGAGGAAAAATATTATGGTGTCTACCTAACATATAATGAAGTTGGCTTATTATTAGGAAAATTAATCCCAGCTTTATTATTATTTGTGCTTCCATTAAGAACAATCTTCCTAATTATAGGAGCATTAATGCTTGTCTTTTACTTTTTCAGCATGAGTTTAAAGCATACTTAAAAATGAATAAAAGAAAATATTTCCTTAAGATATTTAAAAAATTAGAGAAGAAATATGGCAATTATAATAAAAGGTTAGCTGGAGAATCCTGGGATAAACCTTGGCAAACTTTAGTCGCAACAATTTTAAGTGCCCAATCAAGAGATGAAACTACTATTCCAATAGCTGAAAATTTATTCAAAGAATATTTTACTTTAGAAAAATTATCAAAAGCAAGATACAAAGATGTTTTCAAGATATTAAAAAGAATTAATTATAATAAAACAAAAACTAAAAATGTTGTTAATGCAGCTAAATTTATTATTAAGAATTATGAAGGAAATATTCCAGATAACATGGAGGATTTAATTAAAATTCCCGGTGTTGGAAGAAAAACAGCTAACTTGGTTTTAACAGAAGTGCATAATAAAGATGCTATCGTTATAGACACTCATTGTCATCGTTTGTTAAATTTACTAGGTGTTGTAAATACAAAAAATCCTCACGAGACCGAGCTATCTATGATGAAGGTTTCACCAAGAATTTATTGGTCAAAAATCAATCGCTTATTCGTTTTGTGGGGTAAGGAAGCTCCTGGTCGTGATAGAAAAAAGATTTTGAAGAATCTTAATGAGAAATGAGCCCACTAACCCTTAATCTTTTATTGGTTGATGTAAAACCAATCTCTTTTCTAAATTTAATAAAATTATCTTTTCCATTAATACTAAAATAATACCTTTCTTTTCCTCTTTTAATATAGTTTTTAATACTACTTGTTTTAATATTAAATTCCATAAGTAAAACCTGAAATTTTAATAAAACCTTTTTATTATCTTGGTACAGTCTTATGTTTCCATTATTCTTACCCACTGAACCCTCATCGTCGTAAAAAGCTCTTATTAATTTTCTCTTAAATTCTTTATTTGAATTCAAAATATTCTCTGTCATATTTTTATTCTTTCCTATTGCAAAATTATCAAAAATTTTATTTAATAATAAACCGCAAATGGTGGGATAAAATAAGCCTCCATTTCTTCCTTTTATTAACTCATCAATACTACTCAACCTTTTATCCCACCTTGTATTCCCAAAATCTGGAGCCATTTGCATCTATACCCTTGGTTTTATAAGACCTATCAAAATAAACAATCTCTTCTAAACTGCATCTCCCATCAGCATGAAATGTATTATACACATCATCATTATCTTTATTTTGTATTGTATAAGTATATGTTAGCAAATTTGCAGCTACAGAAAAAGCCCTTAAAAAATTCTTGAACCACGATTTTATAATATAAGTAATAGGAAAAGATATAAAAAACTTATTAAACAACTTTTTTATTCTTTTTTAAATACCTCTTTCTTATCTTTCCTTCGTAATCAATTACCTTGCTATAATTATCACATACTCTATATAAACTTGTTTTACTCATTTTTATTCCAAATTTATCTTCAATTGTTGCAAGAGCTTCTTTGTTTGTCTTACTATTTAAATAAGTATTTACAATGTTATTCATTAAATACTCTCTGTCTTGAGAACTAGATAAAAATGCGTTTGAATAATTAATTACCCCACCATTTTTCCTTTCTAAATCTAAAACATTGTAAATTTCTCTGTCGTCTAAACCAGACATTTTCTTAACTTTATCAAGTCCTAGTCTATTGTAAGAAGAAACTATTTCTTTCACTTCAACTTTGTAATATTCTATTTTACCTTTTTCCATTTCATCTTGAATATAATTATCAAGGCTTTCATTTATTACGTTTCCATCATTATCTACAACTTGGTTTTCATTATTAACTAAAACATCTAATGTTATTGAAGTATCTCTTTTTTTTGGGAATAAATATCTTCTATCTTTGAATATTAAATCTCCTTTTAATCCATCATATCCTTTAGGATAATTGACAAATCTTCCATCAACAAATTCCCCGTCTTTAGTTATAGTATTTTTTACTAATTTGTCTGGATTATTTGCAGCATTATAATCTACAATTTCGTTTACCTTTTTAACAACTTCTGAGTTCTTACTTAAACCATAAACTTTTCTTACCATTGAGCTTAAATTTCCTTCACCATATAAAGAATCAACATACTCAATGCTTCCATTAATCTTAACAACTTTTTTTTCAACAACTGGCCTTTGTTTTGAATTATTTTGAATACTTTGATAATTTGGTTTATTTAAAAAATAAATTAATGCGCCAGTAGCTAATAATGTTGCAGCTGTTAACCCAATATGCTTATTAAAAATTGATCTTGAAATATTGTGAAAATAACTAAAAATTCTTTCTCTTCTTTCAGCTGCTCTTTGCTTTTTTTTATCTTTTCTTATTCTTTCATCTAAAAGTCTTGTATGTTCTGATCTTTTATATGCTTCTTCTGTTATTTGCCTATTATGAGCATTAATTTCATCACTATCCTCAGGATTGACTTTGGGAGTATCATCTATGTTTTTTTCTTTCTTTACTGGAAAGATTTTTTCAAAATCTTCTTTTGTCATAACTTTTTAGAATAGAACTTATTTAAATATCTTTCTATTTCAGACTACTATAGAATAGTTACATCTTTAGTCTTATTAACTAAATTTATATCTAGATAATCTTATAAAGGATAAATTTCTACTTTTACTGTTTTACTAAAAATGATAAATTACTTAGATAAGCCGTATAAAGATGAGGAAATCTTTAAAGTATTAAATCCAATAGTTGCAACTTGGTTTAAAAATAAATTTAAAACTTTCTCAGAACCACAAAAATATGCCATTATTCCAATCCATAATCAAGAAAATGTCTTGGTTTCTGCTGTAACTGGAAGTGGAAAAACACTTACGGCATTTACGTCTATTTTAAACGAATTAATAACATTAGCAGAGCAAGATAAACTTGAGAATAAGGTTTATTGTGTATATGTTTCTCCGTTAAAGGCACTTGCAAATGATGTTAATTTCAACCTAGAACAACCATTAAAGGAAATGGAAGAATTATCTAAAAAGAAATTTAAGATCAAAATTGGAGTTAGAACAGGTGATACAACAGCTACTGAAAAGCAAAAAATGCTTAAGGAAACTCCAAATATCCTGGTTACAACACCTGAAAGTTTGGCTTTAATCTTAACATCCCCCAAATTCCGTGATAAATTAAGAGAAGTTAAATATTTTATAATGGACGAAGTCCATTCTTTAGCTGAAAATAAGAGGGGAGTTCATCTAAGCTTATCTTTAGAAAGACTTCATGAACTAGCTGGAAGTTTTACTAGGATAGGGTTAAGTGCAACGGCAGAGCCAATAGAAGAGATTGCAAAATTTGTCGTTGGTAATAATAGAGAATGTAAGATAGCGAAGATTGATTTAACTAAAAAAATGGATTTAAAAGTTTTATGCCCTACGCCAGATTTAATTAATACAACATTTGAAGAAACACATAATGCAATGTATGATTTAATAAATAAATTAATACAAGATCACAAGACAACTTTAATTTTTACAAATACAAGAAGTGCAACTGAAAGAGTTGTTCATTATTTGAAAGATAAGTTTCCTAAAAATTATACAGAGAACATTGGAGCTCATCATGGCAGTTTATCCAAAGCGCATAGATTAGATATGGAAACAAGAATGAGGGAGGGTAAACTAAAGGCAATTGTATGCTCAACTTCTTTAGAACTTGGGATAGACATTGGTTATATTGACTTAGTTATTATGCTTGGTTCTCCTAAATCAGTAGCACGTTGTACGCAAAGGGCAGGTCGTGCAGGACATAAATTACATGATACTATAAAAGGAAGAATTATTGTACTAGACCGAGATGATTTAATTGAATCTAGTGTTATGTTAAAGAATGTTCTTGAAAGGAATATAGATAAAATTCATATTCCGGAAAATTGTTTGGATGTTTTAGCTCAGCAAATTTATGGAATTGCCATTAGCGATCAAATTCATATTGATAAATTACTAAAATTAATTAAGAACTCATATTGTTATAGAAATTTGAATAAAGATGATTTTCTTGAAGTTATAAAATATTTATCTGGATACTATAATACATTAGAAGATAGACATGTTTATGCTAAAATATGGCATGATGAAGAAACTGGAATGATTGGAAAAAGAGGAAAACTCGCAAGGTTGATTTACATGACAAATATTGGAACAATACCAGATGAAACCTTTATCACAGTTAAGATAGGAGATGAAGTAATCGGATATTTAGATGAAAATTTCTTAGAAAGGATGAAACCAAAAGATGTTTTTAACCTTGGTGGACAAACTTATGAATTTCAATTTTCTAGAGGAATGGTTGCACAGGCTAAGGTATCTCCAGGAAGGCCTCCAACTATACCACATTGGGTGAGCGAGATGTTGCCATTAAACTTTGATTTGGCAATAGAAATAGGAAAATTCAGGAGATTAATGGAAGAAAGATTTAATTCCAAAAAAACAAAAAAAGAAATCTTAGAGTTTATTGACAAATATTTGTACGTTGATAAAAATGCAGCTTTAGCTATTTTTAATTATTTTAATGAACAATATTTATACTTAAAAGAAATACCAAATGACAAGAAAATATTAGTTGAACATTACACAGAAGATAACAAAAAAAATGTTATATTTCATACATTATTTGGAAGAAGAGTAAATGATTGTTTGTCAAGAGTTTTGGGATATGCTATTGGAAAATTGCAGCATAAAGATGTTGAGATTGGAATAAATGATAATGGTTTTTATTTAAGTTATGATGGAAATGTCCAAGTATTACAAGCATTTAAATTACTTAAATCCTTAAAATTAAGAGAGCTACTTGAATTAGCTATAAGGGATTCTGAGGTTTTTAAAAGAAGATTCAGACATTGTGCTACTCGCTCATTAATGATATTAAGAGAATATAAGGGAAGGAAAAAAAGAGTTGGCAGGCAGCAAGTTTCAAGTATGTTGCTAGTCTCAGCTTTAAGAAGGATTAACGAGAACTTTTCAATATTAAAAGAAGCTAAAAGGGAAGTCTTAGAAGATTTAATGGATATTGAAAATACAACTAAGGTAATTAAGCAAATTGAGAACGATGAGATAAAGATAAAAGAGGTTAATACAAGAATTCCAAGTCCTTTTGCATTTAATCTAGTTTTGCAAGGTTATCTAGATATTTTAAAAATAGAGGACAAACTTAAATTCTTAAGAAATATGCATACTTTGATATTAGCTAAAATCGGAAAAGAAAATAAAATTGATTATACAGAATAACCTTGCTCTCTCAAAATTTGAATCAAATTTAAAGAGATTAGTGTGGGAATTTTATTATGCCATCAGATCCATCATAGCCTTTTTGCTTCTTATAACCGAATTCTTTTTCCTTTACATGCTCTATGTAATCTTCAACCCGACTCCTATCAAATGAATCTATTTGGCTTGCATCACATGTTATGGAATAGATATGCATTACACCCTCCTCTTTTCCACCACAACCCATAACAAAATCAATAGCCGCTGGAACGTTAATGTGTTCTATTATATCAATTAGCATCCTTTTTTCATTTTCGTCTGATGTTGCTGGCAATATAAAGCTCATTGCTGAGCGGTCACGTGTACGGTCACGCTTTGCATTTATCATTCGCTTTTCATCATTTATCATTTTATTTCCTCCATATTATCTTTTAGAAATAGTGATTAAAATTACTATATAAGCTTTATAGCGAAATATTTCGTGTTTAATATCTAGAAGAAATATAAGGCAACAACCTTCTCTCGGCTTTTCTTAAATGAGCTTGATATGTAGAAAGAGCTAGATTAGATATTTTAGCTAATTTTTCAAGTTGAATTTGTCTAGGGTATTCATAATAACCATTTTTAACAGCTAACTCAAAAGCTTTTTTTTGTTTATCTGTTAATTCTGGCAAAATAGTTAAATAACCTAAGTTCTTTATTTTGCTTTGTTTAAACTCCAATAAATCAAGTTTGTATTTTGTTCTTCCTATTTTAATTAAATTTTCAATGTCTTTTCTTTCCATAGAGGCAACATTAAATTCTTCCCAACCATCCTCATGCCATATAACGGGTTTATAGTGTATTAAAGAAGGATTGTAAGCAACTCTTACGAATAATTTACTTTCTGAATCAATTGTATGGGAGGTGATTAATGTAAAGAAATTACCTTCGATCTCTAATAATTCTAACCTTCTACCTATTTTAGCATTTTTTAATGATTTTAACTCTTTAAAACAATCTCTTATTTTTTCTTCATCGCCTTCCATTAATCCAGCCATGATAAAATAATATCTTTTATTCTTTATATAATTATTAATAGGATTATAATAAACTTTAACTTTGTTTTTTCTTAATATCTTGCTTAATTCATTCTCCTTATCAAAAACCATGAATTTTGCTGTCCACACATAAACACGTAATATTTCCTTACTTATAAATTTTACTTATATTTAAACATAAAATTGAGTATGAATAAACTTTTAAATGTTATTAAAATAGAATTTTTATGACGTCCAAAACAAAGAAAATTGAAATTGTAAGGTATTTATCTAGTTACTGGGAGCAATTTAGTGGTTATTGCGAAGCATTAGTTGTAAGAAGTGATGGTGATAATAGATATATTTTACATCGTTGTTATGAACGTCATACTCCTCTATTTAGATTAAGAAGATACAAGGAATATTTAAATGGGAATAATACAACTCATAGGGTATCAAGATGTTTACCGAGAATTTCTTTAACTCATCAAATGATTGAATTTGAAAATCTTGAAACAATGTTGGCAGAATTCCCCGGAAGTCATTTAGACTCATGGAGAATGTGTAAAGATAAATCCTTAATACACACAAATGGATTAAAATATAAATTAGCAAAACCAAACCTTGATGATATTTCTAATTTAGACTTATTTTTTAACTATTTTGAAAGAAGATTTAATAGAGGAAAACAAAAAACATTTATACTTTATTAATAAAATTATAGCTTTATGGAAGACAATATTAAAATAATTGATTTAGCATTATACTTAAAGAAGGAAAAGACTTTAATTATATCTGATTTGCATATTGGAATAGAGGAAAGTTTAAACAAACAAGGGGTTTTAATCCCAAGATCTCAGTTTAATGATCTCTTAAATAAATTAAAATTAATATTTGACAAAGTCGAAGTTTCTAGAGTAATTTTTAACGGAGATTTAAAGCATGAATTTGGAAGTATTTCAAGGCAAGAATGGAATAACATCTTAAAATTATTTGATTTCTTGCAAGATAAGGAAATTGTGGTTATAAAAGGAAATCACGATCCTATACTAAAACCAGTTGCAGATAAAAGAAACTTAAAACTAGTTGAATCTTTTGATTTGGATAATATTACAATATTACATGGTGATAAAATCCTAGATAAATTAAACAAAACATTGATTATTGGACATGAACATCCTGCTATTTCATTAAAAAAAGGTGTAAGACAAGAAACTTATTCTTGTTTTTTGAAAGGAAAATACAAAAACCATGAATTAATCATTATGCCAAGTTTCAATTTACTAACCTATGGTTCAGATATTCTAAAACAAAATTTACTAAGCCCATTTTTAGAGGATATTGAGAAGTTTGAAGTGTACGTTGTTGAACCAACGCAAAGCTTAAATAACTTATCAAAAATACTTTATTTTGGTAAAATAAAAGATATAAGGAAATTATAAAAATGAAAGAAATTATTCGGCGTTTAAGAAGAGAGAATTTACTTTGCGTAGATCATCATGATTCTGGATTAGAGGTCTATTTTGCTCTTAAAAATGACGAGGTTTATAGGTTATTTAAATGTAGATCTTGTTCCAGTGATGTATTTTATGGTTTAGATTATGATTTTAGGCCAGAATCAGAAGTTAGAAATTATATAGAACCAAGATTATTAAAATTAGGTCGAAATGAACTTGAGTTAGTTAATGATGCAAAAGTTCATGATAAAGATGGAAAACGTATTAAAAATATAGAATCTTTAATAAAAGATTTATTTGAAAATGAAACAAGTGATACTCGTACGTAAAGACATAAGCATGAGTCGGGGTAAGACGGCAATTCAGGTGGCTCATGCAAGTACAGAAGCTGTTTTAAAAAGTGATAAGAAGAAAATACAAGAGTGGAGGACTTTTTCTAAAAAAGTTGTTTTACAAGTTGACTCGGAAAAAGATTTATTAAATTATAAAAAAGAAGCTGAAAAATTAAAACTTGTAACTGCTTTAATTAAAGATGCTGGATTAACTGAAATTCCGCCTGGAACAATTACATGTTTAGCTATTGGCCCAGATGATGAGAAAAAAATAGATAAAATTACAGGGAAATTAAAAACATTATAAAATGATATATATTTATCCTAAAGATCAAAAAAATTTATTAACAATACCAGAAGAAATATCATGTATGGTTGCTCAGAAACATAAATATGAACCTTTTTCTGCCAGCGAATCTAAAGATTATTTCTTAGACACTTGTGTTAATTGCGGATTAATAAGATTAGGTCTTAAAAATGATTCTACTAGTGGGGATTTTAGAAATTATCTTGCAAGTATTGATTTTAAAAATTTAGTAGATAAGGCGATTTTGGATAGAAATAAAGGATTGGTAAAAGCAGTTCTTTTTAACTAAAGGAATAAACTTATAAAGTTTAGTTTTGCAGTTAATGAAATGACAAATTTAGTTAAAAGGATAGAAGGAATATCTACACTTAAAGAAAAGTGTTTTGATGGAAAAGACCACGAGCTCAAGCCATTTGAGTATAATGATAAAAAAAATGAGTTCATTGACCTTTGTGTTAGACCTGGTTGTGGACAATATGAAATAGATTCTCGCGGAATCCCTAGTTATATTGGATTAATGCATTTTGTTGATTCAGACGAGTACCATTCTTTATTAAAACTGTCTGGAGAAATAAATAAAGTAAAAAGTTAAGTTTATAAACATTAATTTTAATATATTTTTTAGGACGGCCATAGTGGCCTGGCAACACCCGTTCCCATCCTGAACACGGAAGTTAAGAAGGCCTACGTTATTAGCTGTACTGAACTTACGTTCGGGAAACTAATAAAGCTGTCCGCTTTATTCTTACCTTCCCAAAAAATGAGAAAGTCGATTATTTCTATGTTTTAACGCCTATATCTTTAGTTTTCTTGATATTGTAAATACCATTAAATATTTAAATTTTGGCTAATTCGTTTGGGAAGTTCTTTTTTCCTACCTTCCCGCCGGATTTAGATAGTTTTTTATAACTTTAGCTTATATCAAAATTATGCAAGGTTTAGAAGAATATGGTTTGAGATTAAGTAAAGAAAAAAGATATTTTTTAGAAAATTCTGGTTTAACTAAATTAATTTTTGATAAAGACTCAGTAAATTTATTTCAAAATGGTTTTCCCCATAAAATTGTTGCTCTACGATTAAGATTAGATGAGTATATTCACGACTCTCAAGTTTCTGAAGAAGAATATGAAAGATTAATCTGTCCAGTCTATATGGTTGAGGGGAAATTTGCGGATTTCTCTGGAACAATTCATGGTGCAATCAGATCAGTTGAATTAGAAAGTAGTGTTTATCCAGAAATCTTTACAAATTTATCCCCATAATTTCACTTTTATATTAATGGTGGGTTTGAGGGTGATGAAATTGGCTGTGGAAGTAGTTTAGAAAAAGGCAGATTGATTTGTGGGATAATGGATTGGAAACAAATAAATAAAAATGAGATTACACCGAAATTTAGAGTTAAGTTATCTCCCGATGCAATGAGAATGATATATTTCGAAAGAGATAAATAATTACATCTTATTATTTTATTCGAATCATCAAATAATTTATAAACTTTAAAATCTAATAATCATTATGAAATACTATGTTGATACCTCTATTTGGAGAGATTATTATGAAGATAGAAAAGATAAACTTAAACCTTTAGGAGAATTTGCTTTTGAATTTTTTAGAAAAGTAAAATTAAATGCTGATAAAATTTTTTATTCTGATTTAATAATAGAAGAGTTAAATATAGCTTACAATGAAAAAGAAATTAAAGAAATTTTTAATATAATAGAAGAAGAAAACTTATTAGAAAAAGTTGAAATCTCTAAAAATCAAGTAAAAGAAGCCTTAGAATTAAAAAGAAAATTACAAATCCCTTTTGGTGATGCTTTACATGCCATTCTTGCTAAAGATAATAATGCAATTTTAGTAACAAGAGATGAGCATTTTCTTAAAATAGATTTTGTAAATGTAAAAAACCCAGAAGATTTAACCTAAATTAAACTTTTTTAAATATCTGTTGGCAATTTCTTCTCTGTTTTTATGCAATCTTTCATCGTTCAAATTAGATGTTGTCTTACCTTTATATTTTGCTAATTTTTGCATAAACCTTTCTGTTTCTAACTGTTTTATCTTATCTCTAATTGCCTCTCTTATAAACTCTGTTTTTGTTCCATAATGATACCTTTTACTGAGTCTATTTATTTCTTCAGAGGTTTCTCTTTGCAATTTTAATGTAACCGTTTCCATTGTATTACTTAGTAATACATAGTATTATATAAATCTTTCCAAATTTACAGTAGAAGTTTCCCATATTCCCATTGTAAAGCTTTTGTGCGTACAAATTAGAAATTAATGATAACGCTCTTGCTTTCATCTTAGACTAAACTCTTCCCAATGAATAAATCTTTTACTCAAACCCTCTTTTTTAAATTGCTCAATAAACGCATCCATCATCTTTAATGGCCCGCATAAATAAACTTCTTTATCGTTAACATTATTAACTTCGTTTTTAATTTTATTAATATCAATATGCGTGCCCTCAGAACTCCTATTAATATAAAGATTAAAATTTTTCTTAGATTTAGAAATTTCATCCAGTTCCTTTATAATTAATTCTTCATCTTTATCTCTTACACTATAAAATAAATAATATCTTTTATCATCTAGATTATTTCTGATTTTACTTAAGAAAGGCGTTATTCCAATGCCACCCGCAATCCATATTTCATCTCTTGAAGATTCTTTAAAGAATCTCCCATAAGGTCCTTCAACTTCAGCTACCTCTTCTTTTACAAGTTTATTTAATTTACTAGTGTAATCTCCTGAATTCTTTATGCTTAATCTTAAAACATCTTCTTTCGGAGAAGAGCTTATTGTAAATGGATGTTGTTCTTTTAGAATCTTATTATTTAAGAAACTTACAAATACAAATTGCCCTGGTTTGAAACCAATCTTATTATTTATCGGTTTAAGGGTTATTTCAACAATATTATTGCTTAAGTTTTTAACATGATCAACTTTGTACTTAAATCTCTTCGTAAAACTCTTTCCAAATATAACCCTATAAGTGTAAACAAATAGTGCAACAAAAGCTAAAGAAACTAAATAAATTTTTAAGGATATATTTTGAGAAACATCGCTTTTTATTAATAAAACATGAATTACTGCAAATAACAAAAATAAACCCATAAACTTATGTGTTACTTTCCATCTATTATACTTTAATCTTACAAAAAGGGTTAATACAACTAAAATTATTAATGTTGTTAATGCAAATATTCCAAAATTAATTGCTATATTCTCTCCTGGAATTAAAAATTTAGCCGCTGAACTAAATGAAGTTAAAGCTCTTGTTAAAGCTAAAAATATTGGGTGGAATAATATTATCATAAACCCAATTATGCTTGTGTTTCTATGATAAATATATAATTTATCCAGGCCATTAAAATAATTCTCTAAAAACTTTAATCTTGCACTTAATAAAAATGTCAAGGATAATAAAGTTATTCCAGTAATTCCTAAAATTTGTCCTATGCTTGTTAATGTAGTTAGGGAATCAAAGAATCTTCCATTTATTGGCTGTGTAAATAACCACATTAGCAAAGGAATTAATACTATAATAAATATCCATAAGCCTATCTTTTTATTAGCCATAGAATTAAATATTTTTTATTATTTAAAAATCTATTCTTTAAACTTATTTTCTACTCTCTAAATAATTTTTGCATAACTTACTAAAAACCTTTTCTAGAACTTCAACATCTTGCTTGCATCTTAAAATTATCTTTCCCCAGTCTTTTGCCTTGTAATACTTTTCGATATCTACTCCAGAAATTCTTTCTTTTTCAACTTCGATATTATTTAATCTTGCTAATATCTCTAAATTGGGGTTTGTAAAACTTCCAAAGCCAGAAAAAAATGTCATGGTGTCAAAATGATTGCTATTTAACATCTGCCATGGATTTGTATTAATTATTATTGGAATATTCAAGTCATAAACACAGCTTCGTACTATTAAAAAAGGAATATCAAATTTATATCCATTATGTGTAACAATTACTCCTTTATTCTCCTTAATAAAAGTCCATAAGTTAACTAAAATACCTTTCTCATCATCACCATAAAATGCCTTAACATCTTTATTTTCTTGTTTTATACAAATACACACCACCTTACTATAATTGGGATCGAAACTCCTTAATTCTTTAGATATTTTTTTATCCATTAAATAATTTTTAACTTCCTCATTCTCAATTTCTAAAGGTGCAGTTTCTATGTCTAAGAACAAGTAGCTCATAATAATTAGAATACGATAAACTATATAAACCTAATTAATATTATTTAAAATATGAAAAAAAAGATGCCTAAAACAGAGCAGGAATGGAGAAAGAAATTATCTCCAGAGAAATTTCATGTTTTAAGGGAAAAAGGCACGGAACTTTCTTTTACAGGAAAATTACTCTATAATAAAGATAGTGGAGTGTATAAATGTTCTGGCTGTGGGAATGATGTTTTTTCTTCAGATTCTAAATTTGAATCCGGAACGGGATGGCCTAGTTTTTTTAAGCCAATAAGTAAAGATAGCATAGAAACCCAAGATGATTTTAGCCATGGGACGCATAGCGTAGAAGTTATATGTAAAAAATGCAGAAGTCATTTAGGGCATGTTTTTGATGATGGCCCAAAAGAAACGGGATTAAGATATTGCATAAACTCATGTTCTTTAGATTTTGGTAAAGTTAAAAAAGTTAAAAAGAAGAAATTATAATATAACCTCATGACCAATATGGATATGGTTTGGCCCGGGCTTAATTTCATTAATGTAACCTTCTGAATCAAGTTTAATAGAATCTCCAACCTCAATACTATATACCCCCATAATTAATTTTTGGTCTTTGGGATCATAAACTAAGGGCCATTCGAGTTCAACATCCATCTTTACATTGCCTAAGATATTACTTTTATAATTTAATTGGATTAAATTAGCTTTTTCCCTACCACCATAAGCGTTATCAAAGTTATATTCACTAATAACTCCTTGTGGAGATCTTTCGTAAGATGAGATGTTTAATTCAGAATTTGTTTTAGATTGTTCACATCCAACTATTCCGATAAGTGAAACCAAACCAACATAAGCTGAATTTTTAATTTTTTGTTGCAGTGTCATTTTAATCAACTTTAATTAAACAATTAAGAATATAAACCTTTCTTTTATAATATCTTAGCTTTAATTATCTTAACTTCTTCTAGTGGTTTATTATTTACATCAGTTTCTACTTTACTAATTTTATCAACAACATCCATTCCACTTATAACTTTTCCAAAAACAGGATGCTTATCATCTAAGAAATTATTATTTACTAAATTAATGAAAAATTGACTGCCTCCTGTATTAGGACCTGCATTTGCCATTGAGATTGTTCCTCTATTATTCTTATTATCATTTGTAAACTCGTCTTTTATCTTATAACCAGGATCTCCCATTCCAGTTCCAGTAGGATCTCCTCCCTGAATCATAAATCCATCTATAACCCTATGAAATATCACATCATCATAATACCCCTGCTTAACTAGTTTTTCAAAATTTCCTGCTGTAATTGGCATGTCTTTATTATAAATTTCTAAGGTTATATCTCCTATATTTGTTTGTAATAATACTTTTTGGTTTTCCATTTTCTCTCTCTTATTCATAAATATAAAAACAATTATAGCTAATATTAATAAAATTATTATAACAACACTTTTTTTTAATTTAGCCATTTTAATCAAATAACTCACTTAGACTTTCCCCCTCACTTATCCTATATATAGCTTCTGCAAATAATGGTGATAAGATATGTTTTTAATCTTTTTGTTTTAATTACTCTTAATTATACCTCATATCATTAAATCCTTGACCTCTTCTGGAATCTTTCTTGTTTTATACATAAAAGTTAAATCTTCCACGTTCGCACATTACAGCCATTATAGCTTTATTATTTCTTAAGCAAGAAATAAAAAAACATATAAACCCAAAAATCAGAAATTAGGTTATAAGGAGATTTATTATGGAGAAAATATACAAACATTTTTTAAAAATATCTTCGAACTATAGAAACATTAGAACAACCGACCTAGAACCAATCTTATTCTTTAAACAAAAATTAAAAAATTATAAGAAGATTAAATCAGCTGATGTCGGGTGTGGTGCCGGAAGGTATGATTTAAGTTTGTTTCAAAATTTTGGAAACAAATTGCATGTTACTTGTATAGATGTTAATGAAGGAATGTTAAAAAACCTAAAAGAATATTTAAACAAAAATAAAATTAAACATTTTAAGATAATAAAATCTTCTTCCGGTGATTTAAAATTAAAAAGTGCTTCACTTGATTGTGTTTTTACATTTAATGCAGTACACCATTTTAATCTTTACCAATTTATAAACGAGTGCTTGAGGGTTCTTAAAAATAAAGGTAATTTATTTATTTATACAAGGACGAGAAGTCAAAATAAAAGAAATATTTGGGGGGAATATTTTCCCTTGTTTTATCAAAAGGAAACAAGGCTTTATGAGCTAAACGAGTTTAAAAAAGCATTTGAAAGATATGGTAACTTAACTTTACAATCAATTGAATTATTTAAATACAGAAGAATTTCTAGTTTAAATCAGCTTATTAATAAAGCAAAACATAAACACTACTCAACTTTTAATTTATATACTAAAAAAGAGTTTGGAGATTCTTTAAGTAAATTTAAGAAAAATATCAAGAGAAATTTTGAAGATCCAAAAAACATAACTTGGTACGATGAAAATGTTTTATTGCATCTAAAAAAGAAATAATTAATCAAATAATTCACTTAAACTTTCTCCTTCGCTTATCCTGTATATAGCTTCTGCAAACAATGGAGCTAAAGGAACAATTTTAATCTTTTCGCTTTCTTTCATTTTAATTGTATCTCCAATTATTATCAAATCAAAAACTTTTTCTAGTTCCTCTGTTCCCTTTGTAAATAAGGCATGTGTGCAATAAACATAAATTTTATTAGCACCATTTTCTTTTAAAGCTTTGGCAGAGTTTATTAATGTTCCTCCAGAATCAATGATATCATCAACAATTATTACATCTTTTCCATTAACATCTCCAAGTATTTTTAAACTCTTAACTTCTCCTGGTTTTTCTCTTGTTTTATAGCCAACTGCAACATTATCTACACCAAGTCTTTTTGCAAATGCAGCTGCTTTTTGAGCACCGCCAGCATCAGGCCCCATAACAACTGTATTCTCAGGATCAAAATTAATCTTATTTTTAACGCTTTGGACAACAAATGGAAAAGAATACAAATTATCAAATGGAATCGTGTAAAATCCCTGTATTGCCGGGTTATGAATATCTAAGCTTATTGCCCTATCTGCATATAAGCTGATTGTGTCAGCAACAACTTTTGCGCTTATCGGAACTCTTGTTTCATCTTTTCTATCTTGCCTTGAAAATCTTAAGTAAGGAAGAACATCGTTTATTTCTTTTGCTGAAGAATATTTTAATGTTTGGTTAACTAAAGCTAAGACAGTAAACCATTCTTTGGGGTCTTGATTTGAATCATGAATGTAAAAAACGCTTTTGTTCCTTACATTTTTCTCAATCTTTGGCTTTATCTCTCCGTCTCTAAATTTATTTATAAAAACTTTGTTTAATTCAAATTTATCGGTTTTTTGAGAAAGAATTTGATACACTGAAAAAGCAAAATCCCAAGAACTGCTATTTGGATTAGCTAATATTGAAAAAATATGACTTTCCATTGTTTAAATAAAGAAACACAATTAATATAAATATTTCCATTAATTTTAAACATAAAAATTAAACCTTCCTCTTTCACACATAACAGCCATTATTGCATTATTATTCTTTTCTTTGAATAATTTAAAACTCTGGAAATCCTGCTCGCTAGGAATACAATGCTTTAATGGATGACTGTGCATATCAACTATTGTGTAATCTGGGCAGAAATCAGATACAACTTTACTTGGAGTTTGCAAATAAGTTTCTGGAACATAGATATCATTAATATAATAATCTCCATCTATTATCTTTCCATTTAAACAAACTTTAAATTCCAATTCTAGATTACTATCATAAATTTCTAATAAATTATTATATGCATTATCTTGAAAGATTAAATTATTCGTAGAATTTATGCCAACTATGTTGTTATTTATTTTATCACTTTGAATTAATCCAATGAAGATATTGCTTATTAAGGAATTAGATGTTAGGTAAGTTACTAATAAAAATATTAAGAAAACAGCTATTAAAATTATAAATGTTTTTTTAAATTTATTTGGTCTTTCTTCTTCTATTTCATCTGGAATTTTATTTAATTCATCATAAATTTCTCGATCTTCCATATCTTTTTTTAATTAGATGTTATTATAAAATTATCTTATTAAAGAAAAGTATATAAATTACTTTATCTTTTTAAAATTATGAAAGAAAGTGGTGAAAAAGTTCTACCAAGTATTTATTTAGATGATATTTATAGGAATTTAAAAGATTTTGGGATGATGCTTAAAAATTATGAAAAATATACGCCGGACGATTTTGAAAATTTAAAAAATACTTATTTAACTTTGATGAGAACAGATATAAATCGTTTAAATGGAATAATAAATGAAAATCCAAATGCTAACCAAAACCCGGTTCTTAGATTATGCAAAATCCTTTTACATAAACTAGAATCACAATTAGAGGACCTAGACTCATACGAAATTCTCTTATCAAATAAATTAAATAAAATTATTCCAGATTTTAGAAGAAGTTTGAGAAAACTA